>Ga0114921_10000619_pt1 | contig 15299 bp, 17 predicted proteins | sample BentaG_FD_87016 | JGI IMG/M metagenome (GOLD analysis project Ga0114921, IMG submission 87016) | Deep subsurface microbial communities from South Atlantic Ocean to uncover new lineages of life (NeLLi) - Benguela_00093 metaG | ecosystem: Environmental > Aquatic > Marine > Oceanic > Sediment ...
CCTATATCAGACTAGACATATTCTATCTTGCCAGCCAGCCACCATCGACATTCGGTATAGCCCCATGCACATAATTCGATGCCGGTGAAGCTAAAAAGACAACAGCCCCTTTAAGGTCATCTGGCACTCCCCAGCGGCCAGCCGTAATTCGGTCAAGAATGAATTTGTTGGTCACCGGGTCACTTCTGAGTTCCGGGTTAAGGTCAGTCGCAATGTAGCCTGGAGCAATAGCGTTCACGTTCACTCCATGCCCTGCCCACTCATTCGCCAGTGCTTTGGTCAGCTGGCCGATACCAGCCTTGCTGGCAGTATAGCTGGGAATCAGAACTCCGCCCTGGAAAGACATCATCGAGGCGGTGAAAATTATCTTGCCCGATCGCTGGGCGACCATATCCTTACCAATCTCACGGCTGAGGATAAAGTGGGAAGTGAGGTTGGTTTCTATTACCTTATCCCAGTATTCATCCGGATGCTCTACGGCTGGCTTGCGCATAATTATTCCTGCGTTACTAACCAGGATATCGATTACCGGGTTATCAGCCTTCACTCGAGATATAAACCTGTAGGTGGACTGCCGATCAGCAAAATCGCATTGGTACCCCTTGAATTTCCGGCCCAGAGCCGTGACCTCTTGTCCGATTTGACTTCCAGATTCCTCCAGAGTGAGGCTGGCACCGATGATGTTAGCGCCGGCTTCAGCGAGGGCCAGAGCCAGGGCCTTTCCAATCCCGCGTTTGCAGCCGGTAACCAGAGCTACCTTTCCATCCAGTTTGAATTGCTCCAATGTTCCCATTGGTTTTCCTCCTACGCCTCTCTTAGTCACTACACTTCAACAATATGTGCTTTGAGCAGCCAACCTGAGCTTCACTATACCCGAGCGCCGTAGGGGCATTATACAACAAGCACGGGTGTGGCGATATCCCTTAGCGCCAGCGGGCTTCGCAGGTCAAGCCCGCATTTCTATAGGCACTGCTACCCGCTTGTCTGTTAAACTTGGTTTCGAACCTTCTGGCTGTTATACTGGCGCCGGTGGCTAACTCTTAGCCCAAATCTAGGTTTGACCTTGTCCTGCGAGGCACGGAGAGAAGTATGTCAGACAAGATTAAGATTGCCGCTGCTCAGATAGAACCCAGGCTGATGAAGATTGACGAGAATTTGAATAAGATTTTGGCAGCGGCTAAAGAAGCAGCGAATAAAAGTGCTGACCTGGTAGTGTTCCCAGAATGTTGCCTGACCGGCTATATCTTTGCCAGTCGCCAGGAGGCAATGCCCTTTGCTGAGAGCATACCAGGCCCCAGCAGCCAAAGAGTTGTTTCTCTGTGTCAGGAACTAAATCTGTACATTGTCTTTGGCCTCCTGGAAAGAGACAACGGTAAACTGTTCAACGCGGCAGTACTTACTGGGCCTCAGGGAGTCATTTGGAGGTACAGAAAAAACCATCTTCCCTTTCAGGGAATAGACCGTTTCGTGGACCTTGGGAATGAGCCTTTTCGTGTATACCAAACCACCATAGGCAATATAGGCTTACAAATCTGTTATGACATTGTTTTCCCTGAGAGTTCGCGGGTTATGACACTACTCGGAGCGGACATAATTGTTCTATCTACAAATTTCGCCAAGCGCATCTGTGACAATCTAGCATATGTTATTAATACCAGGGCTATTGAGAATAAAGTACATGTAGTATCGTGCAATCGCGTTGGCGTCGAGAGGGGCAACCTATTTGGCGGGCTGAGTAAAATCGTTGATGCCTCGGGGCGCAGCCTGGCGGTGGCCAGCCCTGACAGAGAGGAAATCATCTATGGAGAGGTTCGCTTAGAGTCAGCCCGGCAAAAGCGTTCTATCTTCTCACCCGGTGAGTTTGAGGTAGACCAAATAAACGACCGACGCCCAGAATTGTATGGCCTGATTACCAAACCCAAGCTAGGCAGCGACTAAGGTTAACCTCATCCCCAGCCTGCTAGTCAGTTTAGAAGACCGGTACGACTGGGTTCCATTTAGGGAATATACCAAAGTGATGGCGAAAGGAGGATATTAAGATGGTAGCAGGATATGTATCGCTTGGGGTAGCAATAGTCACCTTAATCCTAGCACTGTTAATTCACAGCCAAACAAATAACACATTGAGTCGCATGAAATCGATAGCCTATACTTCGCCTGGTGCGCACGACGTGGAAAGGCTGATGAGGGATATAGAAAAGACGGGAGAATTCAGAGGGAAGGTGGTGTGCGATATGCCTAAAAGCACCCACATAGCATACTCTATGCCCCCTTCTGGTAACATGTCCTTGGGAACACTAGCTAAGAACAGAATTTGGAGATTTATCCGTAGCGCAGCAGATTGGTTCTCAGAGAGTATCGATGTGGAAGTGGAGATAGCCCCCACAACAAAGTGGGAGATTAAGTTTGGCAATATCACAAGTGCAGAGACAGCCGGATGGCTTGGCGAAGGTTGGGAGCCATTTAGTGTAACCAGTGACAATAATCTTTGGCTTCGCAAACGAGTAAGAGAAGAGAAGGTCAACAGCCAAGTCACATAAGGGCATAATAAGCATCTTGGAAATTCCGAACGAGGAGAGCAGTCTAAACATCAAGCGCAGTTCTGTAGAGGAAACTTAGACAAGACGAGTAGAGGCACTGATTAATTTTGGCGTAATCTTTATCCTTTCGTCCACCTCGTCAAGTAGATCATCGTGGCAGGTATCGCCGCAGACCAAGTATATTACCAGGCCTTCAGATTTAGCCGCATGGATAGCAGGAATAAAATCACTATCACCCGCTATTATGAAAGCTTCGTCTATTGAATGCTTTGTCGCTAGAAGTACCAGGTCTATTCCCAACAATAGATCAGTTCTCTTCTGCTCGAAAATAGGGTCTCCTTTGTCATCCAACCCCCTGAAAGCTAATCTCCCCTGTCTTACCTCAAATCTGGACGTTCGTTGTAAGGCACGGAAGAATTTTTGCATTCTGCTAAATCTCTCACTTTGCTCCGTGGTCGGTCGTGCATCTTGATACGGAAGGCAATGATAGTAGTAAGCACGGACGATCTCTCTATCTGGGCCAGCTTCTGCTACAATGGCACGAATAAACGATTGATAATCAATACGTCTATTTGGGAACTCGTTTGCGAGGACGTGGTCAAGATAAGCTCCATCTATAAAGAATGCTATTCTATGCATCCTGGTTGCCAACACAAAAGACTTCCCCAGTATCTGCAACTCACAAGGAATTACAAACACTGGGGATTTATACTGTATATAATTATTACCATACGCTCAATTTTTTGTCAAGAGGGCGAAGCTAGACCTCAATTAGATTGGCTTGGAGCTACTACCTCGGCATCTTGATTGCGGTCTGGAGTTCCTTAAAACTCTGTGTTCCCCACGTCATTCTCTCTACGTAGCTCAAAAAACCTGTTTCACAACCAAGGATAGGGCTCTCTGCTTGACGCTGCGCCTGTGGGTATGCTGTTTCTTCTGCGCAATCTCTGCCTTAACAATCCGCGTGCGAGACGGCAAAAACCTACATCACTTTCTGAGAACGATTGTGGCACTGGGAATAGATATTACCAAAGCTACAACAATAAATATCCAGCCAGTCCATATTGGCAGCCAAGTAGACAACAGCACGCCCACGCTTCTTATTTGCCCTGGCTTGATTCTTACGACGGAATAGCCGAATAGCTGCCTTGCGATGGCAGGCTGTGACCTTGGTGAACTCGTCCAAAATTCCCCCCTTTTCCTTCTTCGATGCCCGGAGATATCGCCCTTGTACTGCTTCGGTGTATTCTCGTATGCTGCCTCTTGTCATATCCCTCCTCTAAGTAACACTCTTTTTGAGGCAACGATACCACCTTCGGTAACAATAATTATGACTCAATTCGCTATCTTGAGCCCACCGCATGAGATATGCTACGATTTCCAAAATACATTTGTGGCAAGCCGCGGTATCTAGATGTTATTGCCACTTAGTTGGTCAATGGGGTTCTGTTCAATGCCAAATGGAAAGCGGCCCGGACGGACAACTAGCGTCACGGACTTTTGGAAACAGAAGACTCCCTGCTGGGGAATAATGCGTTGCCCCGGACCGATTCAGACCGATTGCCCTGCCCCTAGGTACAGACAATACGCCTGTTGGGAGATAGAGGGCACCTATTGCAAGTGGGTTGAATGGGGGTCTCTTGGTCGAGACACTTCAACCTGCCTGATTTGCGAGGTTTACCAAAGATATGGCAAAGGCCAGCACATCGAGCTGAGACTATGGGGACAGGGCATCAAGTTACTCGTTGAGCCACGATAGAATATAGACTTGGACCAAGCGCTGGCTGGTCCTTTCTAAACTGGGAGGAGTGGAGAAGATCGACACGCCTATTTTTATCGCTAGTAAGACGGAATTTCGCACATCTGTTGAGAACATCATTCAGGAAAACGAAGTCCATGGTGTTAAGCGCAAAACACCAGGTTTTACCTTTGATCGGTTATTTGCTGCCGAAGAGCTATGCCTGGATTATGACATTACTGTGCTACCACCCAGCAAATATCTTCTTCCTACCCCAGAGTCCTTGCTCAAGTTCAGTTCAGCACCCAAACTGAGAGTGCGTAGTGGCGCTGAGGTCAAGCCTAGTATTATCCTCGGTATTCATCCCTATGATTTACATGCTTTGAAGCTTCTCGATGCTGTGTTTATTGGCGACCTAGTAGATGTGAACTACCGGGCGAGGCGAAGTGCTACAGCTATAATCGGTGTGGACTGCCTCAATCCCTGGCCATACAGTTTTGCCGCTAGCATGGGGACAGCCTTGCCACCGGCAATATTTGACATCTGGCTCACTGATCTGGGTGATGAGTATTTGATCGAGGTAGGCTCAGGCCGAGGCGATGGCTTGGTCAAGAGGTATCTTAAGACAAGAAGCGCTAGCGAGATTCAGATAAAGCAAAGGGCCAAGCTCCGTGAGGACTCATTAAGTAGATATCAGCTGTCCTTGAATGTGTCACCCCGGGAAATAACGGAGCTCCTAGATAAAACCTGGAATAGCCCGCTATGGGAAGAACTGGGGCAAAAGTGCTTCAGCTGTGGTTCATGTACTATGGTCTGCCCGACCTGTGTTTGCTTTGACGTGCGGGACAAAATGGAATTGAACCGGAAAGAAGGAGAACGGTACCGGCATTGGGATAGCTGCATGTTTGAAGGCTTTGCCAAGGTGGCTAGCGGCGAGAACTTCAGACCAACAGGCAGGGATAGGCTGAGGCACCGCTTGTACCGGAAGGGCAAATATATGCTCGAGCGCTGGGGAGAACTGGGTTGTGTCGGTTGTGGACGATGTGTGCATGCCTGCCTGGTTGATATTGCCAGCCCAGTATACGTCTATAACTGTCTGGCCAAGGAGGCTAAATAGTGGTCGTCAATACCGAACTAGCAAGCTCCCTTTATCTGCCCATGCTGGCGGAACTTATCCAAGCAGAACGTCTCTCTCAAAGAGAAAAACTGTTACGACTCCGATTAAAGGATGGTAGTCAATTGAACCACAGACCGGGACAGTTTGTTGAGGTGTCTCTCTTCGGCATTGGAGAAGCACCCATTTCAATTGCCTCATCGCCCAGCCGGGATGGCTCATTTGAGCTTGGCGTCAGAATGGTGGGCAATGTGACACGGGCGCTGCACCAGCTACAGCCTGGCGATACAGTGGGTGTAAGGGGCCCGTTTGGTAATGGCTTCCCGCTATCGGAGCTTCTACGACGGGACCTGCTCTTTGTGGCTGGTGGCATTGGGCTCTGCCCCCTCCGGTCTATGATCCAGTATGCCGTAGACAAACGTGAGCAGTTCGGCAAAATCTTCCTCCTTTATGGCTGTCGTGAGCCGGCGGAGCAACTCTTCCCCGGAGAGCTTGATGAATGGCGACAGCGGCCCGATACCCGGGTTCTGGAGTCAGTAGACCGTTGCCCGCTAGACGTGGCTTGGGAAGGAAGGGTGGGCGTAATTACCACGCTCTTCCCTCAACTAGAGATAGACCCTAATCGGACGACAGCCCTGGTGGTCGGCCCGCCAGTAATGTATCGCTATGTGATAGCCGAGTGCTTGAAGAAAGGTATAGACAAGAACAACATATTCCTTTCATTGGAGCGCCGTATGAAATGCGGGATGGGCTTCTGCGGGCATTGTCAGATCAACAATGTATATGTCTGCCTGGATGGGCCCGTATTCAGCTATGCCCAACTTAGCAAGCTTGAGGAGACAGAGGTATGAAGCTAAAGGTCGCCGTCTTTGATTTCACCTGTTGCGAAGGCTGTGAGCTGCAAATACTTAACTGTGAAGAAGAGATGCCCGACTTGGTGGCCGCTCTGGATATTGTCACTTTCCGGGAGGTGGTGACGGAACAGAGCGACTACTACGATATCGCCTTTATTGATGGTGCCTGTTCTAGGGAATCAGAAGTAGTTCGGCTGCAAGAGATAAGAGGCAGGGCAAAAATGGTGATACCTATAGGAGCCTGCGCCTGTCTGGGCGGGGTCAATTGCCTCAAGAATTCTCGCTCCATGGATGAAGTGCTCAAGGCTGAGTATGGTGACGCCGCTCGTTACTACGATACTATCCCGGCCCGGCCGATAAGTGCGGTGATACCCATTGATTTTTTCATTCCCGGCTGCCCCATTGTCAAAGAAGAATTCATACGTGTGGTTGAAGAAATCCTGGTGGGTAAGACTCCCTACCAACCGAGTGCCCCGGTCTGTGCTGAATGCAAGATAGCCGGGAATGTTTGTGTATTTGACAAAGGCATGACTTGCCTCGGCCCGGTAACACGGGGAGGTTGCCAGGCCAGTTGCGTCACTGGTGGCGCTGTCTGCTGGGGTTGCCGTGGCCTAATTGACGAGCCCAACATAAACAGTGAGAAGGAAATCTTGGAGAAGGCCGGGCTCTCTGTGGAAGACATACTCAAAAAATTCGACCTGTTCAATACTTGCCAAGAGGTTACGTGGAAGTGAGAAAGATTGATATAAACGTGCGGCAACTGACTAGAGTAGAGGGTCATGGCAACATAATAGTGAAGACCTCCGATGGCAAAATCGAGGAAGTGAGATGGGAGATAACCGAGTCTCCACGCTTCTTTGAGGTAATGCTTCGTGGTAGACCATGGCATGACGTTCATGTTTTGGCCTCCCGTATCTGTGGTATCTGCTCAGTATCACATCAGCTGGCATCCTTACAAGCTACCGAAGCCGCTTTTGGCATTCAACCCTCAGAGCAGACCACACTACTCAGAAAACTTCTTTACGTTGGCGAAGTAATAGAAAGCCATATGTTGCACATTTACCTTCTCGCTTTGCCCGATTTCTTGGATGCTGGGAGCATATTCCCACTGCTGCACTCCAGTAAGGATACCGTACTCCGCGGTCTACGGCTCAAAAAGCTGGGCAATGACATTATGGCAGTAATCGGCGGGAGGTCAATACATCCCCAGGCGATTGTGGTAAACGGTTTTGCCCGTCTACCTAGGCACCAAGATCTACTATATCTACAGGGCAGGTTGAAAGATGCTTTGCCTGACCTAGAGGGCACAGTAGAGTTCTTCAGAGGACTAGAGTTGCCCGAATTCTCCCGGCAGACAGAGTATATTGCCCTTAAGCACCCGGACGAGTATGCTTTTGTGCGTGGCAATATCTCCTCTACAGATACTGGAATAGCCACTCTGGACGAATACTTGGACATTACCAATGAATATTGTGTACCCCATTCTACAGCCAAGTTCACTAGACACGCTCTTGAATCCTACGCCGTCGGGGCACTAGCTAGGATTAACAACAATTATGAGCAATTGAACCCTCTGGCAAAGAAGGCGGCCAATGAGCTAGGCCTTAAACCAATCTGCTATAGCCCCTTCATGAACAATGTCGCCCAGGTAGTGGAGACGATCCACGAGGTAGAGGAAGGCATAGACCTAATCAACCGGCTGCTTGGAATAGTCATCCGAGAGGAGGACATTGTTGTTCCAGTCAAAGCTGGACAAGGAGTCGGAGCGGTAGAGGCCCCGCGTGGCTTGCTTATTCATGACTATACATATGACAATAACGGTCACATTGTGAAAGCAAATTGTGTCACTCCCTCTAATCAAAATCACGCCAATATCCAGCATGACCTAGAGGCTTTGGTTCAGCGTTATTTGGATAAAAGCGAGAATGAGCTCAGGCTACTTTGCGAGATGCTGGTTAGGGCCTATGATCCGTGTATTAGCTGCTCTACGCACTAGCTGCAGCTGCAACCTGGGCAACATCAGTATTCGTACTGGCAAAGCCAGTGCAACGTCCTTCAACTAGACGATTTTAGTTATTTATGATCGTCACACATTCCGTCACAATGTTACACAGGAAAAGAGGAGCATTTATGCTCCCCTTTCTTTATAATCTCGTGTTGCGTCATAAACCTTGTGTACCTTAGCCCCATGCCTGGCCTTGGTCACTAGCTTCATCACCGGCTGAAAGAAGTTCACCTAGAGGCGGAGGAGTTCGTAGACACGATTCAGCGCCTCTAAAGCTGCTCGGGAGCTGTAACGGTCGTAGCCCACTAACCGCCGCACCACCGACCAGTTCCTTTGCTCTATGTGATAGCTATCGTTCTTCTTATAGGAACGGGAGCGGTGAGTGGCTTCCCAGACTACCTTTGGTGCGTCAACCACAGCGGCGCCATATTGCCGATGACGCGCCACGCTTTTTGGTTGTCCCGGCCAGGTTTCCTCAGCGCAGTAGACAGACCGCCGCCTTGCGATGATAACCCGTGACACTTGTGAACTCGTCCAAAATCCTCCCCTTTTCCTTCTTCGATGCTCGGAGATATCGCCCTTGTACTGCTTCGGTGTATTCTCGTATGCTGCCTCTTGTCATATCCCTCCTCTAAGTAACACTTTTTTTGAGCCAACGATACCACCTCCGGTAACATTTATTATGAGTCAATTCGCTACAAACATAGCTTCCCTCAAATAACTAAATTCTTCGCCTTTTTCAGGAATCCAAAAGGGCAGAATGACTTGATTGAAAAAACGTTCTCACTAATACAGTCTGATAAAGAATTGGAGAATGAGTTTAAGCAGTTCTTAAAAGGGAGAGAAATTTTTAAGTTCGTCAAAGACACTATAGAGAATAGCCAAGCTAGACCTCAATTAGATTGGCTTGGAGCTAATACCTCGGCATGTTGATTGCGGTCTGGAGTCCCTCAAAACTCTGTGTTCCCCACGTTATCCTCTCTACGTAGCTCAAAAAATCTATTGCCCAAGCAAGGACCGGACTGCCTTCTTGACGCTGCGCCTGTGGGTCTGCTGTTTCTGGCGTATAATTTCTGACTTAGAAATCCACGTGCAAGGCAATTAGAACCTTACATCACTTTCTAAGAACGATTCTGGCACTTGGAATGGATATTACCAAAGCCACAACAATGAATATCCAGCCAGTCCATATTGGTAGCCAAGTAGACAATAGCACGCCCACGCCGACACCACAGAGAGCCTTACCAGTGATGTGCAACGAGAAGTAGGGATTCGGCACCTGCCTGAACTTCTCAACCTTGCCATTAATCCAGCTCATTGTTTTATGCCTCCTAACAAATAGTACTACACTTCCCACTGCTCCGGCCACAAAGCCTATTGGACAGATGAAAATCGCAATAAGGATGTCACATGAAACCCCTGCATCAAGCGAGTTAATACGGTGATGTGGCTAGTAATTATGGCTAGACCATAAAAGGCATTGTGTAGCAAAACAAAGAATCCTGCCAAAGAAGCTCCCATCAGAATTAAAAACCTTTTCATCTTTCCTGACAAGGATACTTTAGCATACCAGCGGAGAGGTAACAGAGAGGTTAGCTGGCAGGCCAGGCAAAGATTAGGTCTATCGAATGAGCAAGCACGGTATTATTGAGTCTATCACGGGTGGGGAGAGACCGCGGTTAAGGATGGAGCTGTAAGAAGAGCAGACTATTCAGGCTTTAGATTGACCTTATTTCCTCTCTCATGAATTTTACGTAGGAGACACCGAAGCATATGGTTGCCAAGGCTACTATGCTTACTATCTGAGGCCAGATAAGCAAGAGGCTCTGATTGAAAGGGAGAGGAGTTACCATTCTCCCGGCAGTAAAGGTACTCAGCACCATTAGAGCTGGGTTAAGGCTGGCCAGTTCAGGTGTCAATAAGGCAGCGGTAGCTTCTCCGTAAAGTGTGCAAGGCGAGATGCGGCCAAGCATCCCTTGAATTGTAGCATTCCTAATCATCATTTCTGCAGTAGGGTTTGAACCCAGTGGGGCTTGAGCGTTGGCAATAGCCCCAGCAATCATAGACATAAAGAAGAAAAAGAATATCCATAGGGCTATGGAAGCTAGCATGGAAGTAGCCGCTCGATTGAAGAAAACAGAGAAAAGGGCAGCTAACGCCATCCAGAAAGCACCGTAAATTATGCTTATTACGGCAAAGACTATAAGTCTCAGAGTCTCCTCTGAGCTTGGCGGCACACCAATGATGCGGAGCCCCAATCCAGCAACAATAGCAATCACACTGACTATCATGATGCTCATGACGGCCAGGCCGGCCAAAAACTTACCATTAATTACCGAATCTCGGTAGATTGGCTGAGACAGAAGCCGGCTCAGGTTACCACTGGCTCGCTCACTATTTATGGTATCGAAACCGAGGGCTATGCCTATAATGGGGATAAAAAGAGAGATGAAGAAGGGAAAAGATGGCAGTGTTTTACCGGCAGTAGTAAACATTTTAAGGAAGACGAACTCAGTAGTTGGAGTTACCACACTTCTTATGCTCTGAATAGCTACATATATAGCAAATATTGCTGCCAGGAAAACCAGGGCAAAGAGGATGGCGAATCTCCTACTGGCAAGATGGTCAGCTAGTTCCTTACGGAAAACAGCATACACAGTCAAGCCTCCCTGGAGTACTTTTTATAAATTTTGTCCAAGCTATACTCTTCGATTTTCATACCAATCAGCAGGCTGTCACTATCAACAATCAGTTTGGCTATTTGCCCCCTCAAGTCCTTGTCACAGCCAATAAGCAGCGAACTACCTGAAGCTTGCACCGCTAATACCCCCTTAACCTGCTTTATGGAGTCGACAAGCTCAGGACTTGCTTGGGCTACCTCAGCTTCGATGCGATATCGCCCACCACCTGCAGTCTTACCGCCCAGGCGGTCTATCGAGCCGTCGGCTACCAAATGTCCTTTGGCTAGTATGCCCACTCGGGTACATATCTTCTGAACCTGGTGCAGTTGGTGGGAGCAGAAGATAACGGTTATCTTTCTTTTCGCCATGCTAACTATAAGCTTGAGGATATCATCAATGCCTTCGGGATCTATGCCAGAGGTGGGTTCATCAAGGAAGGCAAGCTTTGGCTCCTTGACCCGTATATCAGCTATACCCAGCCTTTGCTTCATGCCCCGGGAGAATGTGCTGACCTGTTGATCAGCTACCTCGGATAGTCCCACCGTAGCCAGGAGATCGGTAATCTTCTTCTCAGCTTCTTCTCTCGGCAGATTATTTAGCTCAGCGGTATATCTCAGGTTTTGTCTGGCAGTCAAGTCTTCATAAAACCCAACCCTCTCCGGCAGATAGCCGACGATGCGTTTTACCTTCAGGGGTTCTCTAGTCGGGTTATGACCGCAGACTTGCGCTGTCCCTGAGCTAGGCTCAGTAAGTCCCAAGAGCATTAATATAGTGGTCGTTTTGCCTGCGCCGTTAGGGCCAAGAAAGCCAAAGATCTCCCCTTCCTCTATCCGAAGGTTGAGCCCGTCAACGGCGGTAAAACCGTCATAAGTTTTGGTTAAGTTGTTTGTCTCAACAACTACCTGTCCCATTTCTTACCTTCGCCCCAACCGTCTAAAACCTACTACTAAGCCGACTATCACAGCGGCTATAATGCCAGCCCCTATCCAACCCCATTTGGTAGGTGTTGATACTGTTACCCTGATCTCTAGCTTGGGAGGTTCCGTTGAAAGGTCGGGGTCGGTATCAAATTTCAGGGTAGTCATATAATCGCCAGCTATGGTCTTGGATGGCGGCTTTAGGGTAACTTCAACCTCCTGCTCGTCCCAGGGATGTAGAGCCTCTACTTTGTCTGGTTTAAAGGTTATGCTCCATTCCTCATTGCCGATCCCCTTTGGCTTGGTTGAGGAGAAAGTGACTTTGTCTAGGGTCGCTGTTCCTGTATTGGTGACAACAATGGAGAAACTGCTTTCCTTCCCGGCAGTAGCCTTGCTATTGAGTCGGCCACTGGTGGTCTCTACAGCTAAATTGTATCTGGCAGTAATGGTAGCTGTAAGGTCAATAGTGTCTTTAAGATCCCCTGACACAGCCTCCAGCTCTACAGTATAGTCCCCTGGCTCTGGGAACAGCCAGAACGGAGCTATGGCGACCACTAAAACCTTCTCGCTTACCGAATATGTCTCAAGGCGAATGGCCGTTAATTGCTTGTCTTTCTGGTAACTCGACTCGCATACGTAAGTTAGCCATCCTTCAGGTCCCATAGTGCGAAGTTCAAACTCGCGTGGTTCTTCGCCGTGGCGGTATGACAACCCCACTTCGAATTCGAAAGTAGTATCGGCTGGGCCGGATAATGCCGGATATTTAGCCTGAAGCTCAAATGTTGGCTCGGGAGGGGGAGCTTCCTCTTCCTCTGCTTGCTCCTCTGATTGAGCACTAGCAATTGGTTGACCTATTAGTCCACCAAATGTTGCCAGACATAAGGTGACGCAGGCTATAAGGCAAGCTAGTTTCGGTTTGTTCATTCTCTGTACCCTCCCAAGGTTTGATTTTACATCTTAGCTCAATTTGCGTACTATATCAAAAAATAGCTCCTATGACAAGGATAGATAATCGAGCTAATAATGAGCTGCGCCCTGTGCGCATAACATTGGACTATCAAAGCTTTGCTGAAGGCTCAGCCTTGATAGAAATGGGGAAGACAAGGGTGCTGTGTTCTGTGAGCATGGAGGAAAGAGTACCTAGCTTTCTCAAAGGCAGTGGTCAGGGCTGGGTTACCGCTGAATACGCTATGCTGCCCCGCTCCACACTCACTCGCACACCACGCGACAGGGGAGAGGGAAGAAGCCATGAAATCCAACGCCTTATCGGCCGCAGCCTGAGGGCAGCAACTGACTTGGCTTCCCTGGGAGAAAGAACGCTGGTCGTGGATTGTGATGTGCTGCAAGCGGATGGCGGCACCAGAACAGCAGCCATCAGCGGTGGATATGTTGCTTTGTATCAAGCCTTCCATAACCTGAGGAAACAGGGCATTCTGTTGTTTATGCCGCTCAAGAAAATGATAGCTGCCACCAGCGTTGGCATTGTGAATGGCGATATACTGCTTGACCTTTGCTATGAGGAAGACTTCCGCGCTGAAGTTGATTTCAATGTAGTTATGACCGACAAAAACGAGTTTGTGGAAATTCAGGGGACTGCTGAAAGCAAACCCTTCTCTAAAGAAACTGCTGACTCTCTGCTTTCTTTAGCCCAGCAGGGAATTAACAAGCTATTTAAGATCCAAAAGGAAACCCTCAGAATTTTGCCTTAACAAAGTAGTCAATTTATGGCGAGTGAAGCAGGCTAGGTGGGTCGTAAGTTCGTCTATATGCTTGTTATATGGAAACATAGCGAGAGGAAGTAGGCAAAATTGAGACGAAAAGATAGAGAAGTTAAAGACAAAGAGACAATAGAATCCATAATAAAAGGGGCGACTGTCTGTAGAATCGCTTTATCCGAAAACAACGTGCCATATATTGTTCCTGTCGCTTTTGGTTACAAAGATAATTGTCTGTATTTCCATTCTGCGCCCCAGGGCAGAAAAATTGACGTCATCAAACAAAATAACAACGTGTGCTTTGAGCTCGACATTGATTGTGAATTAGCTAAGAAATCAGAACAACCTTGTAGCTGGAGTATGAAATATCGTAGCGTTATCGGTTTTGGGAAAGCCTTTTTCATTGATGGTGTGAAGGAAAAAAGAACGGCGTTGAATATTATTGTGGAACACTACTCGGGCAATCCAAATGAATATCCGTATCCCGAAGATGTAATTAGCAATATGGCAGTTATTAAAGTTGAAATAGATAGTATGACCGGGAAACAGTCGGGATACTGATATCAGGGAGACAGGCTGCACTGGAGCAGCAGCAACGCAAACTCCAGCTCACCCTGACAACAAAGAACCTAAAGGCGAACTGACTCCTTGCCAGAAATGCTCCACCTGACCATCAAGTGAACACCGCTATCAGGCAGCCCAGCCATCTTTTGACTTGATTTACGAAATATTCTATCCGGAAATCCGCGAGGGTCGGCATTCTCCGTGTGTTTGACCATTTCTTCTTTAGGCAAGCTCTGGCGCAGTTTGCTGGCATAGAGCCCAGCGGAATTATGATTTATCCGACCGGGCGAACAAAATGAACTCCCTGTAGCGTCCCTTTTCACTCCATTCCTCCTTCCAGCGATCAGCCCACCTCTTGTGTGGATTATGGTTTATGCTTGCTCTTCCCCCATGTATCTCAGAGGCCTCCGAATCCCTACCTGTAATTCGGGCTACAGATCCGCTTGCCCCGAAGGAAATAGGGTGAAAGCGCGAAGAAGATTTTGTGGATAGCGCTGCTGGCTGCCATAATAGCGGGGCTCCCTCGGCGGAGTAGGACTACAGTGCTTATCTGTAGTTGTAAACGCGATTAGTTAAGGATTTAGTCCTAGGGACAGTAGGAAGTTAGTCGTGTGCTCGGATGGCGGTGAATTAGCATAGGTATGGGTGAGTGTTGCTATGGAGGGCGGTATCCAAAATCGGCGGGCCGCCGATAGGCAGTCCGAGAAGAAGAAAACGAACGCGTACCGAAACCGGAAGGGAGTGGGCACCTGGGGGGGATTGGGTGGTTGGACGGGTGAGTGAGACTCTGGGTTGGCATGGAGCTAGGCCGGGTTGCGGGAACGTGGCGAACTGGCGGTAGGTGACAGGAGCGTCCAGGACTTTGTGGGGGCGGTGGGGCTTGCGGCGGAGCCCGACGCAGGTATCGCCGTACTGGGGGAGGAAACAGCCGCCGCAGTGCTCGCAGGCCGAGGGACAGAGGCCCTCATCCTGGATCCTCTGGCAGACGTCTTTCTGCTGCCGGTTGGGGCGGCCGGTGAGGCGGCGCTGGCGCTGCTGCTGGAGCAAACGCTGGGCACGGCGCTGGCCGGCCGGGCAATGACAGAGACGGCTGCAAATGGCCGGGCACTCAAGGGCGCCGCAGAGACCTGGAGCGAGATATGGATAATGGGCTGTAAGCTGGGACATGGAA
>Ga0114921_10000620_pt1 | contig 15298 bp, 8 predicted proteins | sample BentaG_FD_87016 | JGI IMG/M metagenome (GOLD analysis project Ga0114921, IMG submission 87016) | Deep subsurface microbial communities from South Atlantic Ocean to uncover new lineages of life (NeLLi) - Benguela_00093 metaG | ecosystem: Environmental > Aquatic > Marine > Oceanic > Sediment ...
AAAAGGCTGGACTTTAACTTCAAGGTCACCAAATACATAGAAACAGAAACCTTTGGTCGCCACGAGCTCAACTTTGGTTTCGAATATTACACCTTCTCCTCTGAATTTGTGGTAGACTTCAGTGGAAAGGATGAAGACCTCTTTCCCCATAACGGCTTTGACAGCGGAACAAAATATTACTTTGACTCCTGGAGAGACGGAAAAGGGACGCCAACTTTTTTCTACGAATACGGCGAGTTTAACTTTATCAATTCTGCCCGTGGAATAGGGCTTTTCTTCAAGGATAAAATCTCCTGGAACAGGTTCACTCTTATGGCAGGCTTTCGAAGCCAGACACAGCTTTGCCTCGACAATAAAGGAGAGAAGCTTTGGTCCTGGAACCTTAACGATTTCCTTTCGCCTCGCCTTTCTCTTGCCGTAGACTTGACAGGAGACGGAGTCAACATCCTGAAATTGGGATGGGGAAGATTTTCAGACCTTATCACGACTATGCCCCTTGGCCTGCTCAACTCTGGGGCTGGCCTCACCTTCCGCACCTACGAATGGCAAGGCCCATCAAACCCTTCTGAGACCGAGATTCACAATCCGTCAAACTGGATATTTAAAAACGAGCAAAAAAGCCAACCCTTTGAAATTGCAAAGGGCTTGAAACCAAATTTTCTCACCCGTTACCTCATCGAGTTCGATCGTAAACTGGGAAAAGACTGGGTATTTAAAGCGCGCTACATCCGCACCAAGGCCGAAAATTTGTTGGAAGTACTTGCGGTATTTGACCCTGAAACTAAATACAAATTCCTCTACGATAACTTCGAATACAAAAGAAGAAATTATCAGGGCCTTGAACTCGAGTTAAGCGGAAAAATCGGGGCCAATTTTTTCCTCAACGCCTCCTACTGCACTTCCTCAGCCAAAGGAACCAACCCCGGCCAGAGCGAAGCCGGCTCCTGGGCTCAGGAAGAAGGGAGCACCAATTATTTAGGCTTGTTTGGGAATCATATTTTTGTGCCCGATATTCCTGAATTTGAAAAAATAAAGGAGGAAGTGGACCGCGACTTAGGAGGACTAGGTGGAAGGGGAATCGGAGATGAAGGCTGGTACGGCAAACTGCCTTATTCAGTAGACCACAACTTTAAACTCAACTTTACCTATCTTGCTCCTTATGGCTTGATTTTCTCCACTGCCTTTGAATGGATTTCCGGTTATCACTGGGAAAAGTTAGGCTATGTTCCTTTTTTCGGAGGTTACTATTCCTTTCCCGAAGGGAGGGGCATTTTTGAAACCCCTTCTCATTCCTATCTGGATATAGGGTTGGAAAAAGAATTTCGTCTAAAAAGTCTCGGCAAAGGCCTTTCTCAAGGTCTGACCTTGGCTCTAAGGCTGGATACTTTCAACGTTCTCAACAGCCAGAGGCCTATATCTTACGTTAAAGAGGATATCCCTATTTTTGGGAAGATTTGGGGAAGACAACAGCCTCGACAGGCAAGATTGATGATAAGACTGAAGTGGTAATCAATATCATCTCTCTCGTTTATTGAGTGTATCTCACTAATTTAGCCTGAATTATTCATAAAAACTTCCGATACCTTTATTTATATTCAATGATATCTGCTTTTTAACCTGATTTTTCGCAAAATCAAGGGAACCACTTTAACAAACGAGATAAACTATCTTATTCCACTGTTACACTTTTAGCCAGGTTGCGGGGTTGGTCCACATCAGCTCCCCTTTTCGTCGCTATATAATAGGCAAAAAGCTGGAGAGGAAGGACTGTTAAAAAGGGAGTGAAAAGGGGATGGGTGGAGGGAACAGAAATAACCTTATCAACCTTGCCTTTAATCTCTTCATCATCCTCAAAAGCCACTCCCAAGATATATCCATTGCGGCTTTTAATTTCTGAGATATTGCTCATCATCTTTTCATAAACTCTATCCTTGGGAGTAACAGTCACGGTGGGCATCTTATCATCAATGAGAGCGATAGGGCCGTGCTTCATCTCCCCTCCTGGATAAGCTTCTGCATGAATGTAGGAAATTTCTTTCAGTTTAAGAGCTCCCTCTAAGGCGACGGGAAAATTAATCCAACGCCCCAAATAGAGAAAATGGGAAAAAGAAACAAATTTTTGAGCGATTTCCTCGATCGATTTAGCTTTACTGAGGATTTTCTCTGCTTTGTGGGGAAGACGCTGCAGATCTTGAATAAGGGAAAGAGCTGTTTTTTTATCAATTTTTCTTCTCAGCTGAGCCAGGTATAAAGCCAGCAGGGCCAAAGCTGCCATCTGGGCAAAGAAAGTCTTGGTGGCAGCTACCCCGATCTCAGGCCCTGCATGGGTGTAGAGAACACCATCTGCCTCTCTTGCTATGGAAGATTTCACTACATTTGAGATGCCAAGGGTCGTGTAGTTTTTCTCTTTGGCAGCCCGCAAGGCCGCCAAAGTGTCAGCCGTTTCCCCTGATTGAGAAATAACAATAGCCAAAGCCCTTTCATCAAAGATAAAATCTCGATATCGGTATTCAGAAGAGAACTCCACATCGACAGGAATCTGGGCTAAACTTTCCAGAAGATATTTGCCAATCAAGCCGGCATGATAAGAGGTTCCACAGGCTATAACAACTATTTTCTGGATGTCTTTTAAGAATTGAGGAGAAATTCCCATCTCTCCTAACAAGACTTTACCAGTGTCAAGGGATATTCTTCCATGAAGAGTATCTCTCATCACTTGAGGTTGTTCAAATATTTCCTTGAGCATGAAATGTTTAAATCCCCCCTTTTCAATCATCAGAGGGCTCCAGGAAATTTCATCCACTTTCTTATTCAACATATTTCCTCTAAAATCCTTGAACTTCACTCCTTCAGGTTCAATCACTGCCATTTCTTTATCTTCGAGAAAGACAACTTTCCGGGTATGAGCAAGAATGGGATTTATATCCGAAGAGACAAAATATTCTCCGTCGCCTAGGCCAATAACAGCAGGAGGTCCCATCTTTGCTGTGACAATTTTCTGTGGGTCACGGGTCGATATGACGGCTACAGCAAAGGCTCCTTCGAGCTCCTGGAGAGCTTTGAGCGTAGCTTCCTCGAGGCAGCCTTGAAAATATTTTTCGATGAGATGGGCAATGACTTCAGTATCTGTCTCAGTGAGGAAAGTATGCTTTTCTTCTTTTAGACTTTTTTTCAAGGAAAGATAATTCTCGATAATGCCATTGTGAACCACAACTAAAGAGCCTGTACAATCTCGGTGAGGATGAGCATTTTCCTCAGAAGGACAGCCATGGGTTGCCCAGCGAGTATGGGCTATCCCATAACTTCCATCCAGTGGGGATGATTTCAGATTCTCCTCTAAGGAACAAATCTTCCCTTTAGCACGCCTAATATTCAACTGGCCTTCCCCAACCACAGCTATCCCAGCTGAATCATACCCTCTGTATTCAAGCTTTTTCAGCCCATCTAACAGGACGGGGACAACACTTTTAGAGCCAAGATAGCCAATTATACCGCACATTATTTTTTCTTTCTTCGTCTCACCCAACCAGGTTTTTCAATTTGCTTTTTGCGTTCAACGGCTAAAGCGCCAGATCTTACATTTTTGGTAATAGTGGAACCCGCTCCTATATAAGCTTTTTTACCGATTCTAATAGGAGCCACCAATTCTGTGCCTGACCCGATAAAGACTCCCGCCTCAATGTGGGTCTTATGTTTTTTTAGGCCATCATAATTACAGGTAATTGTGCCTGCCCCGATATTTACTTTTTCCTCCACTTCACAATCTCCCAAATAAGTGAAATGGCCCGCCTTTGACCTGGGTCCAAACACTGTATTTTTCATTTCCACAAAATTTCCCACTTTAGACCCTGACCGAATGATTGTCTTTGGCCTTAAATGGGTGAAAGGACCGACCTGGGATTCATCCTCAATAATACTCTCCTCAATCATCGAAGAACTCAGAATCTTGACCCGGTTTCCTACCTGAGTATTGATAATATGGACAAAAGGAAAGAGCTGGCAGCTCTTTCCAATCTTTGAGTTCCCTTCTACAATCACAGATGAGTAGATGATGGTGTCTATCCCGATACGGACATCCAGATCGATCCAGGTCGTTTGGGGGTCATAGACTGTAACCCCTTCTTCTGTTAGTTCCTCAATTTTCCTCTTTCTCAGGACATCAGTTGCCTTGGCTAACTCCAAACGAGTATTGACTCCTATAACCTCCTCAGCTTGTGAAGCTTTATGAACGCCAATCTTTTTTTTCTTCTGGGCCAAAATTTCAACCATATCTGTCAGATAGTATTCACCCTTTTGATTGATATGGGAAACCTCAGGCAAAGCCTGGAGAAGGTCCCTTATTTTAAAAACATAGACTCCAGCATTAATTTCTTTTATCCTCTTTTGGGCAGGAGTCGCTTCTCTTTCCTCGACAATCCTTGTCGGATTATCTTCAGCACCGATCAGGCGACCAAATCCTGTAGGATTTTCCAATCTGGCACTCATAAAGGTGAAGGAATTTCCTCCTCGTTTGTGAAGAGACAACAAAGGCTTCAAAGTTTCTGTGGTGAGCAGAGGCAAATCCCCGTTGACAATAAGCACATCTTTTTCTCTTTCTTTATTCAGAACCTTCCTTGCAGCCATCACAGCATGAGCTGTGCCCAGCTGTTCTCGCTGGTAAACAAAACTGAGCTTAGGGGAAGATACTTCACTCATGACTTCTTTTTTTTGATACCCCATAACTACATAAATTTTTTCTGGTTTTAGCTTCCGGACACAATCAACCACTAATTGAAGCATTGATTTTCCCAAGATGGAATGGAGAACTTTTATTTTTTCTGACTTGAACCTGGTTCCCTGGCCGGCAGCTAAAACAAGAGCAAGAAAGCCGCGTTTCATTTCACTCTGGTTATGAGTATAAATCTTTTATCTTCCCAAAGGGATTCAAAATCGCCTTCATTCTGAGCCAATATCTTAAAAAATTTATCAATTTGAAAGGCTTTCTTTAAGTATTCCAAACAGTTGTCCGCTTCCCCCATCATACAATAAGCATCAGCCATTAAATAAAATATTTCGCCTTCCTTGGGCTTTATCTCAAGGGCTTTACTTAAAAGTTCCAGGGCTTCCTCATATTCTCCATTATTAATCTTATAGACGCTGTATTGATAATAATCATTAAAGGTTTTTAATGGGGCTGGTATAGCCTTTTGGCGATCTTGACAGATCGATAAATATATTTGGGCGCGATCAACGAGTTCTTTTTCAGAAACATCTTTTTCTAAAAATGCCTTGAGCATTCCAGCTGCCTTCTGATATTCCCCCTTATGGAATGCCTTCATAGCCATGTTGTAAGCTGAAATATCCTTCTCGTAATCTCCCTTTTTTGTTTTCTGTTTAGCCAATTTTAATCTTCCTTGAATCCCTCGAATTCTAATTTTCCTAATTCTATCTCAGAATGCTAGCTTTGACAAGGATAAAATTAGAAAGTAAGCATCTTTTTTTCCGTGATGAAAGATAAAATACAGGGTCAGAGTGGGTATTGAGAAAACTAACCCAACAGACCTCACTGACTTACTGATCATACATAGTTCCAGAATTCAGGTCTGTCTAAAATAAAACGGATAATCTTTAAATGGAGGCTATGGCCCGCCTTGTGTGCTCTAAAATGGCCCAAGAGCGGGCAACCAAGGAGGGATAAATCACCTATTAAATCTAAAATTTTGTGACGGACAAACTCATCGGGATAGCGGAGAGGGCCGCTTATGATTTCCTTTTCATCAAGAACAACAGCATTTTCCAATGAACCTCCAAGGGCTAATCCCTCCCTTCTGAGATGAGGAACATCTTTTAAAAATCCAAAAGTTCGCGCTGGAGCAATCTCTTTGACAAAATTCTTCAAACTCAAGGACAAGCTTAATTCCTGGCACTTTATGGCTGGATGGTCGTATTCAATAGAGTAAGTTATCTTGAAGACCGAATCTGGATGAAAAGAAATGTAAGCATCTTTTTCCTGAATAGTATAAGGTTTTAGAATTTTTATGTATTTTTTCTTTTGAGGAAGAAGCTTTATTCCAGCCTTCTCTATGGCTTGAACAAAAGGAAGAGCACTTCCATCCATGATGGGAATTTCCCCTCCCTTAAGTTCAATCACCAAGCTATCTAGGCCAAATACATAAAGCACAGCCAAAAGATGCTCAAGGGTTAAGATTTTGCTCTCCTTTGCCTCCAGAAAAGAGCCCCTTTTAGTTTTAATCGTATGAGGATCAATCCTAATTTCTAAATTGTCCAAATCCCTCCTCCTCAGGATTATTTCCCCTGAAGAAGAAGGCTTTAAAAAAATATCAACGCTCTCACCAGAATGAATTCCTATTCCAGAGAGATGTATATCCTTTTGGATAGTGCATTTCTCAGCCATTCCAAAGCTCATTTTTGAGAAGCTTTAAAATATCAAAATCTCTCTTCCAAATCAATGAAGGTCTAAAACAAACCAGACGGAATAGAAACGCTAGGCAAAAATCCGCCTGGAGAGTTGAACGGTTCGCCAATTTTTAGTTTTGAATTTTGATATTTTTTTTGGTAGAATCTGTCAAGTGAAATCCCAGCTTGAAGAAATCCTGCACAAGGTTCACCAGGGAAAGCTCTCTCCTAAGGATGCTCTCCAGATTTTGAAGGATTACCCCTATCAGGATTTGGGTTTTGCTAAAATTGACCACCACCGGGAAGTCATGAAAGGCTTTCCTGAAATAATCTTTGGCCTGGGAAAAACAGATAGTCAAATCATAGCCATTGCTCAAGAAATTTTCAAGAAAGGCAGTAATCTCCTTATAACCAAAGCTGAAAAGCCTCTTTTTGAAAAAATAAAGAAAAAAATTCCTCGAATCATTTATAATCCCCTGGCTAAAACCATTTATCTTAAACAGAAAGAAACTCTCAAGGGAAAAGGAAAAATAATCGTCATGACTGCCGGGACTTCAGATATTCCCATAGCCGAAGAAGCCTTTGTGACTGCTCATATTTTGGGCAATGAGGTGGAGAAAATATATGATGTCGGGGTTGCTGGCCTCCACAGATTGTTTGGTGAATATGAAAAAATAAAAAAAGCAAAGGTGATTATAGTGGTCGCCGGCATGGAAGGTGCTCTGCCAAGCGTGGTGGCGGGCTTGACAAAAATCCCCATAATAGCTGTTCCCACAAGTGTTGGCTACGGAGCTAGTTTTAAAGGCTTGGCCGCCCTTTTGGCAATGCTCAATTCCTGCCCAGGAGGGGTTGGTGTAGTTAATATTGACAATGGTTTTGGCGCGGCCTACTTGGCTAGTTTGATAAACCATCTTTGAGTCGGAGACTCCGTTTAATTTTTAGCTACTTAGAAAGCTTGACAATTGGCCCTTTCCTCCTTAAATTAACTAGTAATCCAATAATTTCAGGCTCTGTTTGATTCATCGTGGAAATAATTGAACAAATAAGACAAGTTGCAAATATAATTGAGATTGCTTCTCAGTATACTACTCTAAAAAAAAGAGGGAAAAAATACGTTGGGCTCTGCCCATTTCATTCTGAAAAAGACCCTTCTTTCACTGTTGATGATGAAAAGCAACTTTTTCATTGTTTTGGCTGCGGAGTTGGAGGAGATGTTTTTTCCCTTGTCATGGAGAAAGAAAATCTCAGCTTCCCTGAAACCTTAAGATATCTTGCCCAAAAATATAACATAGCCTTGCCAACCAAAAGAAAATTATCCCCACAATTCCTTAAATTAGAAGAAAAATTATATAAAATTAACGAAAATGCCCTGGCTTTTTTCAAAAAAAACCTCTTTAACACCGATGAAGGCCAAAGAGCCCTTGATTATCTCCAAAAAAGAAATATTTCTGAAAAAACGATCCAGCACCTGAAGATTGGTTATGCCTTGAATTCCTGGACTGCGCTCTTCGATTTTTTCCAAGGAAAAGGTGTCCAAGTAAATCTCATTGAAAAATCAGGTTTAATTCTTCCACGCCAAAAGAAAGAGGGTTACTACGATCGCTTCAGGGGAAGAATTATTTTTCCCATTTTTAACCTCACTGGAAAGGTTGTCGGCTTTGGGGGAAGGACAGTTTTTGATGCCGAGACAAAATACCTTAATTCTCCAGATACTCCCATCTACTCCAAGGGAAATCTTCTCTATGGCCTAAATTTCACCAAAGATTTCATTCGAGAAAAAGGCGAAGTGATTCTTATTGAAGGGTATACGGACTTTACTGCTCTCTATCAAGCTGGAATTACAAATATTGCAGCTTCTCTGGGAACAAGTCTGACTTCCAGCCAAGTTGGCCTTGCCTCTCGTTTTGCTCCGAGGATCATCCTTAATTACGACAGCGATTCAGCAGGAAAATCGGCAGCAATGAGGGCAATTTCACTCTGCTTAGAAAAAGGAGCACAGGTCAAGGTTCTGACTTTGCCTGAAGGTCTTGATCCTGACAGCTTCCTCAAGAAATACGGCCCAAAGCAGTATCTAAGCCTTTTGGAAAAGAGCACCCCCGGATTCAAGTCTATAATTGACTCTTTCCTTCAGGAAGGAAGAATGGATATTCCCGAAGAGAAAGCTATGATTGTCAAAAAAGTAGTCAAGGAGATAGAAAAAATTCCAGACTCTGTTATTCGTAGTGAATATCTAAAACAAGCAAGCGAGTTTCTTTCAGTGGATGAAGAAGTCATGAGGATCATCATCAAGGCAAAACCAGCAGAGGAAGCAGGCGAAGAAAAAGAACTTTTTTTACCTGCTGAAAAGAGACTCCTTCAAATACTCATTGAAAATAAGCCCATCGTTCCTTGTGTCTTGGCCGCAATGAAAGAGGACGATTTTCATGGTCTGAAGGGGGAATCCATATTCAAGGTCCTCCTGGATTGTTTCAAGAAAAAAAAAGAAATAAGTTTTCACGAATTGAATCAGGAAATAGAGCCGACACTTACTGGTTTTTTATCAAAAATTCTGATAGAGAAGGGAGATATTCCCACAAAGGAAGAGGCTCTGGATTGTCTCTACACTTTAAGAAAAATTTCTTTGCAAAACCAATTGAAAAAATTGCAGGCTGAAATTATAAGATTAGAAAGAATGGGAGAAAGAGAGAAACTCTCTTCTCTTCTCTATCAAAGACAGGATATAACAAAACAAATTATTTCGCTTTAATTGAATCGAAATGGTTATATTCATAGTTTTATTAAAAGGGTAGGTATAAATAAAAATAGGTATAAATAAAAATAGGAGTTAAAATTGTCCAGGGAAAATAAACACCAAAAAGGTGGAATTCATCAACTTTTATCAAAAGGGAGGAAGCAGGGGTATCTTCTCTTCGAAGAAATCGATAAAGCCTTCCAAGATGATAGTAACTCTCAAGAGGATTTTGATGATTTTCTCAGCTCTATGGATGATTACGGAATCAAAATCCTTGATACCAAACAAAGAGAGATTGTTCCTAAGAGAAAAAAGAGTGAACTTGTTTCTCTTCATGGCTTAGAGCGAACGACTGACCCTGTAAAACTTTATTTAAGAGAAATGGGAAGCGTCTCCCTTTTGACCCGAGAGGGAGAAATCTCTATCGCCAAAGAAATAGAGAGAGCAGAAAAATCAATCATCAAAGCTCTCTCCAAGACACGACTTGTTTTAAACAAAGTCCTTTCCTTAGAAGAGAAAATAAAAGAGGATGCTTTGATTATCCAGGAAATGTTCGATTTTCCCGAAGATGAGATTTTCGAAGGGAAACTCGATGAAAAAAAGAAACAAGTTTTGGACAAAATCAAAATAATCAGAGACTTAGGCCATAAATTAGATAAGATTCCTATAAAGAAAAAAAATATATTCAGCCGGGGCCGTGTAATTGTCAAGATGAGCAATCTCATCAGGGACCTTAATATTCACTCTAATCAACGGGAAAAAATTATCTACGGCCTTCGTGAAAAATTAAGAGTAATAAACGAAGTAGAAGAAACAAAAGAAGAATTGAATGTATCTTTCCTTCAGACTAAAAGAAAAAAAGAAAAGGAGTCTTTGAAACTACAAATCAAAGAAATTAATAAGCTGCTGAGAAAATATCATAAAGATATCGGCCTTAACTCTCAGGATTTAAGAAAAATAGTCCGATCCATCACAACCGGAAAGAAAATAGGCAACCAGGCAAAAAGAGAATTAGTGTCAGCCAACCTTAGGCTTGTGGTTTCTATTGCCAAGAAATACAGTAACCGGGGACTTCAGTTTCTTGATTTGATTCAAGAGGGAAACATGGGGCTGATGAAAGCCGTGGATAAATTTGAATACAGGAGAGGATATAAATTTTCAACCTATGCTACCTGGTGGATCAGGCAGGCCATAACTCGAGCCATCGCTGATCAGGCTCGAACGATAAGAATCCCAGTCCACATGATAGAAACCATAAACAAATTGATCAGGGTATCAAGAAGTCTTGTCCAGGAAATAGGAAGAGAGCCCTCCTGTGAAGAAATCGCAAAAAAAATGGATATGCCGATTTACAAAGTAAGAAAAATCATAAAAATCGCCCAAGAGCCTATCTCTCTCGAAACTCCGATTGGAGAAGAAGAGGACAGCCACTTAGGAGATTTCATCGAGGACAAACTCATCCCCTCTCCTCAAGATACAGTCATCCACATCAACCTTAAAGAACAAATTGAAGAGGCTTTAAAATCTCTGACTGAAAGAGAAGCCAAAGTTTTAAAAATGAGATTTGGATTAGGCGATGGAAATGAACACACTTTAGAAGAAGTCGGGCAACAATTCAAGGTTACTCGTGAGAGAATCAGGCAAATTGAAGCCAAAGCCCTAAGGAAATTAAAGCACCCAAGCCGCAGCCGTAAGTTGAAGTCCTTTACCGAAAATGATTAATTAACCTGGATTATTCACGAGTCTAGATTGCTTCAGACGTCGTTGCGAGGAGCTTGGGATCAGGGACTGAAATTTAAACAAAAAATGGAGTGAATCGTCGCAACCCAAAAAAGGAAATTCCTTCTATGATGATGTAATATTCTCCCGTCAAGCATTTTATTCAGATTTTTTCTTTATTGACTATATCTTTTTTAGTGTGATATGTATATCTAGAGTCGTGGGAAGATAAGCATCGTTAAAAATGAGGAGCGCTACGTTGTGAGCGCAAAAAAGAATCTTCCATGTGCCTTCATACTTCTGTAACTTGTAGTAATCAAATATGTTAAGAATTATGTAAGAGGCTTAAATTATAAATTCCAGAGGTGTTAAAAATGGGTCTTTTTAAGCCAAATGTAGACAAATTAGAAGCCAAGAAAGATGTTAAAGGATTGATGAAGGCCTTGAATCATAAAGACATAGATTGTCGAAGAAGATCAGCAGAGGCTCTTAGCAAAATAGGAGAGCCGGCCGTAGAGTCCCTCATTCAAGCTCTTAAAGATGAAGATATAGATCTTCGAGAAATCGCAAAAGAAACCCTTGGCAAGATAGGAGAGCCAGTCATAGGGCCCCTTCTTCAAGCTCTAAAGGAAGAAGGGAGCCGCATTCAAGTGGCATTAGTTCTTAAAAAGATAGGAGAATCGGCAGTGGAGCCTGTCATTCAGGCTCTAAAGAATGAAAACAACGATCTGCTGACTCGATGTGGAGCAGCGCTGGCTCTCGGAGAAATTGGTGACAACAGGGCAGTCGAGCCGCTCCTTCAGGCTATAAGGGATAAAGATAGTGATGTTCGGGGAATATCGGCAGGTGCTCTTGACTTGTTACAATGGAAACCCAAAGATGAGCCCGCGAAATATGATTACTTAATTGCAAAAAAACTTTGGAAGGAGTTACAAGACTCAGGAGCGCCGGCAGTAGAACCACTCATTCAAACCTTGAAGGATAAAAACTCAGATGTTAGATATAACTCAGCTACAACACTTGGGCGAATCGGGGATGCTCGGGCCGTAGATCCGCTCATTCAGGCTTTGAAGGATGGCGAGAAAAATGATCGAGAGAGTGCAGTATGGGCTCTTGGCATGCTTGGGGATGATAAGGCAGTAGAACCTCTCATTGAGACCTTACAGGATGAATATCCCATCATCCGATGTGAAGCTGCAAAGGCTCTTGTAAGAATAGGTGATGCTGGAGCGATAGAAACGGCTATTGAACACCTCATTCAGCTCCTTTCTATTGAAGATAGTACTATTATTACGCTAATTGCTTTAACACTTGGTAATATTGGAGTGGCGGCAGTAGAACCACTCATCCAGGTCCTCAAGGATGAAGGTAGTCCTTCTCAATCCAGATTAGGAGCAGCATTAGCGTTGGGCAATATAGGCGATGAGAGGGCAGTAGAGCCTCTTATTCAGGCCGTGATGAATGAGGAAACGAGTGGTGGAACAGGAGCTGTTAGTTCTTTAAAAAGGTTTAACAAACTTGAAGAAGTGGAGGAAAGGCTTAGAGAATCCATTAGCAAGAATCCAGATCTTGCAGAGGCGCACAACAATCTTGGGAATTTGCTGTTTCATTCAAAAAGATTTGAAGAGGCAGGAAAGGAATACAAAGAAGCAATAAGGTTAGATCCCAATAATGCCAGTGCCCATAAGAAACGCGGAAAAATATTAGAGCAGTCAAATGATTATGCCGGAGCTCAAAAAGAATACAGAGAAGCAATAAAGATTACACCAGGAAAAACTGATTTTCACCTCGATCTCGGATATTTATTAATTAGAACGGGCGGATTATCAGAAGCAGAGAAGGAGTTCAGGGAAGCAATAAGGCTCGATCAGGCCAATGCACCAGCACACGCCGGTCTCGGATGCTTATTAGGTGCAGTACATAATACAGAAGAAGCAAGGTATGAGCTTAAAACTGCAATTGAGTTGTTTAGAGCAAAGGGGAACCCTGTCAGGGCTAATCACTACGAACAAACATTAAAAAAATTATAAAAGGCGATCGGCTCCCTATCATTTTCATCAAAGTTGATGTCGACGACAGAGAGCAGAGCCATTTGCTTGGGAAAGTAATTTAGAGGGAGTTCCAATGGCACGAACCTGGCAGACCGTTCGAGTTTTCATCTCTTCCACATTTCGAGATATGCATGCAGAGAGGGATCACCTGGTTAAGGTTGTGTTTCCCGAACTGAGAGAGTTGTGCGCGAAACAACGGTTACACCTTATAGATTTGGATCTCCGATGGGGTGTGACTGAGGAGGAAGCCGAGCAGGGTAAGGTGCTTGAGCTTGTCCTCGAAGGAATCGATCGGGCGCGGCCTTTCTTCATTGCGATACTTGGGGAACGCTACGGTTTTGTTCCAGAGAAAATCCTTGAGGACGCAGAATTTGTCCATACCTGGTTGAAAAACTACCCTGGTCACTCGATCACTGCCCTGGAGATAATTCATGGAGTGTTACGCAATACCGAACTGGCCAAGAAAAGCTTCTTTTACTTCCGCGATCCGCTATTTATCCCCCATGTGCCTGAGAGCAAGCGTGTTGATTTCATTGCTGAAAATCCCGAGGCGGCGCGCAAGCTGGCAGCTTTGAAAGATAAAATTCGTGCCTCAAACCGCCCGCTGTTAGAGAATTATCCGTGTCGTTGGGATAACGTTGCTGGCCATTTAAAGGACTTGGATACCTTCGGGCAGCATGTCCTGAAAGATTTGTGGGGAGCAATTTGTGAGGAGTTTCCGGAAGATGTGCCGGAAGCCGATCCGATAGATATCGAACGCCAGATGCATGAGGCATTCGTCGAAGAGCGTTCGCACCTGCATGTCGGCCGCGCTGCGGAGGCGGGACAGTTGACTGAATATGTACAAGGCGAAGATCCACGCCCAATAGTGATTACGGGCGAGTCAGGTTGCGGCAAGTCATCTTTTCTGGCGAAATGGTACAGGCAATATGCTGCTGAACACCTGGATGATTTCGTGCTTGCTAGTTTCATTGGTGCTAGCCCTGACTCAACGAATCACCTGCTCTTGCTGCGCAATATGTGTGAGGAACTAAAGCGCAAGTTCTCGCTTAAAGAAGAGATCCCGGAGAAAGATGAGAAACTACCTGAAACCCTGGCAATACTACTCAGGACTGCTTCACAAGGAGAAAGGAAAAAACTTTCATTCCGGAATCGTCTCTTGCGAAGATCTCAGAGGCAAACTAAAAGGAGGCGAATTATTGTCCTTCTTGATGCGCTTGACCAATTATCGAAAAAAGAGGAAACACATGGTCTGGGCTGGCTGCTGGACTATATTCCTGAGGATGTCCGGCTGGTTGTGAGTTCTCTGGAAGGAGATTGCCTTGATGCTCTGCGAAGGCACGGTGCACAGGAAATCATGCTCCCTACATTGAGCAGAGATGAGCAGTGGAAGATTGTTCAGGCTCGCTTGAGTGAATGGAGACGCAAGCTGGACGATCGGCAGATGGAAATACTTTTGGCTCATAAGGGAGTGAAAAATCCGCTCTTCCTGCGCATAGCATTAGAGGAATTGAAACTTTTCGGGATTTTCGAACAACTGACCAAACGAATCAAGGAACTGGCGGATGATATTCCGAGTTTATTCAAACAGGTGCTGGAACGGCTGGAGAAAGACCATGGCCAGGATCTAGTTACTGAAGCATTCATCTTACTGGACTGCTCACGGTATGGATTAAGCGAAGTTGAGCTGCTTGACCTCCTTTGTCAGGAAGGAGAAGACCAGTTCCCGCGTGGAGTATGGGCGCGCTTAGTCCGCAGTGCCCGAGCATATCTACTTCAGCGTGGAGAGCTTTTTGGCTTTTTTCACAGACAACTCGAAGACGCGGTTGCAACAAGATATATGAGGAGGGATAATAAGCATGCGAAGCTGGCTGTTTACTTTAAGCATGCGCCGCTTGACCGCAAGCTGGATGAGTATCCTTACCAGCTCCAACAGGCTGAGAAGTGGCAGGATCTGGCAGCGGCGCTATCCGACCTGGACTTCTTTGATTATGCTTGGGAGCACAACCGCAAGTATGAATGGATGGGCTACTGGCGGTCAATGAAGGGACAGTTCGAGCCGGACGAATGCTACCAAGCAGCCGTGACGGCTCGGGAAAAGGTGCAAGGGGAGACTCAAGATGTCGCTCGGCTCTTAAACAGAATAGGTATCTTTCTATCTGATATGGGGATAACCCGCCCCGGATTACATCTTATAGAACGCGCCCTTTCAATCCTTGAACGCATCTTAGGACCGAACCACCCCCAGGTTGCTGCCAGCCTCAACAACTTAGCAACGCTCCATTTGAAGCAGCGCATGTCAACCGAGGCAATTCCATTGATTAAGCGTGCAATGGCAATCGAGGAAAAATCACTTTCTCCAAACCATCCCCAACTTGCCAGCAGTCTCAGCAGCCTGGCG
>Ga0114921_10000621_pt1 | contig 15297 bp, 8 predicted proteins | sample BentaG_FD_87016 | JGI IMG/M metagenome (GOLD analysis project Ga0114921, IMG submission 87016) | Deep subsurface microbial communities from South Atlantic Ocean to uncover new lineages of life (NeLLi) - Benguela_00093 metaG | ecosystem: Environmental > Aquatic > Marine > Oceanic > Sediment ...
TTTTAAGTTTGGGCATACAAATTGATTCTAACTTAAATTATAATATTTGATTTATCTAATATTTGATTTTAATCTGAGTCTATGATACCATAGAGGGCATGAGTTTCTCAATAGGAATTGTTGGACTTCCCAACATTGGAAAATCTACCTTATTCAAGGCTCTAACCAGAAAAGAGGTTAATATTGATGCTCGACCTTTTACTACTACTCATGTTAATATTGGCATAATTTCTGTTCCTGATAAAAGACTAAGAAAAATTGCAAGGATTGTTAAACCAGAACTTATTACCCCAACCACGATTGAATTTGTCGACATCGCTGGTCTTGTTAAAAATGCTTATAAGGGAGAAGGATTAGGGAACAAATTTTTAGCAGATATAAGGAATTGTCATGCTTTGATTGAAATACTGAGAGCCTTTGAGGACCAAAGGGTAGAACATATTGAGGGAAATATTGACCCTTTAAGAGATATAGAAATTATCAAAACCGAGTTTTTGATGAAAGACCTGGAAACCTTAGAAAATTCTTTTTCAAAACAAAAAAAAGAAAAGAAGATAAAAACAAAACAGGACGAAAAAAAATTAAGGATTTTAGAAAAAACCAAAGAAAGTGTAGCTAAGGGATTATCAGTCTCTGAGCTTAACTTAGAAAAAGAGGAAAAAGAATTTATTAAAGAATATCGGCTGTTAACAGAAAAACCCAAGATTTTTATTTTAAATATTAACAAGCCAGAGCTTCCTTTAGTTAAGCGTTTAAAAAAAGACTTAAAAAAATTTTCGGTTTTTAATCTAAAATTAGAAGAAGAAATTTCTGAACTTTCAAACAACGAACTGAAAGAATTAAAAATTAAATCACATCTGGACCGATTAATCTTGAGCTGCTACGATGTTTTGAATTTAATTACTTTTTATACAATTGCAGGAGGAAAAGAAACAAGGGCTTGGACTCTGTCTAAAGGTTCAAAAGCCCCTCAAGCTGGAGGATGTGTCCACTCAGATTTTGAAAAAAGGTTTATCAAAGCGGAAGTGCTTCCCTGGGAAAAATTAGTTGAGATTAAATCCTGGAACCAAGCTCGCAAATTAGGATTGATAAAAACAGTTGGAAAAGATTATATTGTCCAAGATGGCGAGATCATAGAATTTAAAATATAACATCCAGACCCTGCAACAGGATATTTTATGAAATCTTACGAACTTAGTTATCTGATTTCTCCAGAACTTTCCTTGGAGGAATTAAAAGCTTTTCAGGAAAAAACAACTGCTTTTTTGCAAGAACAAAGTGGTGTTTTAGGTGATTTTTACGAACCCAAAAAAACAAGACTTGGTTATCCAATAAAAGACAAAAAAGAAGCATATTTGGTAACTTTTTATTTTCAGATGAATCCAGAAAAATTAGCTGAATTTGAAAAAAAACTCAAATTGGAGGAGCAAATCTTACGCTATATAATCTTGAGTAAAGAAATAAAGAAGCAAAAACTAAAAATTCCTCAGAAAAGAAAGCCCTCCCCAAGAACTATTGCCCCTACTTTAAAAAAAGAGAAACCAAAAATAAAAAAGGTCAAAATTCAAGAACTCGAGAAAAAATTAGAAGAAATATTAGGCGAGTAAAAATATGTATCTTAATAAAGCAATCCTTGTTGGTCGTCTTACAAGAGACCCAGAACTAAAAAATCTTCCCTCCGGAGAATCTGTTTGTAATTTTGGATTGGCTACTAACAGATTCTGGGTTGACCGGAAGACCGGGGAGAAGCAAAAGAGGACCGAGTATCACAATATAGTGCTTTGGCGCAGATTAGCAGAAGTTGCCTCTCAATATTTAACCAAGGGGAGTCTTGTCTTAATTGAAGGTAGAATCCAGACAAGATCCTGGCAAGACTCTTCAGGAGTTAAACGTTTTCGAACAGAGATAATCGGCGAAAGAATGCAACTTGCACCAAAATCAGTAGGAGAGGTACCTATGGCTGAAGAGAAACCAAGCGAGGAAAAAATTCCGGTTATCGAAGAAAATGACGAAGAGATTAAGGTGGAAGATATACCATTTTAACCCTGAAATACGTAACCTGAAACCTGAAACAGAATATTTAAGAATCCTATCTTAGGTTTTATGTTCTATGTCATATGTTTCATGAAATTATGGAGTGTTATTTTTGTCAAAAAAATATAAAAGAGATTGATTTTAAGGATGTGGAATCACTTCGACCCTTTATTTCGGGGCTGGGAAAAATCAAATCCAAAAAAAGAACAGGCACCTGCGCTAAACACCAAAGAAAACTAGCCCAAGCTATTAAAAGAGCTCGCTATTTGGGATTGCTTTCCTATACCTCAAAATAAACTTCCTAAAAAGCCAAGAGGATAGATACTTCAAGAGATAAATCCGAAAAGCAAAACAAAAAAACAGCATCTATGCTGTTTTTTTTGTCTGTTATCTGCAGAATTAATCTTGGCTTGCTTTAATGATTTCTTGTTTAATCCCTTTTGTTATCTTTGGATTCTCTTTTAAAAATTTTTTACTTGCCTCCATTCCCTGTCCAAGTTTTCTGTCTTTGTATTGGAACCAACTGCCCGCTCTTTCAACAACCCCATATTTTAAGCCTGTTCTTATGATATCTGCGGTTTTTGAAATCCCTTCATTATAATAAATATCGAATTCCGCAGTTTTGAAGGGAGCAGCAACCTTGTTTTTGACAATCTTAGCTCTAATTCTTGAACCAATAATCTCGTCTTTATGCTTTATCTGGGCAATTCTCCCTAGCCTAACTCTTACTGAAGAGTAAAACTTTAAAGCCAAACCTCCTGGGGTGGTCTCAGGATTTCCGTATGAAGCGATCTTCATTCTTGTTTGATTCAAAAAAATAACTGAGGTTTTGGCTTTAGAAACAATAGCTGCCAACTTTCGCAATGCTTGCGACATCAAACGAGCTTGAAGCCCTATATGGACATCGCCCATTTCTCCGACAATTTCTGCTTTTGGAGTCAAAGCAGCAACAGAATCAACAACAATAACATCGACAGTTCCGGATCTCACCAAGGTCTCAACAATTTGCAGGGCCTGCTCTCCTGAGTCTGGCTGAGAAATCAAGAGCTCTTCAACATCAACCCCAATCCTTTTCGCATAATCAGGGTCAAGGGCATGCTCTGCATCAACAAAAGCTCCTACTCCTCCCTGTTTCTGAGCCTCAGCCAAAACATGAAGTGCTAAAGTGCTCTTCCCAGTTGATTCGGGTCCAAAAATTTCAACCACTCTACCCCTTGGAATTCCTCCTACGCCCAAAGCTGAGTCTAAAGAAATTGAGCCTGTGGGAATAGCTTCCACATCTACCGGTCTTATATCTTTTAGCTTCATAATCGCTCCTTCGCCAAATCGCTGCTTAAGTTCTTCGATTGCTTCCTGAAGGTCCCTTCTTTGAGATTTTCGTTCCTTTTTTGTTTTTGCCATATTCTATTAGAATAGTTTATTAAATAAAATCTGTCAAAAAAATGTTCAATTATCAAGAGGGATTATTAAAACTGACCCTCCTCTTCTTGTCCAATATCATAATCTCTTTTAACATAAACCTCTCTTGGCTTTGTTCCGTCTTGAGGGCCTATTACTCCTTCCTCCTCTAAGGCATCAATGAGCCTGGCGGCTCTTGGATAGCCAACCTGGAGTTTTCGCTGAAGCAAAGAAGCAGATGCTTTACCAGCTAAAATCACTACTTGTTTTGCTTCCTCATACAGAGAATCTTTTTCATAACCCCATTTAAAATCTCTTTCTGGACCCAGAGACTCTTCTAAAGCCTGCTTAAGTCCTTCCTCTTCCTCAAGAACCTCCAGTCCCTTTTTCTCAGCCTCTGATCTAATGTATTTGATTACTTTTTTAATCTCTTTTTCTGAAACATAAGCTCCCTGAATCCTCTTGGGTCTGGTAATTTCTGCACAAATATAAAGCATGTCTCCCCAACCCAAAAGTTTTTCAGCACCTGCCATATCCAAAACAGTTCTTGAGTCAACCTGAGAAGCTACCTGAAAACTAACCCGAGCGACAATGTTTGCCTTAATCAATCCTGTTATTATATCAACCGATGGTCGTTGAGTAGCTACCACCAAATGAATACCAACCGCTCGGGCCATTTGAGCTAACCTAACAATCCCTGCTTCAACATCTCGACCCCGAGCTGCCATCAGGTCTGCTAACTCATCGATAATCACCACAATATAGGGCATAGGCTTCAGACTATCGGGGTGCTCTTTTAAAAGGTGGAGATTGTAAAAATTAATATCTCTCATTTTAAATTCTGATAAGACATCAAATCTTCTTTCCATTTCACCAATTAACCATTTCAAAACGTTAACTGTCTGAGAAACATTTAAAATCACTGGACACAAAAGGTGGGGAATACCGTTATATATCGGAAACTCAACCCTTTTAGGATCAATTAAAATAAATCTCAAGGTATCTGGTCCATTTTGATAAAGAAGACTTAAAATCAAAGAGTTTAAAAATATGGTTTTACCCGAACCAGTGCTTCCTGCTACTAAAAGATGAGGAAGGCGGGCTAAATTAGCTAAAACCGGACCGCCTGAAACATCTCTACCCAAAATAAAATCAAAGCTAGAGGAAGAACCACTAAATTCCAAATAACCAACCAAGGTTTTAAGCCTAACCCTTGTTCTGGTCTTATTTGGAACCTCAATACCAACTAAAGATTTACCAGGAATAGGAGCTTCAATCCTTATTGGGTGAGCAGCCAAAGCTAAGGCTAAATTATTGGAAAGGCCTGTTATCCTAGATAATTTTACTCCCTCGCCAGGCCTCAATGTATATTGAGTGACTGTAGGACCAATATTAACTTCTCCCATTACAACCTCTATCCCAAAATTTTCCAAGGTCTTTTTGACAATAAGTGAATTCTCTTTGATATTACCCGAATCTGGTCTTCCCTTATCGCCTTCAAGTAGAGCAACGGGGAAAGGCTTAAATTCAGACCTCCTGTCAAAAACTTCTTTCTCTAACTCTTTTTCAGAAGAAGAAATCTCTTTTGATAAAGGGGGCGGCGCAGGCGCTTCTCTGATCTCGGGTTCAACCTTTGTTATTCTAAACCTGGGAGTAAAAAATTTTTTTATTAAAGGTTCCTTGACTTTACCCTGAATTTCGTCCAATGGTCTGACTTCTGAAGCCTTCTTTTCTAAAGGCGAAAGAATCTGCCGAAAAATTAAAAGGCTTAAAAAGAACGATGTCAAAAATATAATCTGACTTGCTAAAACCCCAAAAAATTTCAAGAATGGTCGACTAATAATATAACCAAACCATCCGCCGTATCGCAAGGTTTCTTTAAAGATCCCCAAGAACCCACAAAGCCCTAAAATCAAAATAAAAGTTCCAAGCCCTATCAGTTTTAGACTAACTTTTTTGGGAGCATCCTCCGGTTCTGAAACAAAACACCAAAAAGCCGACAGGGCAAAAATAAAAGGGACTAAAAAAGCTCCCCTTCCCATAAGAAAAAAAAGTCTATCCTTTAAAATCTCACCCACTATTCCTGCTTTATCAAAAAAACCCAAGGCTACGATCACAGATCCCAGAAACATCAAAGCTCCTAAAATCCATCTCTTGGTCTCTTCTGGCAAGAAAGATAAAAAAAACTTTTTTTCTTTTTTATTTTTAAGATTCCTATTTTTTTTCTTTTTAGCCACAATTTGAAGTGATTAAGTGATATTATCTCCGAAATCCTGTACCTGCGGGTATCAGTCTACCAATTATAAGATGAGAATAAAATCTTTTTCTTTTTGACATTCCTTTTAAAGCGAGGCAACTGCTGACAAAGGCCTCTCGGAGGCCGAGTGACCATGGTTCCGCCGTTGAGGCGGAGAACGAGGCCGAGAGAGGAGCCCCGTAAAGCTCTCTCCGCTCGCCACGGGGCAAGCAGCCTATTGACTGCGCCTGCCCCGTATAATCCGAACGAAGTGAGGATTTGTACAGGGGTACTTTGGAAGCAGTCTGCCGAGCAATAACCATTTAAAAAGAAAATTAGGTGATTACTTTCTAAATCCTGTGCCCGCAGGTATCAGTCTACCAATTATAACATTCTCTTTAAGTCCTCTCAACTTATCTTCTTTTGCTTCAAGAGCGGCTTGGATTAAAACTTGAGTTGTCTGCTGGAATGAAGCTGCCGAGAGGAAGCTCTCGGTAGTTAGAGCTACTTTTGAGATTCTAAGCAAGAGTGGCTGAGCAGTAGCTGGTTTCCCGCCTTCTTTTTTTACTCTGGTATTTTCTTCCACCCATTGTGCCCTTTCCACAATTCTTCCAGGGATAAGAATAGTATCACCAGCATCTTCCACTCTAACCCGAGAGAACATTTGTCTTACTATTATCTCAATATGTTTATCATGAATAGCCACCCCCTGGGAAACATAAATTTTTTGAATCTCTTTCACAATATAACGTTGAACTTGGTCTCTTCCCGATATTTTCATTAATTCATTCAAATCAATGTTCCCCTCACAAAGTTGCTGACCTTTTTGGACATATTGACGAGGTTCTACCCGAATAGCCATTAAGGGAGGAATCTTATACTCCACAATATTATCTTTTTTTGATTTTGATTTTGCCCCTTTATTTTTTTGTTTAATTCTAACAATCCTATCGCTTGTTACCTCCACTACCTTACCCTCTCCACGGCTCACAATGGCTTTTCCTCTGGGCAGTCTTACCTCAAAAATCTCATCAATTCTTGGAAGACCGGTGGTAATATCTACTCCTCCGGCTACTCCTCCTGTATGGAAAGTCCTTAATGTCAACTGAGTACCTGGTTCACCTATTGATTGTGCTGCAATAATCCCAACCGCCTCTCCTTTTTTAATCAACTGATTATTGCCTAAATCCCAACCGTAACATTTCTGACAAACTCCTCTAAGGGTTTTGCAACTCAGAGGGGAACGCACTCCAATCTCTTTTATCTCGCTCTTTTCTAACTGTTTAGCTATTTTCTGGTCAATAATTTTTCCCTTTTTCACAATTTGTTCTTTGGTTTTCGGGTCCCGGATTGTCTTCAAGGCCACTTTTCCCGCAATCTTAAAAGAAAAATCCTGATCAATATCTATAGCATCTTCTTTAAATATCACAATACCTTTATTGTCTCCGCAATCATCTTCTGTCACTACTACATCATGAGCAACATCTACAAGCCTACGAGTAAGATAACCAGCCTTTGCTGTACGCAGGGCTGTATCTACTGTACCCTTTCTTGCGCCATGAGTAGAGATAAAATACTCCAAAACATCCAAGCCTTCTTTATAGGAACCTTTAACAGGTAATTCCATGATTTTGCCTGCGGGATTAATAACCAACCCTTTCATCCCTACAATTTGTAAGGGTTGAGTCCATCCTCCCCTTGCTCCAGAATCGGCAGTGGAGAAAACAGGACCATCCTTGGGCAAAACCTGACGCAAAAACTTACCAATCTCTGATTTCGCATTTGTCCAGACCTCTATTACTCGATCTGATTTTTCTTCTTCTGAAAGAAGCCCCCTCTGGTACTGGGCGTTAATCTCTTTAATAGCTTCTTCGGAATTTTTTATAATCGTCCTTTTTTGTGAAGGAACAACCAAATCATCCATACCCCAAGACAAACCAGACCTGGTAACATATTCAAACCCTAAATCTTTTATATCATCCAAGACTCGTTGGATTTCTTCTGGACTATATTTTCTAATAATTTCTTGGATAATCTTATGAATGTTTTTGGAACGAATCTGTTTATTCTGAAAAGGATAATCTTCGGGTAGAACCCCATTAAAAATAATTCGACCCACCGTAGTCTCAAGGACCTTGGGTTTGCGGACTTTTGGAGGAATAATTTCTGATTTTATTTTTGCTCCCAGAGCAATATGTCCGAGGTTATAAGCCAATATTGCTTCCTGACTACTTGAGAAAACCTTTCCTTCTCCTTCAAGTCCGTCTTTTTGCATTGTCAACCAATAACATCCTAAAACCATACCCTGTCTTGGAGCAATGGCCGGTCTTCCGGTGGCTGGTTTTAGTAAATTGAATCTCACAAACATTCTTTCTCTTGCCTCTTCTTGAGCTTCTTTTGATAATGGAAGGTGAACCGCCATCTGGTCTCCGTCAAAATCAGCATTAAAACCTTCACAAACAAGAGGATGAAGCTTAATCGCCTCTCCTTCAATTAAGACGGGTTGGAAAGCCCTGATTCCCAGTCGATGCAAGGTGGGCGCTCTATTAAGTAAAACTAACTTGTCTTTGACAACTTCTTCCACTATTGCCCAGACTTCATCGGTTTCTTGTTCTATTATCTCTGAGGCCTTTCTGACATTATAAGCTAATTCTCTGTCTAAAATCTTTTGAATAATAAATGGTTTGAAAAGTTCCAGAGCCATTTTCTTAGGAAGCCCGCATTGACAAAACTTTAACTCAGGACCGACAGCGATTACTGCCCTACCAGAATAGTCAACCCTTTTACCTAAAAGGTTTTGACGAAACCTTCCTTCTTTTCCCTTAACCATATCAGCCAGACTTTTTAGAGGCCTCTTGCCTCCTGTTGTGGCTCGAGTCATTGTAACCTGTCTCATCCCATTATCTATTAAAGCATCCACTGCTTCCTGAAGCATTCTTTTTTCGTTCCTGATAATAACCTCAGGAGCATTAATCTCTAAAAGATATTTAAGACGGTTATTCCGATTAATGACTCTTCTGTAAAGATCGTTCAGGTCTGAGGAAGCATATCTTCCCCCATCTAACTGGACCATTGGTCTCAAATCCGGAGGCAACACCGGAAGAACAGTTAAAATCATCCATTCCGGCCTGATACCTACCCTCTCCATCTCTTTTAAAATCCGTAATTTTCTCAAAATCCTTTTTTGTTTTACAGAGGAGGCGGTTCTCTCAACTTTCTTTCTTAAACTTTCAATCTCTTGGTTTAAATCAATCTCCTCAAAGATTTCCCTTAAAGTTTCTGCTCCCGTCTCTGCCTCAAAAACCTCCCCGTATTTTAAACTCAGGTCACGATACTTAGCTTCAGAAAGAACCTTCAAGGGTCTTATTAAAAGTAAGTCATCTATTACTTTTTCTTTAGTTTTTTTAAGTCTCTCCAGATTCTTTTCAAGTTCCTTGTCTTCTTTTCGAACAGCTTTCTTGAAATTTTTTAATTTTAATTTATATTCTTTCTCTATTCTCTCTAAGGCTTCTTTTTTCTGTTCTTTTGAAACATTAGTGATAATATAAGCGGTAAAATAAACCACCCTCTCTATATTTTTTCTAGAAATATCCAAGATCAGTCCCATAGATGAAGGAATTCCCCGCAAAAACCAAATATGTGAACAAGGACTTGCTAGTTTTATATGTCCCATTCTCTCCCGTCTAACAGAAGATCTGGTTACCTCAACCCCACATCTATCACAAACCACCCCTTTGTATCTTATACCCCGATATTTACCACAATAACACTGGTGATCTCTTGTTGGCCCAAAAATCCTTTCACAAAAAAGCCCATCTTTTTCCGGCTTTAAGGTCCTATAATTGATGGTTTCGGGCTTTAAAACCTCACCACGCGACCAAGATAAGATTTTCTCGGGTGAAGCAAGTTTAATTTTAACTGAGTTTAAATCAAATACATTCATGTTTATTTTTTAAACTCTATATTTAATGCCAAAGATTTTAACTCATTAACCAATAGATTAAAAGAAGCTGGAATATTAGGGGATCGAATTTCCTCCCCTTTTAATATTGCTTGATAAGTCGCTGCTCTTCCTAAAACATCGTCGGATTTAATAGTCAGCATCTCTTGTAGTATGTGAGCAGCCCCATAACCCTCAAGAGCCCAAACCTCCATCTCGCCAAATCTCTGCCCTCCAAACTGAGCTTTTCCTCCTAAGGGTTGCTGAGTAATCAAAGAATAGGGTCCAATTGCCCTCATATGAATCTTGTCTTCGGCCATGTGGACCAACTTCAATATATACAAATAACCAACAGTTACTTTCCCAGAAAAAGGCTCCCCCCTTCTCCCGTCATAAAGAACAACTTTCCCATCTTCGGGAAAACCAGCTTTTCTAAGTTCTTCCTTTATTTCTTTCTCAGTTGCTCCGGACATGGAAGGACTTATAGCGGAGTATCCTAGTTTTTGGGCTGCAAAACCCAAATGGGTCTCAAAAATCTGACCAATATTCATACGCTTTCCCACACCCAGAGGATTCAAAATAATATCTACTGGGGTCCCATCTTTCATAAACGGCATGTCTTCTTCTGGTAGAATCATTGAAATAACTCCTTTGTTTCCATGACGATTAGAAAGTTTATCTCCAAGCGTAATTTTTCTTAATTGAGCTACCTCAACCTCAATTCTCTTTATAATGCCAGGACTTAACTCATGCCCTTGATCTCTTGAAAAAGTTTTAATACCAATCACCCTTCCTCTCTCACCATGCTCCATCAAAAGAGAGGTATCTTTTACCTCTTTTGCTTTTTCGCCAAATATCGCTTTCACTAATCTCTCCTCAGCCGTTAAATCTTCCTTCCCTTTAGGAGAAATTTTACCTACCAAGATATCGTTTTGAGAAACCTCAGCCCCAACCCTGATAACACCTTCCTCGTCTAGATCCTTTAACTTTCTCTCTGAAACATTTGGGATGTCCCAGGTAACTACCTCGGGCCCCAGTTTAGTATCTCTAACATCGCACCCAAAACTCTTTATATGAATTGAAGAAAAAGTATCCTCTTTTAAAAGCCTTTCTGATATTATTATTGCATCTTCATAGTTTCCTCCTCTCCAAGCCATAAAGGCTACCAGCACATTCTTACCCAAAGCCATTTCCCCTTTATCAATCGCTCCCCCTTCTGCTAAAACCGTTCCTTTTTTAACTTTTTGCCCCCTTTTAACAACCGGGTGTTGATGGAAACAAGTATATTGATTAGTCCCCATAAAGGTGGACAAATCATAAACCTGCTCTTTCCCCCCACCAGATTTTTGGTGAGGGAATTTACCCTGAATTCTATCCTGATTAGATTTAATTCTTATGTGGAGAGCATCAACCCCAGTCACTGTGCCCGATTCTCGAGCTAAAACTGCTTGACCCGAGTCCTTAGCCACATTTTTTTCCCTTCCGGTTAAAACCAATGGAATCTCTGCCCTCAAAAGCGGGACAGCCTGACGTTGCATGTTAGAGCCCATAAGAGCTCTGTTAGCATCATTATTTTGTAAAAAAGGAATACAAGACGAAGCCACCGAAAGGAACTGCTCGGGCGAGACATCAATAAAATCTATTTTGTTTCTGTCTATAATTCCTGGTTCCCCTTTTATCCGAGCTGTTACTTCTTGAGGAATAATTTTCCCTGACTTATCAATCGCCACACCGGCTGAAGCGATATTGTATCTCTCTTCTTCAAAAGCATTTAAGTATTGAATTTCTTTTGTAACTATACCTTTTTTGACTTTAAAATAAGGTGTTTCAATGAAACCATAAGGATTAACTCGGGCAAAAGAAGCCAAATGTCCTATTAATCCAACGTTTGGACCCTCCGGGGTCTGAATTGGACAAATCCTTCCATAGTGAGAAGATTGGACATCTCTTACCTCGGAACCGGCCCGTTTTCTTTGCAACCCGCCGGGACCCGTAGCAGCCAATCTCCTTTTGTGTTCCAGTTCAGCCAAGACATTCTCATTGTCCATAAACTGAGACATTTGAGAGGTAAAAAACTGCTTAACTGAGGCAATAAAAGGTCTGGGGTTAATCAGTTGAGAAGGGGTTAAAGTAGCAATATCAAGAGTGGACATTCTATCCCTAACGATTCTTTCTGTTCTTTTAAGTCCCAATCTTAGACTATTGAGCAAAAGTTCAGTGGAAACTCGAACTCGACGATTTCCCAAATGATCGATGTTGTCCGGCTTAGCTCCTGGATTATTGTTTAACCTAACTATCTCCCTCATTACTGCTACCACATCTTCTGGATATAAGATTCGATCTTCAAGAGTGATTTCCCAAGAATTAGGATCACCTTTCCCTGAACTCTTTTTTATACTTTGCTCTCTTAACTCTGGTAATCTTTGCCACATCTTCCATCTACCTACTTTTGAAAAATCATATCTTTTAATATTGTAAAACATGTTCCCAAAGAGCTCTCGAGCCGTCTCGGGGGTAGCTATATCCCCCGGTCTTAATTTTCGATAGATCTCGGTCAAGGCCTCAGACTGATTCTTGGTAGTATCTCGGGCCAGAGTCTCTTTAATAAACTTTACCTCGCCTATGTCAACATCTTTAAAAAGATTTTTAATATTTTTCCCGATATCAGAAAAATCTTCTATTATTTTATTAAGCATTAATGTCTTAAACAAGGATTCCTTTAGTTTAAGTTTTCCTGCTTCTCCCTTTTTTATTTCCTTAGCTATTTTCCTCATTAAATTATCCCATTCTTCTTTAATTGCTTTCGCATACCTCGAAGGCATTTCTTTCTTATCAGCTGTTTCTGTAAAATTAAAATATAGTCGACGGAATTTATCTTCACCCATTTCCTTTATACCTTTTCTGTAAATTCCAGCTAATGTACGGGAGTGTTCTTTTAAAAATCCCTCTGGAAACTTTTTTGTCTTGGTATATTTTTCAAAATCTTTTTTTATTTGTTCTATTTTTTCTTTGGTAAGAACAAAGCGAGGCAAAAGGGCTCTCAACAGTGTAGTGGCAGCCACCTTTCTTCTTCTGTTAATCTTTACCCCGATAAATCCATATCGAGAAGTCTCGAACTCAAGCCAAGCCCCCCTGTTTGGAATAATCTTGGCACCAAAACATCTCTTGCCCTGAATAACTTGAAGAGTAAAAAAGACTCCAGGGGAGCGAATGAGCTGAGAAATTGCTACCCTTTCTATTCCGTTAATAACAAAAGTTTCCCTTTCTGTCATTAAGGGGAAATTTGTTAAAAAAACTTCCTGTTCTTTGATTTCTTTCGTTTTAAGATTGACCAACTTTGTTTTTACCTTTAGCGATGCTTCAAAAGAGGCATTATTTCTCTTTGCTTCAGACTTATCCTTATATTTTGGTTTATCTAGTTCATAGTCTAAAAACCAGAGTTCCAACTCCTTTTCTGTATAGTCTCTGATTGGCGAAATCTCAGAGAAAAGTTCTTTAAGGTCTTGCTTCCAGAATTTTTCCCAGCTCCCTCTTTGAACGGCAAGCAAATAAGGTAAATCAAAACTAGTTTTTGTTTTAGAAAAATCTTTAAATTTCATTCCATTTTAAAACATAAAAAAGCCCCCCCAATAGATTTTTAGGGAACCTTTTCATCCGCTCTTTAAGTATTTTTTCTAAGAAATTGAGGAAATATCAAAAATTAAAAAACTTTTTTAAGGTTTAAGTGATTATTATTTTATACCCGTTAAAAAGAAATGTCAACCCCCCACCACTTTATACGGATGTCAAAAGCGATTTTTTGCCCCGCACCTTTCATTTCACAATTAAAAGTTTATCCTTATCGCCTATTTTTATTCCTGCTTGTTTTGAGCAAGGTACGGGGTAAACTTTTTATATTCCACCAACTATTTTAAAATCTTTACAGAAATCAGTTTAAAGTGGTGGGGGCAAGTCCCCTTTTTCCCAAATGACACCAATGGAAAAGATAATCTAAGGGAGAAAATCTTAATTCCCAGGGACAAAAAAGAGCTTAGTGGGCCCTGATGCTCTGCGAAATACCTAAAGCCAAAAAACAGGAAATTAAACTGCTTCCTCCATAACTAACCAAGGGTAAAGGTATTCCAATAATTGGCAAAAGTCCAAGATTCATCCCAATATGAATAAAACCCTGAAACATTAACAAAAAGGCAAAACTTGAAACAAAAAGGCGAGGGAAGTTGGTAAAAGAAGTAAAAGCAATCTTCATTAGCCGCCAGAAAAGAACCGCCAATAAAAAAAGAAGCACAGATACACCCAAAAACCCAAATTCCTCAGCGATGACTGAAAAGATAAAATCGGTTTGAGTTTCAGTTAAAAAACCATATTGAGTCTGAGAACCCTGACCCAGACCTTTACCAAATATTCCTCCAGACCCAATAGCAATCTTTGCTTGAATCTGACTCCAACTTATTCCCAATGGTTCAATTTGAGGAGCAATAAAACTGATAACTCTTTGTCTCTGATACTCTCTCAGGAAATATTTCCACCCTAAAACAAAGATTAAAAGAGCACAAAGGACTAATATTAAAAAATGTTTAGTTTTAATCCCACAAATACTTAAGATTATCCCCCATAAAAAAAACAACATTAACATTGAGCCCGGGTCCGGTTGTAAGAAAATTAAAATAGCAGGAATCAAAACATAAATCCCGGAAATTAATATATGCCGGATGTCATACATTTCCACATGACGCATTGAAAAATACTTAGCAAGTAAAATAATCAAAACTATTTTGAACGGCTCTATAGGGTCAATTGAAATTGGGCCAATTTTATACCATCCCCTTGTCTCTCTAATTGTGGGGGCAAAAAAAAGTAAACCAACCAGAACTACAAGCCCCAGAAGATAAAAGAGTAAAATAAAATAAGGATTATCTCTCAATGTTCTCCAATCAAGAAAGCTTAGGCCAAACATTAAAAGAAGTCCTATTATAGAAAAGATGATCTGTTTTCTAAAATTAGAGAAATCCTCTCTTCGCAAGGAGGTGCTATAAAGCGAAAGTAAGCCAACCCCAACGATCAACACAACACTGATAATTAAAACCCAGTCTAACTTCTTGAAATGAAGAAAGAATGTTTTGTAATATCTATTCTGGACCATAAGGTTTTACTTCTACCATTTTCAAGAATTCCTTCTCCCCTATTATTTTAACACCAAGCTCTTTTGCTCTCTTTAACTTTAAACCAGGATCTTCTCCTGCAACTAAATAATCGATGTTCTTGGAAACAGAATTAGAAATCCTTCCCCCCAAGACCCTAATTCTTTCTTTGACCTCTCCTCTTGTCATCATTTTTAATCTTCCGGTTAGAACAAACACCCTTCCTTTCATGTTTTGAGTTTTACCTGCCCTGTAGAGGGCAGGTAGCTTTCTTTCCAGCCTTTTTAATCCAACACCAGGAACTTCCTGTCTATAGGGGGCAGGTGTTTGACTCCTGACTTTCACTCCTGCTCTCTTCAATTTTTTCAAAAACTTCAGGTTTCTTTTTTCTCTAAACCAACAATGTAGTGATTGGGCTACCACAGGTCCTATATCCCTAATGTTTTCTAAGTCCTGCAAAGAAGCCTTTTTTAAATTCTCAAGGGTTCCGAAATATTCTCCTAAATCTTGAGCGGTTTCTTCCCCTATATTACGAATCCCTAAAGCAAAAA
>Ga0114921_10000622_pt1 | contig 15273 bp, 10 predicted proteins | sample BentaG_FD_87016 | JGI IMG/M metagenome (GOLD analysis project Ga0114921, IMG submission 87016) | Deep subsurface microbial communities from South Atlantic Ocean to uncover new lineages of life (NeLLi) - Benguela_00093 metaG | ecosystem: Environmental > Aquatic > Marine > Oceanic > Sediment ...
TATTATCCAATACCAAAAACACCCATAGTAGAAGAATTTAATTTGAAAACCTATGAAGGACGTGATTTCAAAACCGTAAAATTGACTAAAGAATTCACAAAATTAGTATATACTGCTTACCTTCATTTTTATTTAAATCCTTTTAATATGTGGAATTTATTTAAAAAAGTAGATCAAAGAAATTTTTTCATTTCCTTTTTTAGATATTTTAAAGCAGCAATTAACAACATGCGAAAAAAATTTGACTATTCTTTATGGGATTAGATAATAATGACATATAAAGTGTTAATAAATACTTTAAGTGTGAGTTGCAGACCAAGTTCTGTTCAGAGTGGTCAAATTTATCATTATTTAGAATCAAATAATCATCAAATAGTTAAAGATGAGTCTAAGGCAGATTTTATCATTTTAAATACATGTGGATTTATAAATTGGTTTGAAGAATCAACTGAACAAGTAATTAGATATTTCCTTAATTTAAAAAGGAAGGTAAAATTAATTGTTACTGGATGTATGACAAAAATAAATAGAGATAGAATCGCTAAATATAAAGAAGTCATAATTATTGATGATTTAAAAGATTTAGATAAGTATTTTTTTACACTAGAGAATTTCCAACACAATAAGATTTTTTTTAATAATGAAATTTACGCTTATTTGAATTCTGGAGTTAAAGTAAGAAAGCACAAAAGTCTAGACAACTACGTGGCATTTATTAATGGTATCGCCCGTTTTTCAACTACCTTAAATCTCTCTCCATTTCCTTTTAATAAAATCGTCGAGCGGCACAACGGAAAAGGGAATTTTTTTGTGAAAATTGGAGAAGGATGCGTAGGGAATTGTAGTTATTGCGTTATCAAGAAAGCAAAAAATAGAATAATTTCAAGACCTATTGCAGACATAATACTTGATATTAAAAATCATATGGATAGACAAAAAGAAAAAAGCGTTGTCCTTGTTGCTGATGATTGTGGTAGTTATGGGATAGATATTGGAACGAATTTCATCGAACTACTCGAGCAGATCGGGAACCATTTTCCCGCTATAGGAATTGGTATTTATTATTTATATCCAAAATGGATTGAAAAGATGGGAAATGAGTTACTAAATGCCTTTAGTAAAGTAAAGATTGACAATATTAATATAACAATACAGAGCGGTTCTCAAAACGTCTTAAAGCTTATGAATCGAAAATATAATCTTGAAAAGGTTTTTCAATTTATTAATAAGTTAAAAAAGATATCACCTAAAACTTTGATTCATTCTCATTTTTTGATCGGTTTTCCTGGCGCGAGATTTAAAGATTTTCTTAAAACTATATCTACAATACCTTATTTTCATTATTTCCAAGCATTTCCCTATTCTAGTAGGAAAGGAACAAAAGGCAGTGAGTTAACAGAAACAGTTTCAGAATTTATGAAGAAAATAGAAATGAATATTGTAATAATATTATTATTTATGAAGTTTGCACATTTTTTTGTGAGAAATGTTTTTCAAATGAAAAGGATACCTTAGAAGTTGATCATGAGGGAGTATATTAATCCTTATGAGTGTGAAATAAGCAATGAAAATCAAAGTTTCAATAATTATTCCTGATAATAATTTTAAATCCATTGATACTAAATCCTTCCCTCCATTGGGTGGATTATACATCACTTCATTCTTAAAAGAAAAAGGAGTAGATACTTATTTTTATGATTTTACTGTTTTAAACAGGTGGAAAAAGAAATTTCATGAAATTATTGATTGTAACCCAAAAGTAATAGGTTTAAGTAGCACTGTGTCAAATTTTGCTTCTACTCATTCCCTTGCTAAATCTATTAAAGCTCATAATAAGGATATTAAAATTATTGTGGGAGGACCCTATCCAACCTGTGTACCAGAAAAATATCTGATAAATAAAGCTATTGATGCGGTATGCATAGGGGAAGGCGAACATACCTTTTATAAATATCTTAATGAGGGAGATAAGGCGGATGGTTTAATGGTTAGGAAAAATGGTCAATTTATTTACACCAAACCAAGACCAAGCATTGAAAATTTAGATGATTTACCATTTCCCGACTTAACTCAGATAGATCTAAATAAATATCATTATTACTTTAAAAAGGGAAAACCGTTATCTTCAATTATTACTTCAAGAGGTTGTCCTCACAATTGTACGTATTGTTTTCACGAAGTTCATGGTCATAAATGGAGAGCAAGAAGTCCTAAAAATGTTATTGATGAAATTAAATGGCAAGTTAAAGAATTAGGAGTTGGCGAATTAGGTTTTTGGGACGATAACTTAACTCTTGATCAAAAAAGAGCTGAAAAAATTTTTGATTTAATTACTTTAGAAAAGATAGGAATTCCTTTGAGCACGCCAAACGCAATTAGAGTTGATAGCGTCAATAAAAAGCTGTTATTAAAAATGAAAAAAGCTGGCTTTTGGGTTATTGTATTAGCACCAGAAACAGGCGATCCTTACATAATAAAGAAAATCCAAAAAGGATTTACGCTAGAGCAAACAGAAAGAGTTGCTAAATGGTGTAAAGAACTTAATTTATTCCTTGTTCTATATATAATGATGGGTTTTCCATTTGAAACTAAAGAAAATGTGAAAAACAGTCTTGATTTTATAAAAAAAATTAAACCAGATGCTTTTAATATTAATAGATTTTATCCATTACCAAAAACACCAATAGTAAATGAATATAACTTAAAAACAGATGAAGGCTATAATTACAGAAACGTGCGTATGACAAAGGAATTTGAAAAATTACTAAATTCAGCTTTTATCCATTATTATTCAGATCCATCTAATATATGGAATTTAATTAAAAAAGTAGGTATATATCGTTTTTTCTATTCAATTTTAAGGCTTTTAAATGATTTAATAACCTCTCATTAGGATTGTTATTTTATTAGTTCCATAAATGCTTCAATTCGAGTGGTCATTTGCCCTAAATTTTCACTAAACTCGTGAAAATTAACTCTTATTACCGGGATTCCTAATTCCTGTCGAACCTGATCTTTAAAAAGCTTGAAACTAGGTGCGACAAAACGACAACCCCAAACATCATTAAAAACTATACCGTCTATATCGAGTAATTTTGCTTGTAGCAGCCAAAAATCTAGTGAATCTTCGATCCCTCTTCTAAAATTCGTCTTACCTAGTAAGTAGTCGGCATATTTGAGGATGAAATCTCCTGATAGGTCAATTAATTGATTCCTTAGTTCATTTGGGAATATATCAAGATAGAGAAGAGTACCTCCTTGATTTCCAATGATTTGGGCTACCACGGGATCAAAACCCGGACTTCCTACAAATAAAATCCTCGGTATATTCTCTTGTTTATAATTTCGTATAATTCCCTTTTTTATATTAGCCTCAATTTCTGCAATCAACAACCGAAGTTTTTCATGGAAAAATTTGATATCGCTCAAGTAATCTACAAATGCGCCATGAAGTAAGGCACTTGCCGGCCAATGGATAGGAACATATCCTTTTTTATAATATCGATTTAAAATTAATTCCGCGATTTTTTTTACATCATTTACGAGCTTCATGTTTTCTTTTACTTTATTAAAATCTATAGATTCGCCTGTTAATTTTTCTAATAGCTGAAAAAAATCTTCTAATTCTCTAATAACTAGCTCTACTGCATGTGGGGTATTTTGATCACCAAATGGTTTCTGAAAGTAAAATAATGGTTTTTTCCTCCCAATTCGCTCATAAACTTTAGCAAAATACAGACAGTTGTTCGCATCAAATCCGCCCATCATCAAGTCGAAATATTCGTGATATTTCAAGTAAGCCCCATAACAAATACGCATTTGTATACAAGAATCGCGGTCATAATTAGAGTCCTCTGTTAACTGATTTAAGCCTGAAAAAGGTTTAACAAATCCTGTGAAATCAATTCCTTCTCTTGATAAAGGATTTTTAGGAATAAAATTTTGGACTCTATTTAGTAGTTTTATTGTTGGTACTAAATTTCGCAATTTATTTGCTACAGTAATTCCTCTTATCATCCCTGATGGGAATTCTGTAAAGCGAGGTAACCAAATTGGCATAATTTGATCCGAACTAAAACATAATTCCATAGGTGGCATAAAACCTGCAATGATTTTCTTCCCTTTTTTTCTACTTGATTGGGCTATTTTTAGTCCATTGATGTATCGTACACCTATGTCTATAATTGATTGCATCGTAAAATCTAATATTGGATTAGTCGACATTTTATACTTCACTCTCTTAGAATTTCTAAAAAGGCTTCAATCCGCGTTTTTAATTGTCCAATGAAACTTTGAGAGTAATCACGCTCGAGATTTAAAACGGGAATTCCTTCTTTATACATTTCTTCCTTAAAAATGTCTGAAGTACACGAATATGAATCACAGAATTTAAGGCAATTATTGATTATCCCCTTAATCTTTCGTTTTTTGCAGATTTCGGTAATTTTTTCAAGTCTATTGGTTTCAGGGATCATTCTTCCAGATAGGTTTTGCCTTAAGTATCTTTCTGCCAAAGCGAGTAAAGGATCAGTAGAATCTGATTGAACTAATGTTGAATAAAATTCGAATCCAGTAGAAATATCGTCTCCAGCAATGATACATTTACAATTTTCAATAATGGGAATTAAATCATCTTCAAAAAGTACACCATTCCCACTTAAAAAAACACGTACTCCTTTTTTTTCAGGTAAGACTTCGGTTCGTAATAACTCAACGAATTTTGTAGCCTCTTCTAAATTTGAATCAGGACCATTTAAGTAGAGGTGATAAATTAAATTTTGTATTTCATATAATGAAACTCTGGGATGATCATTCTGTCTGTACTTATCCATTTCTTGATAAAGTGCTTTGAGGATGTTATAGAATCTAATCGATTCTTTTAATCTTTCTTTTGTTATAGTTATATTATTTTTTTTCTCTAAAAACTTTTTAAGTCGTGATAGTTCTTTTAAAAAGTAGTTAAAGGGATTTGGGTTGTTGCAATAAGGAATTATAAGCCGATATTGTTCCTTTTCGAAATAGTTTTCAAGGTACATTCCCGTATTTTGGACTCCGGCACAATATGTGCCTGCAATTACAAAGTCTATCAAATTGTAAATTTGATAGGAAATACCCTCTCTTGCTTCAAAGATCCCTAGATTTACACGCTGAAATCCACATGTGGTTTGATTAACATAGGTGTCACCCAAGTTCATTTGATCTTCGGTTCCTCCTAAACAGAAGTGAAGTGGAATAGAATTTGAAGCAAATATTAATTCGTCGGGTACAATTGAGTGGGGAATGATCCCGATAACTGATTTTCCTTGCTCCTTATATTTGACTAAATTATTGTATGTTTCGTTTAAATCAGGTTTTTTTAACATTTTGTAACCGACCAAATCTCTCTCATTAATAATTTAACATTAATATAGATTATTGCTTACACTTTATAAATATCTTAGCGAAGGATATAAAACAGTTGGTCTAACGGTAAAAATAATATCAAAAATAAATTATTTAACATCAATATGTCTCTTATATTGCGAAAAATGGAATCATGCTTCCAAAAAGATTTTTTTAATAACATAATCTTCAAAAATGTCTATTAAATCCGTGTTTCTAGAAAGATGAGTTGTTTTTATTTGACTTGCTTGAACTCCTGCAAGAATTTTTTGATTCTCCAAAGAATGAAAAGTATCCTTTTTCAAAATCCACAATTCGGGAGGTAAAAGCGTCCCTTTATCGAAGCGGTTATACTCATAACCAACATTTAATCTTTCCAACGCATGATCGAGAGAAGCTAAATATTGAGTGAAAGATTCTGGCTCATTTTTAGAAAAGAATTCAACTAAGATCACATAATGTGGTTTTGGTTTATATATCCCAATAGCACAGAAATCCATGATGGTGCATTCATTTTGCTCGTTTGCACTTTTAAAAGCGGAAAGTATCTGGAAAGAAGTCAATTTCTCACCTGTAAGATCTATTACATTATTACGGTGTGAAAATACAAAGGCGAGAGGATCTTCCGAGACAACTTTAATTACATCACCGATTTCATAGGCGTATAAACCATAATTAGAAGTAATGATTAAAGAATAATCTTCCCCCTTTTTGAGTTGATTAAATAATAAACGCTCTGATTTATTTTTTAATGGAATAAATTCAAAAACGACAGAATCATAGAGAGGAGTGAGATGTGGTTGCTTAGATATTTGGATCGCCATCATCCCTTCTGTTGCGGCATACATCTCTCGAGTAGAAAAGTCTCGATTAAACAACCTATTTAATCGTGTTTCATAAAATTTTGGAGACACTCCGGAAAGAATTGCAAATTGGAGATTCGGAAAGAACTTGTCTAAAGTTTGCACTTTGGAATTTTTCGCAATAGATTCTAATAAATTGACTGCTACAGAAGTTGATCCCACCACCATTGTTATATTTTTGGAAGCTAACTCTTTAGTGATGATCTGGAATTTTCTCTCAAGATTTTTAATATGGGCTAAATGAACGGGTGTATAGTACTTGTGATTTAGGAGATAACGCCAATACTGAGCACCAAACGGAATTGTTAATAGACCAGTAATGTATCCAACAGGAATCCCAGATACATATCTAAGTAGAGGTGGAGCTGATAAATACAACCACTTTCCACTGATCATTTTAGAGTTTTCTTTTATGTTTTCTGTTATATAGTAACTTGCTGTCCTGATCACACCTAGATTATAATTTTTAACAGTAGTATATGTTACAGGAAAAATTTTAGGCGAGCCAGTAGTTCCTGTTGTTTGAGCAAAAAATAAGAGTTTACTATTAAACAAGGAATCATGCGTTCCTGCAATATAGGCATCAATATAAGGTTTAAAATATTCATATGAATGTGGTTGGCAAAAAGTCTGAAACTGTTTAATGTTTCGAATTTCATTAAACTTATGCTTCTTTCCAAAAAGAGTGGAACTATTTCGTTTAATTATATTCTCTAATAGTTGTTGCTGGGATTTCATCGGATTTTTTAAGGACTTATTACTAAAATATCTAAATGCACGAGCTCCACCGCCTCCTATAAGTTCAAGGAATCCCAACTATAATCACCTTCTAATCTAAAAACTTAAATGTTTTTCTATGTGATATTTTTTCTTTCTCAATTCGTGAGCGATAAGTTTCAGGTTCGATTTCCTTAATTATTTTTGCGGGAACTCCACCAACCATCGTGTATGGAGGGACGTCCTTGTTAACTAGGGCCCCTGATGCGACTACAGCACCTTCACCTATGGTTACACCGGGAGTAATAGTTACATTCGAAGCAATACGCGCATATTTACATATTCTTATTGGGCCATAAATAAATGTACGAAATTCTCCTCGATCTCGGAATGTATGTGTAATTAAATTACAGGATACACCAATAGCGGTATTATCCTCTAATGTAATCAAATTTGGAAGCAATGGATCAACCTTTGTATATTGTGAAATTACACAATTGTGTCCAATCTCTAATCCAATAAACCTATAAACCTTATTTTTAAATCGAGGCCAAAATATGAAGTGGGTTGCGATTTCGATAAAAAGATTTGTAACAATACTTCGAATAAACCGAGAAATAGCTCCAGAACCACTTTCTTTTTTAAGAATATCATCAATTAAGATGTAAATAGCTGCACTCCAAATTGTATTAATATGAGTTGCATCAGTATCTATATGAATCATTTTTGTATTATTTTCTGTTTCAATTCGATAACGAAGTCGTGAATAATCATGTCGTTCTTTTATTATGTCTATCCAAAAGGCTACAGTATCACTTAAAATACTCAGTAAAAAAGAGAATAAAAACACTAATGGAATTGACACACTTAGTAGAATCAATTTCCACTGAATCGGCCAAACAGGATTGCTGATAAGTCCGAAAAATCCCCAAACAAAAAATATTTCAATTTGGATCAGCCAACCAACAACACATGTAATAGTTACAATTGTACCTCCAACCCGTCTTCTCTTTGTAGTATTATAGCTGATGAAGAAAATTACAATTAGAATAAACATAAGAGTGGAATTCCAGAAGAAGAAAGTTGGTAAGTGATAATAAAAAATAAATGTGAAACCTTCTCCGACAAGAAGAAAGAAATTGTGGATACCATTCCACCAACTCCCAATAACTTCGTAGAATAGGATATCAATTATTATAAGAGAGATAAAAACGGTAATAATAATCAATACAAGAGAAGTTTTCTTTTTCATCAAATAACCTTATCCTTTAATTGAATCCGTTTTTTTCAAGATTTAATTAATTTAATTATTTATAAATTATATAGTTCATCGAAGCCTTAACTTTCTACTTCTTCTTAATCTAATTTATCGATTTTCTTTTTAATTTTTAGCCCCTTTGTTCAAGAAAGTTCAATTCCTCGAAGTATAGGCAAAAAATTTTTAAGAATATTAGATCTAAGAGGAATGAAATAATGAAAATTTTTTTAATAAAACCTTCCATTATAAGAATTAAATAGTTTGAATTAATTAGTTTGAAGTTGAGTAATATGACAAAATATGCTTACTGCAAAGTTTGTGATAAAGAGGTAGATCAGCCCGTAAGAAAACCAATTGAAACGTTTCAGAAGGTTATTTGGGTTATCGTTTCGATAGCAACGGTAGGGATAGGCGCAATTTTATTCGCGATTGTTTACACAAATAGGAAAAGGGTATATTGTGAAACATGTCGAACAAAAGTAGAGTTTTCAAGCGAACCCCATAAAAAACCGGAAGATGATGGAGAGCCTTTAACGCAAAGAGAGAGAATACTTAAAAAAGCTGGTAAGACAAAAGAGAAAAAAGCGAAGGGAGAAAAAGAAACTCCTTCGGAAACAAAAGAGGATGACGAAGAAAAAGAGCAAACATTCTGTCCCTATTGTGGTGAGGATATTGACGAGGGTCTTAGTCGGTGTCCATACTGTCATTCATCTCTAAAAACACCTTATTAAAAATAGTATCGTCTATTTTATCAATCACACAATATTTAAATAGGCAAATTATTCAAATAAACTAAAATAACAATATTATAATATATAAATTGGAAAATCTAATATAATTAGAGGAAATGAAAATGCCACGCAAATCACGAAAAGCACCAACAAGAGAGGCCGATCCTTTAGACCAGTATAGTACATGGGATTTACGCATAGCTAAAACCATTTATTATTCTATAATTATTGCTTCGGCAGTTACAATTCTAGGTATCTGGTTAACAATTATAGGATGGTTGGTTGAGACGGGTAAATGGGATGATTTGGCAGAATTGGGAATAGGTTTTGTTGCTCTTTTAATTGTAGGTATTGTAGTGCTCCATCTTTTCTTACTTGTTCTCTTCTATGTATTATTCAGAGGTGGAATATTAAAACTTTGCCAAAGATTATTCAAAGATAGAGTTTTGGCTAAAAAATACGAAGATTACACTACGCTTAGGCTTTTAATAGCTGTGACATTGGTAGGTGTCTATATATTTCTTATCACTCTTTTGATCGTTATATTGCCGTCGTTCTTCTTGGAATTAGTAGCAAACTTGTTTACTTATATTTGGACCCATTTCAACCTCGGAGAATGGGTTCTTTTTGTTGGAATAATGTTATTTGTAATAGTGATGCTAGTTTACATAGCATTCGTACTCTGGAACCATGGAGTATTCGCAGTACTTAAGCGCGTTAAAAGAATAGAAGAAGAAATGGAAGTCGAGGAAGAAATAAAAAGAGAAGAGCTCAAAGGAGCAGACGAGGAAACTCTTCAAAAAATATACGGAAAACAAACAGGTAAGAAAGCTCTCTATCGGGGAAAAGAAACTAAAGGATTTAAAGCTTGGAAAAGAAATATGCTTGATTAAAAAAAAATTAAGAAATAAAAAAATTTTATATTTTATTTTATTATTTTTATTTTTACCTTCTCATCATACGTGGATTTCTAAACAAATCCATTTCAGTTTTGGGAGGTTTGTAATCAGAAGTACCAGTTGATTTCATCTTTTTGTACAATCTCTTCACGACTTTTCTCGCTTCGTCCATGAAATTACATGCTAACCCAAATAATATCATGTATCTCACAAAAGTTTTATCTTTTGCGTAAACTTCGTCGTAAACTTCGATTTCGTATTCCTTCTGTATTGGATGTCCGTCGACTCGTGCTATCAATTTCTTGCCGATATATAATTTATAATTTCTACCTGGTCCAACAACCCCTTTAGCTAAGACCATTTGGAGTTTGTCATCTTTTTGTTCAGGAAGGAGTGGGAAAGTCCAACGAGTGCCAAGAAGTCTCCACCCTCTGACGAAACGAATTAAGACTTTCACTCCAGGGATTTGTGCATAGAATACAGGTGCGGCGGTCTTAATTTCGAAGCTTTGAATGAGAGAGTGAGTTATACTTAACTCGACACCACCTTTAAAATTACCTCCCTTAGCTTTAGAGTCCATTGTCTCTTCCATTATAGTGAAATATCTACATACGAGCCTTTTCTGCTCAAGTGGGCCTTCTTCCCACTGTTCTTTGTTAAACGCAATGATACTTTTCTTTTCGCCATCTATTTCAATAACACCCTCGATATCGAAGTTTTTCGAAAACCAACGTGTCTTAGCCGTATATTTTAGTTGTTGGTGGATTCCTAACTCTTCGTCGTGTAACCTTGTCCTCCAAAAATTAACTTTTAGTTTTTTGTGGACTATTTTTTTTGAAGGTGTTTTAGGAGCGTCGGGTAGTTTAGCAGTAGTTTTTTTCTTAGCCTTTTTTTTCTTTTCTGGAGTAGCTCTTGCTTTCTCTCGTTCTTTCCTTGTTTTATTATCTTCTTCTGGATCTTTTTCCATAAATAATCACTTTTCTGTTTAAGTTAGTTATTAATTTTAAAAATAAAAAAATTTCTTAGTAATAATAATATGATTTGCGGTTAAAAATTTTATTCACATAATTCTATTAAATTGAATTACTAAAAGAAAAATCTAAAAAAAAATAGTAGAATTAAGGCCCAAATGTAACTTCACAGCGATCTGTTTCGCAGAATTTGGAACCTATAGCCCTATCTTTTGTTTCATCCAAAAACATCGGTGTAACTTTAGACATCATTTCTTCGTATCTCTCCTTTGATATCTCTTCGTAAGGCGCTTGTTTGTATCCGTGTTCTTTTATTGGTAAGAAGCTCGCACTTTTCAATTTGTCTTCAAAACACTCAAGAACGCGTTTAATCTGATTCGCCTCTTCGGGCCGAAACGTAATTGTAATAGATACTTGGTTATCTGACCAATATTTTTGATAATCGGCAGCATTTTCTGCTTGCTCCCATATTGAGACTTCGTTTTTAGAACGCTCGAAAAACTTTTCGTGGACAGGAAATTCGACAACAACTGTATTAGGGGAATAAGAATCGTCCTCAACAAAATAACCCGCCTTTTTAATCAGTTCTATCAAGTCTGAATTTTTTGAAATGCGGATTCTCCGTATATAATATTCAGAATGAGGATAGTGAATTCCAGGAGGGACGCCAGGGAGTAAACTTACGGTACCACTGGGTTTAACGGTGGTAATTTTAATGCTCCTTGGGATACAGAGCCAGCCTGAATATTGTTCGTCTAAATTTTGTAAATAATTATACCCTTTTTCGCACCATTCTAGCATAGTTCTTCTGCCGTTTTTTACGAAAGCTTCTATTATTCCGGTTTGTGAAACTCCCATTCTCCTGTTTTTGAGCATGACAGCGTTAGTTTCTTGCCAATGCGTGTTTACAAGCGTTACAGACTTAGAATACAAATAGGCAAACTTCAAGGTTTCCTGAAACTCCTCGTATGAATCGTGTTTTGAGGGGAATGTTTCTACAAGACAACAAAGTTCGAACGATTCGAGGGTCTGTTCTCCACAATTCGCAGTGAAAATCATTTCTAGTTTTGGTCTACCCGTTTTAGTAGTCTTTCCGTTTAGAATAATTCCAAAATTATGAAATTCATCAACAGTCCCATTATACACATCTTCATTGCCAATGTAATCAACTGAAACAACTTTATGATTACTACATAATCCTTTAGATATAAGTTCTGCTGCCATTTTTCTCCGGTATGGTTGTTTATGTAGTGAACGTACAATAATTTTTTTATTAGTATATCTTTTAGTGATTAAGTCAAGAACATATTGATATCCCTTATAAATTCCAGCAGTCCGAAAATCATTTATTCCATTAAGATTAAGATATGTTAAAAATTCGGACAATGAAGGAACCTCGGTATTATCACACACATATTCTTCAAATAATTCATATAGTTTTTTTCGAGCAACCTCTCTTTGGGATTTTCCTTTTTCTTTCATTGCGGCTCCAGCCTTTAAAGCTGAGATTTTGTTGGAGCAAGCATGTGAACAATAGGATCTCTCTCGTTCTCGATATTTGACCTGAAATTGGTTACCACATAATTCACAATGCTTTATTAACCAGATACCATTATTAAAAACTAGTTCAAAGTCACTCTCTTCTAATAGTTTAATGTATCTTTTATATTCTCTCATTAAAGCAGGATTCTCATAATGCTCAAACCCACATTCTATATTAGCTTTCTTAATTAGGTTAACTAATTTCCCCCTAAACTTAGTAAAGTTATGAATATAACCATATTTAAGAGAGTGCTCCTTCCAGCTAGGAACTGTTAAAGGCATCTTTGTTTTTTTGATTATTGAGAGCATTTCATTATACAATTCTCTATTAGTAAAACCAGAATAACGAGGGTTCTTTTCTCTTGCAGTTGCTTTTGACATTCGTTCATGATATTGTTTTTTCTCTTCGGGGCTTGCAGACGGATACCAAGTACGCATAGGATTTTTATCACCAGAGATATCATGGAGATCATCATGTGAATCTTTTAACAAGAGTTCGAGATTCGCAATATTATTATTTAGACTATCACGATCCTTATGATGGATAATATAACCTGGTTCGATATTAGTATCAGTTAACTTTTCGTAAATAAGAGTATGTTCGAAAATATTCTTCTTTCCATTATTCACCATCCAATATGGAGATTTCTTAGATTTTTCTTCACCCATTATTTCCGACCAAGTAGTTTGCCATTTAGGTGTGATCATTAAACTATCATTAGATTTCAATTCATTTACTGGTTTCAAAGATCCATCTTTCATGAGAAATTTATGATTTCCAGTACATTTAATACTACTTCCATCATCGAGAGTTACTTTATAAATTTTTTCGTTGTATCCAGTTATTCGAGGATTTCTCATCATTTTTATTGTTGTAATACCTTGATCATCCTTGCAATAAACAGGTATATCTATTCCTTCGTCAGCTAATTTTCTAATCGTTACAGAATTTCTACCATCTGCAACAGCAATGAGCGTATCTCCCACTATGCAAGGATTAACGCCTGCAGCCTTTTTATCTTTATAGTCCGGTTTATCTCCCATTCTAGAATATGCTTTTGCGTTATCTAACCAAAGGATTCCGGGTTCTCCATTTATTGCGATCTGATCAGCTATAAACGAATAATCTAATCCTTTATGAGCAAAAACGCTATTATTACTGGCCCATCTATGAGAGTAAAGTTTTTCTTTGTCTTGTTTAGATGTAATGAATTCACGATCCGTAGCGTTTCCTAAAGCTATTTCAGCGCTTCGTCGAACATTTCCCGCTACGACACATTTCCCTATTAGATTCATAATGTCTAGAATATCAAGTGACAATATTTTTTGACCAATTCGAACCTCCAATATTTTTTGAATATCAGTGAGCATATCTTTTAATGGCTCTGGACCACTCGCGATTCCTCCAAAACCTCTGATAGGCTTTCCAGCGGGCCTTACCAAACTAAAATCGAACTTTGGAAGTGGTTTTCCTAAGAAGAACGCTTCTAAGACAATTCTTAGACCTTCTACCCAGCCTTCCCTACTATCAGGTATTTGAAAAATAAGAGATTCCTCGCTCGGTTTTTTTATAGTTATTTTGCCTTCACCTTTCGTGTCAAAACCTACACCTACCCCTAGCATCAGAGCGTCCATAACGAATTCAAAAGCTTTCGAGTATTTTAAGTCAATATCTTCCGTAGAGGCAAATCCACAGTTATTTAAAGACATGGATCCATGCCGAGCAATAAATTCAGTACCCATCATCCATAATCCTCGGCCTGGAGGAAGAAATTTGAAGTTCCATATCTTAGTAAACATTTTTTGTGCGGATCGTTGAGCTTTGGAATCGCTCCATGGTAAACTTAGTTTTATACAGTGTTCTTTTTGAATTGAATAACATCCTTCTACAACTCTTCTGATAGTTTCCCAAAATTCTTCTTTCCTGCCTTTTTCTTCAATAAGTCTAGCGTAAGTTCTTTTGTATGTGATGTGCCCTAAAGGACCAAAATCAGGTTGCTTGCCTTTGAAATTATCCATAAAAGTCTCGTCCAACTTAAAGGATATGTTCTCCAGGTTAATGGCTCGTGCAAATAAGTTTCGATATTTGTTTAATCCTCGCTGGGTTAACTCAACGCAAACCAATTCTCTAATGTAGTTCGTGGTGATTTCTTCGTATCCAAGTCCAATAATTGTACGAACAACATCTTCACTTACTTTTTCTGCTATGTTGATGTCCAACCCTGTCTCTCTGTTTAAGACTTTGGCTATACTGGATACATCGAACTCTTTCTTCTCACCCTTTGAGTTGATTACATATTTTGGATACAAATCTACTAACGAAAACGAATTATCAGTCATTTTTTTACCCGGTAATTACGATATAGATTAACATAATAATTTTATCGGCGTTTATAATAATTGCTAATTTTAAATTGCCTTAACCTAATTTTTAATTTAAGTTTCACTAGAATATAAAGATATTGTTTGAAATATATTAAGCTATTGATGAACATCGTAGTTTTTAGTATTGGGTTAATCTGCTAAATCTATGTCTTTAATAGTAATTCTAGTATTAATTTCTACCGCATTATTTTGTGTAAGTATTTTTTTTGATTAAGTCGAAATTCTGTCGATATTGTTACGTTAATAATTAGCGGATTACTTTTAAACAAAAATTGATTGCTCGATTTATGATTTTTTACCGCCACTTAAAATGTGGTCAAATCTAGATCTTAGGAATTATCAGAAATCGTTTGATTGTTAATATTCCATAATGTTTCGAATTCTTCCATCAATAATTTATATAGGTATGAATTTTCTCCCGCTTTCCATAACGGTATATAACCACCCTTTTGAGAATAAAGGTGAGGCATGTATAAAGCAAAATAATCGTTAAATACAGCAGTACATTTAATAATTCCAGATAAA
>Ga0114921_10000623_pt1 | contig 15267 bp, 20 predicted proteins | sample BentaG_FD_87016 | JGI IMG/M metagenome (GOLD analysis project Ga0114921, IMG submission 87016) | Deep subsurface microbial communities from South Atlantic Ocean to uncover new lineages of life (NeLLi) - Benguela_00093 metaG | ecosystem: Environmental > Aquatic > Marine > Oceanic > Sediment ...
TCGTCTCGTGCCCGGCAATCAGCAGCAGGTTGCACCTCGCGACGATTTCCTCCTCCGTGAGCTGGTCGCCGCACTCCTCGACGTGAATCAGCCCCGACATCAGGTCATCACCGGGGTTCCGTCGGCGCACGGCGATCAGGTCACGTAAGTATTCGCGCAGCCACAGACCCGCCTGCAGACGCTCCTCGGAGCCGTCGCCGGCCGACCCCGTCACCGAAACAAAGGGGTCCAGCGACTGCGCCAGCAGCGAAGAGGCAGCGCTGAACTCCGGCTCGTCGGACAGCGGGACGCCCAGGAGGCGACAGATCACCGCGACCGGCAGCGGATACGCCAGCCCAGAGATCGCATCGAAGGGCTCCGCGGTGCTGTCGGCCTCATTCAGCAGCCCGTCGACCAACCTCACGATCTCAGGCTCGAGCGCCTTGACCACCTTCGGGACGAACGCCTTGCTGACCAGCCGGCGCAACCTGGTGTGATCCGGCGGATCCAGGAACAAGAACCCGGGCGGCCCGAAAGGGCGCGCCTGGGCGCCGTCGGCGATCATCCGCTGAGCGACGGTGGACTTCAATCGGTCGCTCGACGAGGAGGGGTGGCGCAGCACCTCGTCGCAGTCGGCGAAGGACGAGAACACCGCGAGGTTGCTTTCGGGCAGGTGCACCGCGCCCTGCTCCCGGATCGTGCTGTAGAGCGGATACGGATCAGCACGGTGAGCAGGATCGAGTATCTGCAGGAGCAGCGACTGCGGTTCCGCGGAGGTCGTCATGATCTTATTGTGCACGCGTCGAGCCGGACGATGATCTCGTCGCGGGGAACAGCCGCGATCGACGAGGAAATCTAGGTCGGAATCTAGCTTGAGTAGTAGCGACCCAACACGTGCGCACGCAACTCGTCGAATCGACCCGCCCCGATCGAATCCCGGATGTCGTCGACCAACCCGACGATGAAGTGCTCGTTGTGAATCGTGCACAGCGTGGAGGCCAGGATCTCTTTGGCCTTGAACAGATGGTGCAGGTAAGCGCGGGTGTAGTGCGCGCAGGTGTAGCAGCCACATTCGGCGTCGAGCGGCGTGAAGTCGCGGCGGTAGCGCGCCCCCGTGATGTTGTACCTGCCGGTGGCCGAGTAGACCGCCGCATTGCGGGCGACCCGGGACGGCGACACGCAGTCGAACGTGTCGGCACCCGCCTCGACAGCTGCGAACAAGTCGTCGGGTTCGCTGATACCCAGCAGATGACGCGGCTTCTCGTCGGGTAACTCACTGCAAACCCATCCGACGATGGTCGCCAGATTCTGTTTCTCCAGCGCACCCCCGATTCCGTAGCCATCAAAGCTCAGGCCCTCCGCCGCCCCCGGCGCATCGCCGATGGTCCGCAGCCCGCGGGCGGCGTGGCGGCGCAGATCCTCGTACTGCGCGCCCTGAACTACCCCGAATAGGGCCTGCGGCGGCTTTTCGGAGCTCAGCCCCGACAACCGGCGGTGCTCGGCCAGGCACCGCACCGCCCAGTCATGCGTGCGTTGCACAGAGCTCTCCTGGTAGCCGCGGGTATTGACCAGCGTGGTCAACTCGTCAAAAGCGAAGATGATGTCGGCGCCGAGTTGGTGCTGGATGCCGATAGACGCCTCCGGCGTGAACCGGTGGGTCGATCCGTCCAGGTGCGACCGGAAGGTGACGCCGTCGTCGTCGACGTGGGCGAGTCTTTCCTTGCCCTCGGCGATGATGTCATCAGCTTGGACGCGGTCGGCGTCCATCGCCAGCACCTTGCGGAAACCGGCGCCCAGCGAGAGGACTTGGAACCCCCCGCTGTCGGTATAGGTGGGCCCTGACCAGTTCATAAATGCGCCCAGACCGCCGGCTTCGGCAACGATGTCCGGGCCCGGCTGCAGGTACAAGTGGTAGGCGTTCGCCAGGACCGCTTGGGCGCCGAGCTCACTCATCGCCTCGGGCAGCACCGCCTTCACGGTGGCCTGGGTGCCGACCGGGATGAAGGCCGGCGTGTGAATATCGCCGTGCGGAGTTCTGAATACGCCGGACCGACCACGACGTCTGGGGAGTTCGGCTTCGACGCGAAAGCTCGGAATACTGAAAAACGGGGCGCTCACGTCGTAGATTCTGCACTGTGAAGACACGATGGGCCCTGAGCGCGCTCGCCGCCGCGGCCACCCTCCCCGTCGCCGGATGCTCGTCGCAACCTGCGGAGTACGACCCGCCGCCCGGCGCGGTCACCGCGGGGACGGCGCAGATGACAGTCAACGGCCAGGACGCCGGCACCACGCAGTCGGTGCAGTGCAGCACCGTGGGTCCGTTGACCACGATCGAAACCGGTAACCGGGAGTCCGGTGTGTTCGCCATGATCATGGCCGAGGACGCACAAGTCGTCCGGATCGTTCGCATCCAGGACCTGGGCGGTTTCACCGGGAGCTACAACTCCGGGCTGGGCGGCGAGGCGAACGTAGCGATGATCGGTCGGACCTTCGACATCAACGGCACAGCCGAAGGCTTCGAGACCGCCGAGCCCAGCTTCCGCGCGCCGGGCTCATTTCAGCTGAAGGTCTCCTGCTGACGGGTTGGCCCCGCCCCGCGCAGCAAGCTTTGGGAAATCGGCATGTCCTCCCTCGAGCTGCCGACCATACTGCTGGAGATGGCTCGTCGCTCCGACGAGCCGCGGAGCGACAAAGGAGAACCCGGATGAAGCACGGAATCACCGTCGTCGTGGGCGGCGCAGCGATCGTCGTGGCCGGTCTGTCGGGCTGTTCCTCGGACGACAAGTCCGACACGTCGGGACCAACCACCGCGGTCGCTGAGTCGGACGGTATGGCCACCGTGACGATCGACGGCGAGGACCAAGAGGTCGCCGGCACGGTCGTCTGCTCGGAGATGGGCGGCAACACCAACATCACGATCGGCGATGCGACAACCGGTATTGCCGTGGTGGTCGGCACCGGTGACGATCCTGCCGTGCAGTCCGTCGCGCTGGGCAATGTCAACGGAATCACCCTCGGCTACCAGCAGGACGCCGGCGAGGGCGACGCCAAGGCCGAGAAAGACGGCAGCAAGTACAAGATCTCTGGAACTGCGACGGGCGTTGATCTGGCCAACCCGCTGCAGCCAGCGAACAAGCCCTTCAAGATCGAGGTTTCCTGCCCGTAGCGCGGGCAGGCGGGCATCAGGCGGGCTTGTAGCCGGCGGCCGACTTCCGCAACTGCCAGATCTGCTCCGGACAGAGTTCTTCGGCGGCCTGGCTGATCAGGTAGCCGGCCAGGAAATCGTCGATGCCGACTTCGGCCTTCACCTGATTCATCAGCTCGGCGTAGCCCATGTTGCCCGCCACCCGCATGCAGATGGTCTGGCCGTAGGCGACCGCTGCCCCCGGGTCCGGGAAGTTGATGCCTCGTACCTGGAAGATGTTGACCAGGTAACCCAAGTCGTCGGCGCTGGCGGTCTGGGCTGCGACCAGGCCGCCCATCGACATCACGCCGGACATCAATCCCACCGAAAACATGCGTACCAGCGACTTCATGAAATGAGACCATACGCCTTGCCGCGCGAACAGGTGGCGATAGTCCGACGAAGTCTCCGACAAAACGCGTGAAGCCCCCGGACAAAACGCGTGAAGTCCCGCCCGGCGGGTTGGGGATGGAGGCCTCAGACGGGCAGTCCGACAGCGTCTCCGGCGGCAAGTGCTTGGTCTTCGGACCCAGCAACCACCAGCCAGGACAGGCCGTGGCTGTCCGCGCACAACACGGTCGCACCGTCGATATCGGCCATCCACTCCGGACCGGAGCCAACAGCCTGTGCGTTCCCCGCGCGGGGAAAGCTCTCCGTCGAGCTGATCAGCACCAGTCGATGACCCTGGGGACCGGCGTAGCGATACAGCGTTGCCTGTTGACTCCCGATCGCCTTGTGCGTCGTTTCGGTCCAGACGAGGTCACCGATCCGCTCGGCGGGAGGTCGCTCGCCCCGATCGGCGGGGTTGCCAGGCGGGACCTGGTACTCTGCGGCCGCCGCCTGCAGCGGGTTGGCTTCTGGTGGTTGAGCAGACAGGAGTGACACGACTCCGGTCAGAGCGGCGACGACGACGGCGACCAACGCGGCAGCGGCGACCTGCCGACCGCCGCCGAAACCTGATTGGAGCCACCGCACCGGCCGGCGCCGCGGCGTGGCGGGCCATTCTCGCACCGGGTCCGCAACGGGTTCTGGCAGCGGATCTGCGGCGATGGACCGCAACGTCTCCCTGGCCGATTGTGGCGCCGGCTCTCGCAGGGACTCGGCGAGCGTACGGCCGGCCCGCGCCGTGATCATCTCCGCCCAACAGGTATCGCAGCCCAGCATGTGTGCCTCCACGCTGCGGCGGTCCTCTGGCTCGAGACCGTCGGCGAGAAACTGCGCGACGATGCCTGCCGAGTCGTGGTCGGTGTCGGTCATCGGTGCTCACCTCCGTCATGTAGATCCGAATGCTCGTTGCGAGGCGGACCCGGGCGCTCAGCGAGGTCGCTAACCGCCCGCGCGAGTGCCTTCCGCCCGCGATGCACTCTGGCCAGCACCGTTCCCCGTGCACAACCTGTCGTCTGCGCAGTTTCCTCGGCGGTCAGTCCACAGATGTCCATCAGGGTGATGGCCACGCGTTGATTTTCCGACAGAGTCCACAGGGCCCGTTCGATCATGCCGAGTTGAACCCGCCGGATGGCGAGATCCTCCACGTCCACAGCGCCTGCCGGGTCGAGATCCTCCCGCCAGCTCACCTCGGGGCGCCGACTACTCTGCCGGGCCCGATCGCGGGCGACGTTGAGACAGATCGTCGACAGCCATGCGTTCAACGAATCCGGTCGCACACCTCGGCGCCACGCGATCCAGGCGCGTTCCAGCGTCTCTTGGAGCAGGTCCTCAGAATCAACACGGCTGCGGGTGAGGCGACGCGCCAGGTTGTGTACGACATCGACGCCCGGCAACACCGTGGCGGCGAATGACTCGCTCGGTGATGTCACCTCTACGCTCACCTGTCCGATCCGTGGGTCAAACCCCGACAGTCTCACGGCTCGTCTTGCCGATCGCCAGCAGCGGTTCCGAACTGCGCGGCCCACTGGAGAAGAAGGCGAACCCTATCAGCGTGCCGAATACGACATGGACGACGAGCTCGAACGGCTGGTTGGCTTTTTGAAATGTGGTGAACACCAGCGGTGCCAGGACCAGGAAGTTCACCACGTAGAGCAGCAGGCCATAGACGGTTCCGACGATTGCCGCGGTGCCGTTCGTCTTCAGCAGGGGCGTGACCAGTGCAAACACGACACCGAAGATCGCCGACAGCACGAGATGCGTCGCCCAGCCCAACCCCACGCTGGTGGTTCCATCTGCCATTGCGGCGTCACCCTTGAGGACCGTCGAGATCATTCGCAGTGGCATGTCGGCGGGTTTGCCCTCTGCCGATGCCAGCCACATGGTCGCCAGGATGAACAGCAAGCCCGCGACCAGGCCCGCGAGAGCACCTCGCAGCAGGCGCGGGGACAGAGCATCGCCGGCTTGCGTTGATGTAATCGTCATGGTGTCTCACCCTCCAAGTTAGTTGCCTTCACTAGATGAGGACGCCGGCGGTCACCTTCTGATTGCACCTTCTTGCTGATTGCACGCTGATCGAGCGCCGAGACGATGTAGCGATCGGGCACTGGTTCGGACCTGAATAGGTGAGCGCGGTTGCCCTCGACATGCGTCGGACCGTGCTGGCCGCCAGGGACCGGGATGGACCAATTCAGCGTCGACTCAAACCCCGGGTTGGTGCGGCCATCCCGGGGTGAGTGGACTCAAGACCTCGGTAGGGGTGTGGTCAGCGGGTTGCGTCGCAGCACGGGCAGCGGAAACAGGTGCTCGGATTTGGTGGCCTCGAGGCTGTCGTACAGGCCCAGGGTGTAGACCCCCGCTGCGGCCACCCTGATGGGCAGGTGTTGGGCGAAGACACGGAACTTCACCGCGACGGGCGGATTGTCGGGCCACTGCCACGCAAACTCCAGAGCGCCGACCCGTTCATTCTCGGGTGAGGTGGCCACGATGAACATGCGCGGGTTGTAGTCGCTGCCCCCGGCTGCGCATACCGAGACGACGATGGGGACGGTGACTTGGGCGGGGAAGCTATCGACGTAGCAGCTGGTCATCGGGAAACCCTCAGCAGCGACCCCGCCGCTTTCTTGCGACACCGCGCTCAGCGACGGCGCGAACGCGACAACACGCATGTTTTTTTCCTTTCGGTCCAACCAGATCGGTCTTGCCCAGCCCCAGCTGACCCGGCAGTGACCGTGAACCTGTCCGGGTCCGCAAACCTTAGCCCAGGAACGGGGTTCTGCCATCGACCGGGAGCGTCGGCGGTATGTCGAGGCTCGGCCATCGCCTACACCGCACGTCACAAAGTCGCTCGGCGATCAGACCCACAGCCACCAACGGGAGCGCACCGACCGCGTCGACGCCTCCACCGGCGAGCTCATCCGCCACCTCACCATCAACCCCCTGCAGGGACTATCAACCAAGCGGAGTCCCCTGCGGGCGCCCACGAAAATAGCTCTGAACCACCCCAGGGTTCAGAGCTATGCGGATGCCTTGCGACATCACAATGGCGGTGGCGGAGGGATTTGAACCCTCGGACGGGGGTTACCCGTCACACGCTTTCGAGGCGTGCTCCTTAGGCCGCTCGGACACGCCACCGTGTGGCAGCTTACCGACGAGCAGGTCTGCGCCCAAACCGCTGCCGCCAAGCGACGAGAGTGAGCTGGAGGGTCGCTACTCGTCCTAAAACACAACCGTGAGTGCTTACCGGGCGGCCACCGTCAGCGCTGTCGGGCGAAGAACTCCTCCAGCAGGCCAGCGCACTCCTGCGCCAGCACTCCCCCGCGCACCTGGGGCCGGTGAGTGAGTCGCCGGTCGCGCACCACGTCCCAGAGTGACCCGACCGCGCCGGTCTTGGGCTCCCACGCCCCGAACACCACCCGCGCCACCCGGGCCATGACCAGCGCGCCCGCGCACATCGTGCAGGGCTCCACCGTCACCACGAGCGTGGCCCCCTCCAACCGCCAGCCGTCGCCCAGCGCGTCGGCGGCCGCCCGCAACGCCAGGATCTCAGCGTGCGCGGTCGGGTCGCCGAGCTCTTCACGGGCGTTGGCCGCGCGAGCCAACTCGGTCCCGTCCTCAGCGAGCACGACCGCGCCGATCGGCACATCCCGAGGCCCTGCGGCACGAGCCGCGTCCAGCGCGACCCGGATCAGCTCTTCGTCACTCACCGGCCCAGGCGCTTGAGCACCGCCGCCAGTTCGTCGGCGAAACCCATCTCCCTGGCGATCCGGCTCACCTGCTCGTCGGGGTACAGGTCGTCGTCGCTGTCATCGAGGATCACGCCCAGCACCGCTTCGGACAACCCGAGGTCCGACAGCACGCCGAGATCACCCTCCTCGAACGGATCCGCGCCGTCGAGATCGTCGTCTTCGATGTCGGCGTCGAGCTTCTCCAGCACCTCGGCGGCGATGTCGTAGTCCAGCGCCGCGGTGGCATCGGAGAGAAATAGCCGGGTTCCCGACGGGGCTGGCCGCACGATCACGAAGAACTCATCGTCAATGTCCAAGAGACCGAAAACTGCTCCGGCGCTGCGTAGTTCACGCAACTCGTTCTCGGCAGCCGTCAGGCTCGCCAAGGCCGCGGTCCGCAGTGCGGCGCACTGCCAGTTGCCGTCTTCCCGCACGACGGCCACGCCGAAGCCGTCGGGCACATCCTCGGCCCGCTTCTTCGGCTTCGCACTCTGCGGTCCCATGAGGGTTCACGGTAGTCCCCCATCAGGGCCTTGACCAGCGACTCCGCGCCTCCAGGCAGCCTCCACGCCACCGCCCCACATGAAGGGGGTGCACAGGTGTGCCAACCTTGGGGCGTGACGAAGACACCGGTGTGCGTGGTCGGACTGGGCCTGATCGGTGGCTCGGTCATGCGTGCGGCCACAGCGGCTGGCCGGGAGGTGTTCGGCTACAACCGATCCGTGCCCGTCGTCGAGGCTGCGCGCTCCGACGGATTCGAGGCCACCTCCGACCTCGACGAGGCACTGTCGCGGGCTGCAGCCAGTCGAGCGCTGATCGTGTTGGCGGTGCCCGTACCCGCATTGGGATCGATGCTGGGCCATATCCGGAATGTCGCGCCGGACTGCCCCTTGACCGACGTGACCAGCGTCAAAGGCGCCGTAATCACCGAAGTCGCCGAAGCGGGCCTGCTTGAGAGGTTTGTCGGCGGGCATCCGATGGCAGGTACCTCAGATTCAGGATGGGTGGCCGGGGACGCCGACCTATTCGCCGACGCGCCATGGGTGATCAGCGTCGACGATGAGGTCGACGCAGGCGTGTGGACCCAGGTGATGGACTTGGCCCTGGACTGCCGGGCCTTCGTCGTCCCGGCGCGTTCCGACGAGCACGACGCCGCCGCCGCGACGATCTCGCATCTGCCGCATTTGCTGGCCGAAGCTCTCGCCACCGTCGCCGCCGAGGTTCCGTTGGCGTTCCCGTTGGCGGCCGGGTCGTTCCGTGACGGCACCCGCGTCGCGGCCAGCGCGCCGGAGTTGGTGCGGGCGATGTGCGAAGCCAATTCCGCGCACCTGCTGCCGGTGCTCGACCAGGTGATTCACCTGCTCGGCGACGCCCGGGACGAGTTGGCCCACAACCGGCCCGTCTCAGGGCTTGTCGAGACCGGCTATGCCGCCCGGACCCGGTACGACAGTTTCAGCCGGCCGCAGATCGACTCGACGGTGATCGGCGCCGAGGGCTGGCGCGACGAACTAGCCGCCGCCGCACGCGCGGGCGGCGTGATCAGATCCGCGCTGCCAACTCTGGGTAGTCAAGAATGAAACCGTCCGCATCGACCCTGACCTTCGTCTGGGCCACCGGCGAGTGCACCTTGATGCCGTCGTCCTCTGAGGTATAGCTGATCGTGGAAACGTCGACCGACAGGTCCGGCACCCGGACGTAAACGACTGGCACCGTGACCGTCTCGCCAACAGCTCGGCACACGCCGGTGCGGCGTATCGGTAGCGCGTTGAAGAACGCGCTGAAGATCACGTCGACGTCGAATGCGCCGTCGAACGCCGACCGGCTGGTCTGACCGGAATGATCCTGCACCAGCCACATGCTCTCCTCGTCGCGAGCGATCGACAGCTGGCGCTCACGCTCGGCGAGGGTGACGGTCAGCGACAGCCTCTTAGTCGCACCCACATCGTCGGTTACGAGATCGTAGGAGGCGCTGAACGCCGGATGCGACGCAGTGGCTGCCGCCACCATTCGGCCGTAGGCCTTCACGCGGCCACCCGTGACTTGTACGCGCGCCGACTCCATCCGCGGCTCATCCTGCGCACCCCAGCTCAGGATGGCCGGCCACGGGCCTTTCGGCTCTTCGGCTTCGCTCACCTCTCTACCGTAGGCGACGGGTCCCCCCGATCGTGGCGAGCTGGAGAACTGGAACGAGAACTGCGTTGCGAACCGCGCTGCGTCCGCTGCCAGGACCCCGATTCGAGCGCGACTTCATCGCTGAGGAGCGGCTGCGGCATCGCGCGAAATTTCCGCAGCCGGCCGCTGCCGGGCATGGACGCCCACACCGCGAACGCCAGTGCCGCGTCGAGAATCAGCGCCAGTGCGGTCACCATCAACGCCCCCACCAGGGCGATGTGAAACTGCCGCACTTTGATGCCGTCGATCAGATACCGACCCAGCCCGCCGAGGCTGGCGTATGCCGCGACCGTCGCGGTCGCCACGATCTGCAGCGTTGCGGTCCGCAATCCGCCGAGGATCAGCGGCAGCGCATTGGGCGTCTCGACGCGCAGCATGATCCGCGCCTCCGTCATGCCCATCGATCTGGCGGCGTCCACCACCGTTCGATCCACATTGGCAATACCGGCATAGGTGCCGGCCAGCAGTGGCGGGATTCCGAGCAACATCAGCGCGACGGTGGGCGGCACCAGCCCAAGACCCCACAGCAGCACGCCCAGCAGCAGCACGCCCAGCGTCGGCAGCGCCCGCAGCGCATTGACCCCGGTGACGATGAGGAACGTGCCACGCCCGGTGTGCCCGATCAGCATTCCGATCGGAACCGCGACCAGCACCGAGAAGACCACGGCGACGACCGTGTACTGGAGGTGTTCGGATATGCGGGCACCCAGGCCCGCCGGACCCACCCAGTTGGCCGCGGTGAAGATGAACGACAGCGCCTGATCGAGGAAGTTCACGCTGGCTCCAAGGTGCGTCCGGCCTTGCGTCGGCGAGTGACGCGCGGCTCCCGGGACTGAGCTCCTGCCCAAGGCGTCAAGGCCCTGCCCGCCAACATGATCAGGGTGTCTATGACGATTGCGAGCACGAAGATCGCGATGATTCCCGCGACTATCTGGTCGCTCTTGTTGGACTGGTAGCCCTCGGTGAACCAGGTGCCCAAGCCGCCGATGCCGATCACCGAACCGACCGAAACCATCGAGATGTTGGTCACCGCAACCACTCGCAAGCTGGCGATGAGAACGGGAATAGCCAGTGGAAGATCGACTTTCATCATCCGCGTCAGCGGCCGGTAGCCCACGGCGGTAGCGGCGTCACGCACGGGTTCGGGCACCGCGTCCAACGCCTCGGGTACCGCTCGCACCAAAAGTGCTGTCGTGTAGAGCGTCAACGCGACGATGACGTTGGCCTCGTCGAGGATGCGGGTAGGAATGATCAGTGGCAGAACGACGAACAGGGCCAGGGACGGAATCGTGAAGATAATGCTCGCAGTCACCGTCGTCAGCCTGCGTAGCGCCGTAGTGCGCTGCACAAGCGCACCGATTGGTACGGCGATAAGCAGCCCCAGGACGACCGGAATGAGGGAAAGCCTCAGATGAATCACCGTCAACGCCCACGCGTTGTCGAGGTTGTTCAGCAGATATGTCACTGCGCTGACCGCTGTTTCTTGAGCGCATCGATCACATCGTCGGCGAGCACGCCGCCGATCGGCTTACCGTCGGTGTCCACCGCCACCCCGAGCCCCGACGGCGACGACAGGGCCGCGTCGAGCGCCTGCCGCAGCGAGTCCTCCGGGCGGAACAGTGAACCGCCCGCAGTCGTACTGTCGTACAACGGTTTCCCAGAGCGGTGCAGGTCCACGCCTGCACCGTCGATCCACGCGTACGGAGCGCCGTTGGGTTTGGTCACCAAAGCCCACTCCCCGGCACGCAATTCGATGGCGTCGATTCCGGCCTCACTCACCGCGCGAATATCGTGTATCCGAAGACCGGTGGCGTGCCGGAACTGCAGCCCGCGGTAGCCCCGGTCAGCACCGATGAATCCGGCGACGAAATCGTTGGCAGGGTTGGACAGGAGCCGCTTGGGCTCGTCATATTGCTGCAACACCCCGCCGAGGCCGAAGACTGCGACCTTGTCGTCGATCTTGATGGCCTCGTCGATATCGTGGGTGACGAAGACGATGGTCTTGTGCAATTCGCTTTGCAAGCGCAGGATCTCGGCCTGCAGTTCCTCGCGGACGACCGGGTCGACAGCACTGAACGGCTCGTCCATCAAGAGGATCGGAGGGTCCGCGGCCAGTGCCCGGGCTACCCCGACACGCTGCTGCTGACCACCCGAGAGTTGAGCGGGGTAACGGTCGGCCAGCTTCGGATTCAAACCCACCCGCTCGAGAACGCCGAGCGCCGACTTGCGGGCCGCTCGGCGCGACTCTCCCTTGAGCACAGGAACTGTCGCGACATTGTCGACCACGCGCTGATGCGGCATCAGCCCGGCACTCTGGATGACATAGCCGATACCAAGTCGCAATTTCACCGCGTCAACCTTGGTGACATCTTCTCCGTTGACGGTCAAGGTGCCCGAAGTCGGCTCGATCATCCGGTTGATCATCCGCATCGAGGTGGTCTTGCCGCAGCCCGAGGGCCCGACGAACACGACGAGGTTTCCCTCAGGCACCGCAAGGTCGAGATTGTCGACGGCAACGGTGCCGTCGGGGTACTGCTTGGTGACGCCGGCGAATTCGATCATCGCGATCCTCTTCTGCTCATGGATGGAGCGGCTGGTCAAAGCCGTTGTCCCGTACCCAGTTCTGCGCAGCCTCTTCTGGGTTGATGCCAGAGTTGCCCGTTGACTCGGTATTGAGCCTGATCAAATCCTCGGTAGTAAGCTTCGCCGACACCGCATCGAGCACCTTCTTGAGTTCGTCGGATTTCTTCTGTGCGCTGACCAGTGGCACCACATTGGCTGCCAGGAAATTGTTCTTGGGATCCTCCAGCACCACCAGATTGTTCTCGGCGATGGCGGGCGAAGTGCTGAAGATGTTGGCGGCAGTGACGGTGCCGTCGGTCAGCGCGCGCACGGTGGCCGGACCCCCGCCGTCGCTGATCGCGATGAAGTTCTGTTGGGGCACCTCCAGGCCGTAATTCTCTTTGAGGCCGGGCATCCCCTCGATACGATTCAGAAACTCTGACGGCGCAGCGAATTTGACCTCGGAAGAATGCTCGGCGAGGTCACCGATCGTCTTGAGGTTCCACCGCTGGGCGGTCTCCGCGGACACCGCGACGGTGTCCTTGTCCTCGGCCGGCGACGGGTTGAGAATCGACAGGTCGCCGGGCAACGCCCGAAACAGGGCCAGCAGCACCTCGTTCGGGGTGGTGACGTCGGACTCCGAGTCGAAGTACTGCAGCAGATTCCCGGTGTACTCGGGAATCAGGTCGATCGAGTGGTCCTGCAGTGCGGGGATGTATGTCTCGCGGCTGCCGATACCGTACTGTCGGCCCACCGTGAACTCGTTGGCCTCCAGCGCCTGCGCATAGATCTCGGCGATGATCTTGGATTCCGGGAAGTCCGCGGACCCGACGACGATCGTTTTCAGGTCACCGGAGATCTCTCCGCCGCCGAGCGGGTTCGAACTCCCGCACGCCGACAAGGCAGGCGTGACCAGCACGAACAGTGCCGCGAGCGCGGCAAGGGCCTGAATTCGCATCCGAATTCGCAGGGTTCGCCGGGGGCTGTTCACGCGCAAGACCTTTCGGTAGACGAGCCTGCGAAGAGGGCTGGGGTGACCCTATCGTGACCAGCCTGGTGGTTTCGCCCAACGGACAAAAGGGCAATCATGGACCTATGACCAGCGATCGATCCGCGTCGCCTAACCTGCCCCCGAAATCGGGATCGCCCGGAAAACCGGCCAAGGGAAGCTCCCCCAAGGGAGGCCCACCCGCGCCCAATTCACCCTCGAAGAAGCCGCCTCCCGAGTCTGCGGTCACCTTCACCAAGGCCGCCGCCATGTGGGGGGCGCTGATCCTGGGTTTCCTCATCCTGATCGTGCTGCTGATCTTCATCGCGCAGAACACGACGTCCACAGAATTCGCGTTCCTGGGCTGGCAATGGCACCAGCCGCTGGGGGTGGCCATCATGTTCGCGGCGGTGGCGGGCGGGCTACTGACCGTCGCGGTCGGCGCGGTGCGCATCTTCCAGCTTCGACGCGCGGCGAAGAAGAACCTCCAGGCAGGTCTGTAGCGGCGGAGCCGCTGCAAGGAGTGGCCTTTGGTGATCATCGCGCGGCTTACGCCCCGTCTCGGTTGCCGTTCCCTCGCCGCTACTTCAGCGGAGTAATATGTTTAACATGAGTACCTATAGCTTGAAGGAGTTGCGGCAGCGACTCGGCGCGATCGTTCGCGAAGTCGCCGCGACGGGAGAGGAAGTGGTCGTCACCGACAGCGGCACCGAAGTAGCTGTCATCGTCGGTATGGCCGACTACGAGCGGCTACACGAACACGCCGATGTCGCCGACGCCTTACGGTTGCGAGGCATGCGCGAGCAGCCATTTGAGGCGATGTCGATGTCGGAGATGCTCGATGAGCTTGGCGTCGATGCCAGCGCCGTCGTGCGGGCGTCGTGAATCTGGCTTTTCATCCCGACACACTCAAACAGCTTCAACGATTGCCGCGGGTCGTGTTTGAGGCTGCGCTACAAGCCATCATCGCCCTGAGTCGGGAGCCACGGCCCGGTGGCGCTAAGAAGCTGGTCGGCAGTCGCAACGACTGGCGCATCCGAATCGGTCAGTACCGGATCATCTATGAGATCAACGACGCGGAGAATCTGGTCACCATCTACAACGTTGCGAAACGGGCCGACGCTTACAAGAGATAGCTTCGCCTATTCACATTCCTTGTGCGCCACCGACATGGAGCAACCGTCAGGACAGCTCGGCCAGGCCGGCCGCAATCAACGGCGCGACAGCTTCGCCGACCTTGTCGGTATCTTCAGCGGCGCCGCCCACTCGCGCCCGATAAGCGATCCCGGCACCGATGATGGCTAGCTTGAAATAGGCCAGCGCCATGTAGAAATCCCAGTGGTCCAGCGGCTGCCCGGCGGCCCGCGAGTACTTCTGCGCCAGCTCGTCGGGGCCCGGGATCAACTCCGAGGCCCATGCCGCGTCGGCGTGTACCAGGTGAAACGTCGGGTGCCGGTACACGCACATCAGGGCGGCGTCGCTGAGCGGGTCCCCCAGGGTGGACATCTCCCAATCCAGAACGGCGACGATCTTTGTCGGGTCGTCGGCGTCCAGGATCGTGTTGTCGATGCGATAGTCACCGTGCACGATCGCGGTCCGGCTCTGCGGCGGAATCGCTTGGACCAGCTGCGCGTGCAGTTTCCGGACGTCCGCGTCGCAGGGGTCGCCGTCGTTCTTGACCAACTCCCACTGCGAACCCCAGCGGCGGACCTGGCGTTCCAGGTAGCCACTCGGCTTGCCGAAATCACCGAGTCCCACCGCGTCGGGGCCGACCGAGTGCAGGTCGGCGAGCACCTTGATCAGCGCGTCGACGCACGATTCGATGGTCGCCCTGTCGCCCAGCGCCTCCAACTCGGCACTGTGGCGCACCACCCGGCCGGGCACGTACTCGACCATCTGGAATGGCGCACCGAGCACGGAGTCGTCGTTGCGCATCGTCACCGCAGGCGCGACCGGCACCGGCGTGTCCGCGAGCGCCGCCACCACCCGGTACTCCCGGGCCATATCGTGCGCGGACGGCGTCAAACCGTGTAGCGGCGGGCGACGCAGCACCCACCGCGAGGCATCGTCGGACACCAGGAACGTCAGGTTGGACCGGCCGCCGGCGATGAGCTCGGCACGCAGCCCGCCGCTGCGCGGAATCCCGGCCTCACGCAGGTGGCGATCCAGGGCGGCAAGATCGAGGCCATCGAGATCGGTCACGGGACTTGTCTACCATCGCGTGTTTCGAGGCAGTAGGTCCCATACATGTTCGGTCCCGTTGACGCAGA
>Ga0114921_10000624_pt1 | contig 15261 bp, 14 predicted proteins | sample BentaG_FD_87016 | JGI IMG/M metagenome (GOLD analysis project Ga0114921, IMG submission 87016) | Deep subsurface microbial communities from South Atlantic Ocean to uncover new lineages of life (NeLLi) - Benguela_00093 metaG | ecosystem: Environmental > Aquatic > Marine > Oceanic > Sediment ...
GAAAATCTGGCCGAAATTCAATCCACATTAAATATAAAACCAGATTCTTCAAGGATAATTTGCGCCAGAGAATTATATAAATATCTTATAACTTTCTTTCGGTACTTTAAAGTTCCTAAAATACATCCTCCGCTCACAAATGAGGTTAAACACTGGCATGAACAAGGGTATGAACTTAAACACGCGGTAATTTGTCCTTGCCTCCAAACTGATGGTAGTGTTTTGAGAGCGAATTCAAAATTTAACGTTAGATTTCAGGGTAAGAATAAGATCTTGCATAATTACTTTGTCGATGCCATGTATTACGAATTCGGCGAATTGCCCTCGAGCTACTTTATAGAAGCTAAATCTGATTGTTTCACTAATTATGGAAGAACTTCAGTAAAAAGAATTATCGATGAAATAACAACGCTTGCAGGAAATACAAAGACTTCTCCTGCAGTTGGAGAACCTTTGGAAAAATACTTGAAAGTACAGCAACCGCATTTAAATTACTTAATTAATGCTCCTGAGGCTGAACAGAAGATTGCATTACGAATTTGGATGTCTACTGAGGGTTGGACTGGTTTAAAAAAAAGTAAAGCGCCTATCTACATCAATTTAACAATCGCGTGTGCACATCCTAATATAGCATTGCAACTCCGACAGCTTGCACAGCGGTTCAGTATTAACCTTAGAATAATGCGTTCAAAGTCCACATGGTCTGGAATCCTGGGACTCTCAACAACCACCACCAGCGCATGTATTGAATTTTTAAAACTAGGGGGGTTTATTCAAGGTATAAAAATTGGTGCCAACAGCAAATATTATGGAGGAATTTCAAAAGACATTCGGTTGCTAGGAATTCTAGAATTAAAAAAACGCTCTGATGCGAGTCAGAAATACAGAAACATGTCTATCACAGATTTACATGAAAAGGTCATAAAAATTATTAAGAACAGAGAATATAAATCCGCAGGTTACTATATCAACTATTTCTCATAGAATAAGACCATACTATAAGAGGGGATCATCCTCTCTCTTTATACTCTTTCTTAAGTGACTTCAACTGACTTACGAGATTGGTGCAGTGCTAAAATAATAGAAATCTCCAGTATTGTTTTCAAATTTAACTTCTAGTTCGCACGTAGTGAATACGCTTTTAATAACCAATTAACAATTCACCATCTACATTATCAATATGTTCTAACATTATAAGAACCAACTGTATACATTGATCTACTTCTGTGCACGGAATTCAATAAGAAGCTAAGACATAAACCTAGTTTTCTAATTCGCAATAGAATAACTATCTGACTTTGATTTTTAAGTAATTTCGCCAATAACAGTTTTTTCTGTCTATCTAGAACTAAGAAACCTAATTTTTTTTTATAATCTTTGACGATTGCTTTAAGTTTCATCTTGCTCAAGATCGACTTCTTCCATTTCGAGTAAAAACTCTTGAAATCTTCGTTTTGTTTCCTTATTTGCATGTATTATGACAATGCCTTCATCTGGTTGTCCATAAAGGATAATCGATCCATCTGGAGCAAGAAGTGATGCAGGAATTGCTAATAAATCTTCCTCGCCATCAACGTAAATTGTTATCGGTTTTGTCATTTTGAGATAAACATTAGCTAATAAAGACCAAACTTCTTTTTTTATAATTCCAGGTGGATTAGTCAACATATAGTCAAATTTATCTGGTTGTGCTGGAGTTATAGGTGTCCTCTTGGTTTTTAAATCAATAATGGCAATATCAGGTATCAGGCCTGCCTCAATTAAAGTTGAGGATACGACATCTCCTACAGTAACTATTTTGTTCTCAGATGACCTTGTTTGATTAACAATCTCAGTTATCCGTTCGATTATATTCGAATTTTTTGCACGAATTAACCTTCCTAAAGGACGTTGGAGAGCCTTACGTAAATTTAGCGGTATTTTTAAATCTTTAGTAATGTAAGAAAGATCCATCTCTACTTGCCACCTTGATAATTACGGGAATTTTGTTTTCGTTAGCTCATATGGTAGTAAAGCTTTCAACAGTTTGTTTATCGGTATACTTGATTAATTCGATTAGCAACTTAATCATCCGTTCGATATCTTCGATTGATGTCATACCCACCCACGAATGAATGTGTCTGGTCGGAATCCCTAAAACGATCGAAGGGACTCCAACACGGCTTATATGAATCACTCCAGCGTCAGTTCCTCCTCGGGGCATTGCAGACAGTTGATATTTTATATTTGCTTCTTCTGCAACTTTGATCACAAATTCCTTGAGAGGTTGATTAGGAATCATAGAACCATCGTGCGTGAGAATTGCCATTCCCTGTCCCATCTTTGATGGTGCTTGATGTTCTTCTATTCCAGGGACATCACTACTGATATCTATCTCTAAGACAAAGGCGACATCCGGATCAACTAAATAGGCGGTAGTTCTTGCACCACGTAATCCTACCTCTTCTTGGGTGGTCGCTGCACCTATAACTGTGTTCGGATGCTCGATACCTTGCTCTTTTATTCTCTTTAGTGCAATCATAGCAGCGAAAATTCCGAGACGGTCATCAAATGCTTTTCCAACAGCGATTTTACCGTTACGAATCACAGAAAAAGGACTGTCAGGCACAACTGGATCACCAATTCTGATGCCTTCTTCTTCTGCTTCCTCTTTAGAGGAGCAACCGATGTCTATAAACATTTCCTTCTTTGTTACCACTTTTTTCCTCTCTTCGGGATCTAACACATGTGGAGGCTTGCTCGTTATAACTCCTAGGCGATCTACTTTATGAGTTCGAATATTTACTCTCTGAGCAAGAAGTACCTGGTCAAACCAGCCGCCTAGGGTATTGAAAGTTAAAAATCCACTCTTATCTATACCCGATATTACAAATCCGATCTCATCCGTATGTCCTGGGATGAGGATAACAGGTTTTTCCGCATTTCCTTTGATTTTAAACATTACTGAGCCCAATTTATCGGTAAGGATTTCGTCTGCAAACTCTTTCACGTACTTCTTCACGATATTTGCCGTTTCCAGCTCAAAACCTGACGGGCCAAATGATTCTGACAATTCTTTGAGGATTTTCAATTCACTTTGATCCATAGGCTCACCCTTGCCTCAGAAGTTATTGGTAAGTCTAGTAATCTGCCCCTAATATCTTTTCCTGAAGTAACTTTGTATGCAAAAAATAGCAAAATCCACAGTTTTTTAGTTTCGCTAATTTAGATATCCTTCCTTGAAACCTATTCGTGAATCTCCCGAGTTATAGCTTCTTAGTTGGCGATATCGTTTGTTATTTGATAAATAAAACTTATAAGGATGTTCCGCATAATAATTTACTATTACAGAAACCAATTATTATAATAAGCCAGAAGTATGATAACTTACAAATCCATGATGGAGTAAGATAATAATGGAACTCGGAATCTATCCTCCTCACGTCAACGCACTACCCTCGATTCAATTGAAAAGGTTAAAACATGTGGCGCAATGGTTGGAAAGGGAAACGCCCTTCTATCATAAAAAGTTTAAGGAAGCCAATGTAGATCCTTCTGATATTAAGAATCTCAGTGACATCAAAAAATTGCCGTTTACTACAAAAGCTGAAGTGAAAGCATTTCCTAATTGTCAAATTGAGTGGGATCCTAAACGTACAGTTCGAAGGCACACCTCAAGTGGTACTACCGGCATGCCCACCACTGTTGGTTTTACGGATATTGATCTTCAAGTGATGGGCACTGTTGGGGCACGATCACTCAAATTATGCGGGTGCGAGGAAGAAATGACGCTCCAAGTTAATTACGGGTATGGTTTATTTACAGGAGGCTTAATCTTTGACGAAGCTGCACGACGTCTTGGCATGAAAATACTACCTCAAGGTGCTGTCCCCATCGCAAATAGTATTGAAATTATGCAACGTTATCAGCCAGATGTGTGGTGTTGTACTCCAACGTATGCAAAAAGGGTATGCTATCACTTAAAAGATACTGATGTAAATGTCTCTTGGCGCATTGGCTCTCATGGTGCTGAAGTATGGACGAAAGAAACGAAAAAATTAATTGAAGAGGGCATAGGACCAGGGTTTAAAGCATATGACGTATTTGGTCTATGTGAGAAAGGCGGCCCATTTGTCGGGCATGAATGTACTGCTCAAGATGGCTCACATATTTGGACAGATGTATTTTATCTGGAAGTATTAGATGAAAACGGCGAAGACGTATCAGCGGGCGAATTTGGAGAACTAGTTTTATCTCATCTCTATGCCGGAGGATTTGCTACACTTAGATATAGCACTGGAGATAAGGCTAAACTTATTGCAGACAAAGATTGTGAATGCTTTGCGTCGGGATATCCGCGCATACAAGTGCTTGGTCGTAAAGTCAAAGATGAGTTCAAAGTAGGCGGTAGCTTCATGATACGCTCTGATCTTGAAGACGTAGCGGTTGTTGCAACAAGCAAACTCCATGAACTTTTTGGAAAGTCTGTGGGTGAATTCAGAGTAGAACTCTCAACACTGGAAGGAACTACACACGTAGAATACTGCGTTGAAGCAGCTGATACAATCAAAAAAAGCGCTGTAAAAGATGTTATTCGTGAAGTATCACGGCATACGATCCATAGAAGTTTTCCAGTTCGTATGGTTCCTGTTGGAACGTATGAACGGAGTCTGGGAAAGACAAAACTCATTATCGATAAACGATAAGCGAAATTCGGCAGATAAAAAAATAACTGGGTGAGGAGATAGAGCAATAAAATAGCTAAAATGGGTGGATATTATGGTAGTTGAAAAATTCCCAGAATACGGCAAGAGATTTGGCCATGATACTTTCTCTAGAATGCTGGGAGAGATTAGTGAATTGCCTGAGATAAAATTCCCGGATATCGAAAGGGTGTATAGTCCAAAGGGAAATTATCTAACGTACAAGAAGATCAAAGATCCTAGTGATTACGAACGCGTTGCAGAAATATACAAAAGGAGTATCTCTGAAATATGTGGTACAGAATGTGAATGGCATCATGATCCTGAGAAAATAGAAGAGATGGTTAAAGCAGGCGACTGGGGATTCTATGGTTGCTACGATAAGGGAGAGATTATCGCATGTGAGTCAATGTATATTAACAGAGGACAGAGAAGTATGCAGTGGGTGTGGGGCGCAGCCCATCATGATCATTTAGGCAGAGGTGTTTGGGCACATATCGGAGAATTTAACGATGAACTAGTCGCTAAGAGTGGCGCTCTAATGGGGCGTGTTTGGGTAGTTACAACGCATAATAAGTCTCAAAGGACAGCAGAAAGGGCTGGCTACATACCAATGGGTATAGATTTTTATTGGCTCGGTGGACCTGATGGCAAATGGTATTATCAACCAATTTTATGGTATGGCAAATTTTACAATGTGGCGCTAGAACATTTGTCATCATCTGATCTTATGAGACTAACAGAAAATTCGAAACAACTTAAAGAGATAGTAAAAAGATTTGAAGAGCAAAAACCAATAGAAGAAATAATCATTCCGTATTTTTAGGGAAAAATACAACAGAAATTAACTTGAAAAAAATCTCAATCCCATGTCTTTCCCATGTTCGGCCATTTATAGGTTTCATGCTCTTTCGCAAGTCTTCGGATGAAAAATATTCAAAGGTTTCTAGTTCTTTAAAGTAATTCTGGAAAAAACCACACGCAGTAGAACAGTTACTGTCATAAAAACGTAACTACTTGTCTGTCATTCATTAGGTATAAGACATAAGAATATTGACATACAAATATGTAGAATCGCAATGTCATAACAAATTTGTAGGAGGATGAATAATGCCTTTGTACATCATTTTTGGTAAGTATACACAAGAGGGGATCACCAAAATCAAGGAGGCGCCGCAGCGGGTGGACGCAGCCAAAAGGTTGGCGGCGTCAGTTGGAGGAGAGATAAAGGAATTCTTTTTTACGATGGGACAGTACGATTTCGTAGTTCTTATTGAGGCTCCAAACAACGAGACGATGATGAAGACCTTGTTCATGGTTGGCAGGGGAGGAGCAGCAAGGACAGAAACACTAGTGGCGCTCCCACTTGAAAAAGCGGCGAAAATTATTAAGGAGCTACCGTAAATTTTCCAACAATGATTTATCCTTTTCTCCTCTTTTTTCTGCCTTAAAAAAAAGTTTGATGTCCGATTCAAACGCCTGACTTACAACAAGTTTATCATCCCGGATCATAGAAAAGGGACTTGCTGGCACGAAGAAAATAGTAAAATCCACTTTTGGGTAACTTCTGTAGTTAAATTATCCTTCCCTGAAATCATTTCCTGAAGCCATATGAATATTTATAAGTTTATGATTCGATGACGCATTAGATATCCTTAGAGTATTGTCTTCTTTTTTATCAAAAGAATGTTGTTTGGTGGTTTTGTATTGAAGCAAATACTAGAAGATGATGTAGGGAAAAAAACTCTCTTGATGGGCAATGTGGCTATCGTGCGTGGAGCTATAGAGGCTGGAGTTTCGTTTGCATCTACATATCCGGGTACTCCCGCCTCAGAGATAGGTGACACCTTTGCTACTCTGGTTGGTCGTTTTGGATGGCCTGGTTACTTCGAGTATAGTACAAATGAAGCTGTAGCCCTCGAAGCTGCGGCAGGTGCATCTTTTGCTGGAGTTCGTGCAATTTGTTCCATGAAACATGTCGGATTAAATGTAGCTGCGGACCCACTTTTTTCGTTAGCGTATACTGGTATTGATGGTGGATTGGTAGTAGTTACTGCAGATGATCCCTCATGCTGGAGCTCTCAAAATGAACAGGATAACAGACATTATGCTGTTCATGCTGGATTACCCATGTTAGAACCGTCTTCATCTCAAGATGCTCTTGAAATGGCAAGAATTGCGTTTGAAATTTCTGAAAAAACAAGAGAACCAGTCCTATTAAGAACAACAACTCGTATTGCTCACACTTACGGCAATGTAGTTTTTGGTCTTATTCAAGACCGGAAAACCCCTAATTTTGAACGTCGAATTTCGAGAGTAATGGTTCCTTCTAATGCACGCCCTGCCCATTTAAGATTACTGGAGAATTTAAAACTTGCAAAAGAACTCTCTGAGAACTCAAAATTTAATAAATCTTCAATGAGTGACACAGAATTAGGTATTATAACTTCTGGTATTTCTTATGCTTATACTCTTGACGCCATAAGATGGTTGGACATTGGTGCTTCTATCCTTAAACTTGGAATGTCCTACCCGCTCCCACAAAAGATGATTTCAAATTTCATTGAGAGCGTTGAAAAAGTTCTCGTAGTGGAAGAACTTGATCCTTGGCTGGAAACTCAGATTCGTGCAATAGCCCAGGTTAACGCGTTGAATACGCCAGTCTATGGAAAGGAGCAAGAATTATTGCCTCTAGCATTTGAATTATCTACAAAGCACGTTGCTTTAGCACTCTCTAAGGTCACAGGAAAGCCACTTCCGATTGATTATACTATGACAAAAGAGAAATTTGAGACCGTTAAAGAGTTGATTGTATCACGTCCACCGCAGTTGTGTGCAGGATGTCCTCATCGAGCGTCTTTCTATGCTCTAAAACAAGCAACTAAAGGTCAAGAAATATATGTCGGAAATGATATTGGCTGTTACGCTCTAGGCATAGCTCCACCATTCCACCTCGGTGATTGGCTGGTATGCATGGGAGCTTCGATTGGTATAGCTTGTGGAACAGCACAGATTGTAGATACTCCTGTAATTGCAGTTATCGGAGATTCAACATTCTTTCATGCAGGGATACCCGCGTTGATTAATGCCGTGCAAAATAACGCAAATTTCACTTTGGTAATTCTCGATAACCTAACGACAGCAATGACAGGTCATCAGCCAAGCCCAGGAAGTAAACTGGGAGATATGCGTGGAACTGCAATTAAAATAGATGATCTTGTAAGAGGTTGCGGTGTGAAAAACATCTATAAAACAGATCCCTACAAACTGGAAGAAACTATCCAAATCTTCGAAGATGTGATAAATCAAGACAGTCCATCTGTAGTTATCGCACGACATGTGTGTGCATTATTCTTAGATCGAATGAAAAGAAAAAAAGGCATTAAAATAACTCACTCAAGAGTTGATCCTGAGAAATGCGAAGGTTGTAGAACGTGTATTGATGAGTTTAGCTGTGTAGCCTTTGTGTGGGATACCTCCACAAATCAGATGATTATTGAAGAAGTTCTTTGTGATGGATGTGGTGTGTGCATTAATGTTTGTCCCTGTGGTGCAATCTACAAAGAGGAGGCAAAACAATGACTGAAGAATTCAATGTTCTTATCGCTGGCGTAGGTGGAACAGGAGTTTTAACAATTGCACATATTTTGGGAAGTTCTGCATTATCTGCAGGGTTGCAGGTAGTTCAAAGTGAACTGCATGGCATGTCTCAAAGAGGAGGAAGTGTTTCAACGCATTTACGAATGGGTACACATGTTTATGGTCCCACGTTTCCCGAAGGCACAGGTGACCTTCTTGTTGGAATGGAACCGATTGAAACACTTCGAAATATCGAAAGTGTACGTAATAACGGCATTGTGGTCTTTAACACCTATGAGATTCGTCCTCTTTCCTTATCAATCCTTAAGAAGGACTATCCTTCTCTTGATCTTTTAATCCAAGGAATGAAACAATTTTGTCAAAACGTCTATTCTGTTGATGCTACAACAATTGCGAAAGAACTGGGTGTATCTATAGTGGCAAATATCGTACTGTTAGGGGCTGCAATGGCTAAAGGATCAATCCCTATCAACTTGGAGACAGTTATCGAAGAGATCAAGAATACAGTACCCGAACGTTTTATAGATTTGAATGTGAAAGCATTTCAGGCAGGTCTAAATTCGGTTAACGAACTCTAAAAAACCGTCTTAAGAGGATGCAGTTTAATGAAGCGATCAATGACTTCCGTTCAACAATTTTTATCAAAATTTCCAATAAAACTCTCGCTTTATGACCTACTAGCACTTGTTACTTGTTTATGTTCACTTTTATTGCGTATCTTTTTTTTGCAGTTTAGTTTGGCAATCAATCCTGATGGTACTTATTATGTCTGGTCGGCACGACATCTTCTCGAAGGAAAAGGATATACGGTTGGTTACGGGGAAACGCCAGCTATCAGGGCTCCTCTTTATCCTCTTTTCGTTGCCTTCTTTTTCTTGATTTTTGGTGTCAACCATATTTCCGCAAAACTTGTGTCTATAGTTTTCGGAAGTCTTTCAATATTCGTTTTATATGCGCTGGTGAAACTGACTTTTAATAACGAAAGGACTGCACTATTTTCAGCGTTAATGCTTGCTATAAATCCATTCTTCCTCGCTGGTACAGATTTCTTCCTCGGCGGCGTATACAGAGAGGGGTTATCCACCTTTATTTTCCTCCTCGCCATCTTTTTTACAATTAAGGCAAAAAATGAGAGAGGAAATTACACCAATTTTATTTTAATGGGCTTGTTATCTGGAATATTCTATCTAGTGAGACCTGAAGGACTTTATCTATTAATATTCCAAGTATTATTTTTCAGTCTTCTATTTGTAGATCAAAGGCATGTTGATCTAATTAAAAAGATCGCACTCACTATTTCTGTAACTATTCTTGCAATCCTCCCATGGCTTATTCGTGATTATCTTACTTTTGGTGTATTTAATCGGGAGAGCTATTATCATGGTGCATTTTTCTTCCTTAGAGAATTCGGTACACAGATCCCTACAATGATGCTTAGTCCGCTTGATTATTTGCTTTTATATCATTCATTAACACAGATCGCTATCGGTCTATTCGTCGGAATTTATAGACTTTGGTTGCAGCTTTTTGTTGGTCTAACACCACTAGGCTTTTTTTTGTTTGCTTTCGGATTTATAACGACTCTTAGGAGAAAATATATCTTTTTTCATCTTCTCTTGGCTTTCTATTTGCTATCTTACAGTTGGCCGTCCTATGTGTGGCCCTCTATCGTACCACGGTATCTAACTATGCTCGTTCCCATTTGTTTGCTCTTTGCGGGACACGGCCTCTCAGAACTTGAACAGTTATTAGCCGCACTATATCAGAAAACTATTGTCGTCTTTTTACTTAAGATTACAAGCAAACAATTTCAACCATTAGTCGTTTTAGTTGTTTTATTAATAACTACGGTTAATTCCCTTTTAGTAGCTAAAGATATTATCATAGACGAGCAGTATGAAGCCCAAATTAAAGCCTTTGAAAAAACTGGGCAATGGCTGCAGTTACATACAACGCCAGATTCAATTATATTTTCGAACTTTCCTACTCTTATTGAAAGATATTCGGATCGAACAGCACTTGATCTCAAAAAAATAGCGATTCAAGACGTTCTTGAGACGTCCTATGAGCAAACTATTTACATTGTTGTTGACTCGACGACGATACAATCTGATATATTAATTGAAATGTATCTTCATGCAACACAACACTCTGTCATTTGGTATGATATCACTATCCCCGATAACGTAGAATGCGTATACATCTTAGGTGGCGGTAGTTGGCATCCTTACGATATTGCAGTGTATAAGAAGATTGCTCTTGATTAATCTTATTTTCGTGTATAAATCAGTCCCAAAACAATTCCTACGACGCCCAGAATTAACCATGCAGGATAGATTAGAAGAATACCAAATCCAATAATTATACCTTCCTGGATAGTAACAGCCGCGATTGTTTGAATGAAATTAAATGTCCAGTGAAAAAAGAGACTGCCTTTTATTCCATATTTCAGGTAGCTGTATGCGAGGAACACTCCACCAATTATAGCCACAGGTAAGAATCCAATTTCCCACATCCCTATAACGTGAAGAATGCCAAAATATGCAGCAGAAGCAATGAGTAAGAAAATCTCAAAGCGATATAATCCGGCATATTTCCCTGATAGTTTTCGTGCATGATCTGGATTAATCAATGCTGCTAGGAACGTTTTCCCATAACTTTCTGGGATACTATACTTTCGTAAGAAATAGCAATAGCCTATTCCCAGCCATGGGCCAATCAATATAAGTCTAAACCAGAATTCTTCCAATACTGCAGCTAGAACACCCTCAATGATAAATAGCAAAGTAATCGTGGTTGGACCGCCTAAAGGAAGTCCTATAAATGTAACTATAATTATCGATATGTAGATGAAGATATAGTTCACACCGAGAAATATTAATATTGAAAGTAAGCCGTTTTCTTCACAAGGCTCTAGAGTTGCTTGTTGAATTAGTGTTTTTAGTTTTGAAAAGAAATTGGTGGTTGGTCTAAAAAACAAAAGAACCAAAGAAATCAAGTAAATAATACAGCATAAGATAAAGATAAGTCCAATGGATATGGAACCCGCTTGTAATAACCAGCCTATATCAAAAACTATGAAGCCGACGTAATAGAAAATATAAAATAAGAAACCACTCGGCACAATATTCACTATAACTTGCCCTTCAGGAGTAAAGAACAGAATTCCAACACCGTATACAAATCCCAAAATCACAGCCAAAAAAACAAAAAAGATAAGGCTACTTATTATGAGCCACACAAACTTTCGAAGTATCCCTGGCACTGTTTACTCGTCCAATAGCGCTATTGTACAAAAGTACTTTCTTCTTCAAAAAGACCTTTTAGTATATATGTGTGCTTATCGAGGCACGAGTGTCTCTACTTCTTCTTCTTCTTCCTCTTCTTCTTCTTCGGTAAATGACCATGTTTCTAGATTAATTGCCAATTCTATATCTTGCGACCTAGGACATTGAATTCGAATTATGACATGACCCCTGTCTTTTTCGATTACTTCGGGATGCAAACAATCTTCTTCTAATTTGTCGCAAAGAAATCTGATAAAACTTTCTGTAATCAGATTAAGCGACCCTTCGACAATTTTTTGTCCCATATCTCCAACATAATATCGTATGCGGCGCCCTTCCCTCATTACATCAATAAGCCCTGCTTTTCTTAACTTTGAGGCGTGCCATCTTACCGTGTCGTGATGGATCTTTAGGCTTTCGGCAATTGCAAGTTGGTGGCATCCCTCGTTGTTTAGAATGTAGGAAAAGACTTTTCGTGCGGTCTTACTCTTCAATGCTACATATGCAGTCTCCACTTGAGCAGATCTTAGGACTTTAGGATAATAAATGCGTTTTCCTCCGAACTTCATTGTTTGTATTAACCCTGCCCTCCCCAACATCTTAAGATGCCATGAAAGTGTACCATGAGCCGCGGATAATTCACTGGCTAATTGAAAAAAATAGGCTCCTGGGCTTTCACAAATTAGCTTATAGATATTCCTTCTTAACGGATGCATAAGGAGACTCATACGTTTTTCTTTAGCTGGGGACACATCTTTCCCTCAATGAGACTCCTCTCACTTTGCTTTTAACTCAACGATATCAACGTTGTTAACGCCTTCTAACTGACTTATGTCCGTCTGCAATTGTGCGATGTCAACAGTAATTTCCGCTTTGTCAATGTAGCCCTCGTAGACACATTTATCACGGGTGAAGCATAACCCAGTCGAGTAGAGTGTTTTGATTTTGTTGCGAGCGAAAACGGAACCCATGTCCTTCAAGAAGTCTGGGGTAAGTTCGCCAATCTCAATAGCGATTTTGACGACTTCACTGCCCGTAGTCGGTATTATTCTTATAATCCGAGTTGAAGGAGCTAAGATCATAACAGCACTTTTACTGTCCCTTGTTTGGAGTGCCTCAAGAAACAGTTTTGGAATTTCTATTGGAGCATCAGGCTCTAGAGTGACCATTTTTGCGATCGTTACTTCCTCTGACATGATAAAACCTCATCATTAGTGGTTTGGTTCATTATAAGAGTAAATGCTATTTCTCCTATATAAACTCTCTTATAGGAGTTTTTTGCTGGTTTAAAAACTTCCTTTTATAGCTATCTTGGGTTAGAGTTAATGTGATGGAATCGAAATAGTAAAATAAAATGAACGAGATGATAGCACATCGAACTTCTAGGCGGTCTGAAGGGTACATGAATGTTGTCAAAAACACTGAAATTCTCTATTTTACATCTCCTCATTGTCTATTTTGTCACGTCGTTGAGCGTCATATCAAAGAGATTGTAGAAGAAACAAAACTAGACTTAAAGATTCGTGAAATAGATGTTACGAAAGAACCTCACCTGGCCGAGGAATATCATATACTTGCGTGCCCTACTCTAATATTTCCAGATGTCACAAGGATAGTGGGAAATGTAGAAAAAGATGAACTTTTTTCGGTTATTTTTCAGTTTTACATGAGTATTAGCTCTTCTGATTAGGACTATTTCTAGTACATCAGCTATAAGGACGATTAAAATTTTGAATTATACATAGGTATTTGAATATTTGATATAAATTCGTGATTAAAGCGATTTAAATCGGTTTACACTGTGTAAAGCAACGAGGGATCTATTAATGCCCTTTTACTATTTTTTTATCAAGCGAGAACAAGCCTAATAAACACAAAAGTTGATTGAAAAGATTTATGAACGGTCCCCCAATTAGATGGAGGATCTTCTTACACAAGAATTATAAACCCACACTATTTTAATGTATTCGCATTCATCCAACGACTAAATCCGTTGGTGCTCTGCCAAATTTATGATAGGAAAAATCATTTTTGTTTCTAGGAGGCAACAACAGATTGAGTTCATATGAGTCCAGGCTTTCAAGACAGCAAGACAAACTAATTAGAACCTTAGTCAAAACAGGACAAATGAAGTTTCCAGGCAAGCGACTTTTTCAAGAATTTGCTGAATATGGTATCTCCAAGCGAAAAATCAAACGAACCATCCAAGAAGGACAGATTTATCCAGTATATTATGAACTTTCTTACCCGACTGGCATTCGAAATCGAAGGGGATATATAGCTGAACATGAATTCGATGAAGATGCGACGCTATTGGTGAATTTCAAACTCCTTCCAACCGGTATTGTTGTAATATACAGCGCAGAATGGAAAGGCATAGCAGAAGAGATTCCCGAAGAAGAATTAATAGAAGCAGAGTTAGACTTAGTTGAACCATCTTTAGAGAAGGACTTAGAGGCAGAATTAGATATGATTGTTGTAGAGGAAAAACCAAAGAAGAAGAAGCGGAAAAAAGTAACAGTAGAAGAAGAACTAGAGTTAATCCCTGAAGATCTCGATTTAGATCTTGAATTGGAACTCACTGACCTTCCAGGAGTTGGTCAAAAGACAGCGGAAAAACTAATAGCAGCAGGTTGTACCTCTATTGAAGATCTTGTTAATGCAGAAAACTTAGATGAACTTTCGCAAGAGACTGGTATTTCGATTTCAAAACTGAAGAAATGTGTCGAAGAAGCGAAAAAGATTCTGTAGGGCTTAATCCTTTGTTTTACCTAAGTTTTTTCTCCTCGCTCTTAATAGGGAATCATCGGATTGATAAGTAAAAAACTGTTCAAGCTTAGTTTTTGTATTCCCTGCTCAATCTTAACACCTTCTTGCATTTTAAATCGCTTGGAGAATTTTTTCGGAATACAATGCCTTGCCAACCTTTTGTTGCTTCTGGCAGTGATGTATTGAACATCATAAAATGTTTCAAAAATCTTCTTGATTTCTTCATCAGATTCCTCCCCCCCTCCCCACCCTAATGTAGGAACTTCCTTGAGGTGGAGCTATGATCGAACTAATCTTGGATAATTTGTTCTCGCCGTTTTTTGTTTTGGCAACTTTCGCAAATCTATATTAAACTAAAAAGTAATTCCTTCCTATGAAAAGCCAAAAACAGGCATATACATATGCGCTCACAGCCGTATTGTTATGGTCAACAGTAGCATCAGCTTTTAAAATTGGAGTATTCACGATCTCAGTCCAATATTCCTGAGGATGAGGATTCTAGAGCGCTGCATACAAAATAGAAACTATATATTTCAGTAGAAACAAAACAGTAGGGAGGTGGGTTTAATGTTGAAGGTTGATCTTACTGACAAAGTTGCCATAGTTACAGGTGCTGGTCAGGGAATTGGTCGTGCTATAGCCTTATCCTTAGCTAGAGATGGAGCGAAATTAGTAATTAACGATATTGTAGAAGAAGGCGCAGAAGAAGTGGCTAAGGAGATAGAACTCGAAGGTGGAGAAGCTACAGTTATTCTCGCTGACGTTTCTAATAAGAACGCCGTAGGGAATATGGTAAGACAAACACTAAAAAAGTATGGAAAAATCGACATACTAGTCAATAATGCAGGGTTAACTGGACCCACAGTACCAGTTCAAAATTTACGCGAGGAAGATTGGGACCAAGTCATAAATGTCGATCTGAA
>Ga0114921_10000625_pt1 | contig 15249 bp, 12 predicted proteins | sample BentaG_FD_87016 | JGI IMG/M metagenome (GOLD analysis project Ga0114921, IMG submission 87016) | Deep subsurface microbial communities from South Atlantic Ocean to uncover new lineages of life (NeLLi) - Benguela_00093 metaG | ecosystem: Environmental > Aquatic > Marine > Oceanic > Sediment ...
CCCGAGGGGCGGATACTCGCCTCAGGGAATAGCGACGCCATCGCCCGGTTGTGGGATATAGATACCGGCCAACTACTGCGCACGCTCGAAGGGCACACAAGTGGCGTGAACAGCGTGGCCTTCAGCCCCGACGGACGCACGCTCGCGTCAGGGAGCTACGACAAGACCGTGCGGCTCTGGGATCCGGTCACCGGCCAACTACTGCACACGCTCGAAGGGCACACAAGTGGCGTGAACAGCGTGGCCTTCAGCCCCGACGGACGCACGCTCGCGTCAGGGGGTGGCGACGCCACCGTGCGGCTGTGGGATGTAGACACGGGCCAACTACTGCGCACGCTCGAAGGGCACACGAGTTGGGTGAACAGCATCGCCTTCAGCCCCGAGGGGCACACGCTTGCATCCGGTGGTCTCGACGCCACCGTGCAGCTGTGGGATGTAGACACCGGTCACCTCCTGCACACGCTCGAAGGGCACACGGAGTGGGTACGCAGCATTGCCTTCAGCCCCGACGGACGCACACTGGCGTCAGGGAGCGAGGACGCCACCGTTCGGCTGTGGGATGTAGACACCGGCCAACTACTGCGCACACTCGAAGGACACCAAGGTTGGGTGCGCAGCGTGGCCTTCAGCCCCGACGGACGGACACTCGCGTCAGGCTGTCTTGATGACACCGTGCGGTTGTGGGATTTAGACACCGGCCAATTACTGCGCACACTCGAAGGGCAGGCGTATGGGATATTCAGCGTCGCCTTCAGCCCCGACGGACGGACGTTGGCGTTGGGGGGACGCGACGCCAGCGTGCGGTTGTGGGATGTAGATACCGGCCAACTACTGCGCACGCTCGAAGGGCACCAGGATTGGGTGAACGGCATCGCCTTCAGCCCCGACGGACGCACACTCGCGTCAAGCAGTCTGGACGCCACCATACGGTTGTGGGATGTAGATACCGGCCAACTACTGCGCACGCTCGAAGGGCACACGGGTTGGGTGCGCAGCGTGGCCTTCAGCCCCGACGGACGCACACTCGCGTCAGGGGGCTACGACAAGACCGTGCGGCTGTGGGATGCAGTCACCGGCCAGCTGCTGCATACGCTCGAAGGGCACACATATGGCGTGCTCAGCGTGGCCTTCAGCCCCGATGGCCGTATGCTTGCGTCAGGGGGTGGCGACGCCACCGTGCGGCTGTGGGGGGTGGCTGAGCCATGAGGGCTGCAATCGGATGGGCAACGCGAGGACGTTCGGCAAGGCATATCATATCGCGGGGGAGGAGTGGATGACGTGGAACCGCCATCATCAGAGTGTGGCCGAAACGCTCTATGGGCCAACGCTCACACCTGTCCATATCCCCCCAGATCTGCTGGTAAGGTTGGGCGAAGCGTGCGAGCTGGTGTGTGTGGAGAACTTCCAGTTCAACAATGTCTTCCATACCCCAGCGGCGCGGGCCGACCTGGATTTCCGCTGAGATGCTAACAGCGGATCGCGCGCAGGCTGTGGGCCTGGTACTGGAGGCATGGTGAGGGTGAGTGAACCTGCTCGAGGAGAATATGAAATATGAGATGAGCGTAAACCTTGCCATTGCCGGAACCGGCTACATCTCGAAAATCCATGCCCGCGCGGCTCAAAAACAGCCGGACGTCGAGCTGATCGCCGTGGTCAATCACCAACCGGAATCCATGGCCGCCTTCGCCGCCGAGTTCGACATCCGCCGTCAATACGCAAGAGTGGAGACGCTGCTGCGAGATGGCGGCGTTGAAGCCCTCGTCATCGGCACGCCTAACTACCTGCATGGGCCCCAGGCCATTGTCGCCTTGAACGCGGGTGTGCACGTGATGGTCGAGAAGCCTATGGCGATGAACGCGGCCGAGGCCGAGGCCATGTTGGAGGCGAGTCAACGCTCGGGCGCCCTGCTGATGGTAGCCCATTGCTGGCGCTTCGACGAGGAGGTGCTGTGGCTTAAGCATCAGGTAGACACTGGTAAACTGGGGAAGATCATTCGCACGAAGGGCTACGGTGTGCATGCCAACTGGGGGCCCAGCGGTTGGTTTACCGAAAAGCAATTCGCTGGGGGCGGCGCCATGGCCGATATGGGCATCCACGCCGTGGATACGGCCCGTTTCTTGCTTGGTGAGCCCCAGCCGGTGAGCGTTTATGCCCGCATTGGCACCTACTATAAGGAGTTCGATGTGGATGATACGGGCGTGATGATCGTCAATTGGGATAATGGTACGGTCTCTTACATCGAGTCGGGCTGGTGGCAGCCTCATACGGACGGCCCCGAAGCAGCCACCCAACTCTACGGCACTCAGGGTTTTGGCTCTGTGTTCCCTACCTACTTGAAACTGCTCAATCCTGCCGAGCAGCACGTTGATGAAATTGATCCGGGCTTCCCGTTTCCCAGGAATGTACAATGCCCACAGGAGATGTACGACAACCAAATGGCTTACTTCGTCGAGTGTATCCGCGCCGGCAAAACACCGGTCCCCGGCGGACTGGAAGGCTGGGTCAACATGAAAGTCGTGGACGCAGCCTACAAGAGCGCCCGCACCGTTAAGGTCGTGGAAATCAAGTAAGAGAGGCAAAAGAAATGAAGGTTACAGTCTGATCGCGCAAGGGGCCATCGATGTGGACGGCATAGCCAAAGCGTTGCGTACCATCCCGGTCATGCCTGGGTACCGCAACCTTCTTCCGCTAGGCACCCGAGGTGCGCGCAGTTCGCGTCTGGAACAGGTCCATCATCACCGAAATGGAATTCAAAGGAGAAACCGAGTCAAAATGAAAGCGTTACGGAAAACCGCTCAGGGCGTAGGGCACGTTGAACTGTGCGAAGTGCCAGTCCCAGAGATCGGGCCGAACGACGTGCTGATGAAGGTCTATGCCACTGGCGTCTGCGGCAGCGACTTGTTGATTCAAGAGGACCGCCACTTTTACCGGGCACCGGTTACTCTGGGGCACGAGTTTTCTGGCGTTGCGTATGCGGTGGGCAAGAACGTGACCCGCATCAAAGAGGGCGACAAATTCGTCGCCGACATCGAGTGCGGTGAAGGGCAGTGGCTCGGTGTGACTATTGATGGCGCTTACGCGCCCTTTATGCGCGTACCCGAGCACGTGGTTTACCGCGTGCCCGACCACGTGTCGCTGGATCACGCCTGCCTGGCGGAGCCGATCGTCGCCACGCATCACTTGATTCAAGAGCGGGCACAGGTCAAGGTGGGCGATGACGTGGTTGTGGTCGGCCCTGGGCCGATGGGCATCATGGGCGTCCAGTATGCCAAACTCTGTGGCGCGCGCCGTGTCCTTTTGATCGGTCTAAAGAGCGACAAAAGGCGGCTGCAGATCGGTAAGGAATGTGGGGCAGACCATACGCTCTATTCAGAAGATGGCCCGGAAAAGAGGGTGATGGAGATCACGAATGGAAAGGGCGCAGAGTTCGTGCTGGAGTGCTCGGCCAGCCAAGAGGGTGTGCAGCACGCCATAGATTGCGCGCGCAAGGCGTACGAAGGCCCAGGCGGCAAGGGGGTCATCGTATTCATCAGCCTGTGGGGGCACAAGATCACCGTCGATCTCGATGAGGTCAGCCTGGGGCAACTCGACATCCGCGGCAGTTGGAGTTGGAACGGCCGGGAAACCTGGGAGCACGCCGTTGACCTGCTGGACCGTGGCGTCTTTAACCTGGACTCCATGATCACCAATCACTATGAACTCGAAGAGTGGGAGGAGGCGTTTGCGAACTTGCGTTCCAAGCAGGACGTGAAGGCCCTGATCCATCCCAACGGGCGGGGATGGGCCGACTGATAGGGGCTCCGCGCCGAGGCGGCTTTACCCCTCAAATGATGGAGAGGGATAGGCTATCGACGTTGAGCTGACGATGTAGGGTTAGCCAGATCGGAAAGATATCTGTTAGTTTGTAGTAGGAGTGCTGTTGCGATGGAAATCTACGAAAATTTACAACAACGGCAAGCAGATGATAATCCAATTCGCGTCGGCCTGGTCGGGTGCGGGCAGATGGGATCGGGACTGGTTCACGTCACGAACCAGATGGTAGGCATGGATACCATAGCCATATCCGACATCGACGTCAACCGTCCCCTGGCTGCGTTAGAGACAATGGGGATCCCCAATCCTGAAATCTGCGTCACCAACAAACTAGGTGAGGCTGAAGATGCTGTCAGGGCAGGCAGGTACCTGGTCACCGAAGATGCGCTGCTGTTGACCAAACTAGATAGTCTGGACGCTGTTGTCGAGGCAACCGGGCTCACCGAGGTCGGATCTAAGGTGGCCTGGCACTGCATCCTGCACAGCAAACACGTCATTATGCTGAACGTGGAGACGGACGTCACCGTTGGCCCCCTCTTGCACCGCCTGGCAAAGAAGAGCAACTGTGTGTACACCGCCGCCTCCGGTGATGAGCCCGGTGTATGCAAGATGCTGTACAACTTTGCTGGCACGCTGGGCTTTGAAATAGTGTGCCTGGGGAAGGGCAAGAACAACCCCATCGACTTTGATGCCACACCTGAGTCTTGCCGCGAAGAAGCGGAAAGCAAAGGAATGAACCCTAAGATGCTGTCTGCGTTTAAGGATGGGTCCAAGACAATGGTAGAGCTGGCCGCTATGTCCAACGCTACCGGCCTCGTACCGGACGTGCCGGGCATGCATGGCCCCAAGGTAGATGTGCCAGACCTGAACAAGGTTTTCATCCCGAAAGAGGACGGCGGTCTCTTGAGCCGTCGTGGATGTGTCGACTATTCCATCGGTAAAGTTGCACCGGGCGTCTTTGTCATCATCACAACATCCGACCCGCGCATCCGAACCGACATGCAATTCGTCTCCATGGGGTCTGGTCCATACTATACCTTGTATCGTCCCTATCATCTCTGCAACATCGAGACGCCCATCTCGATTGCTGAGGCGGTCATCTATGGCGAAAGCACGATCGTGTCCAAGCAAATGGTTTCTGAGGTGGCGACCATCGCCAAGCGTGACCTGAAAGCCGGTGAAACCGTTGGTGAAATCGGCAGCCCAGATATTTTAGGTCGTACCTACATATACCAGGAGGCCCACGGCCAGAAAGCGATCCCTCTAGGTATCGCACCCGGGGGCAAGGCTGTAAAGGATATCGCCAAGGGCGAGATGTTGACCGAAGAGAACTTCGCGCCTAACCCCAACAAGTTCGTCTACAAGTTGCGCCAGATGCAGGATGCTCAACTTGCGATGGAAGGGTAATATCAGATTGTCACAGGCCAATGATACCTGTAATGATTTGATCAGATTACAGAGGGGCTGAGCGATGAAAGAGACGATGAAAGCCGTGGTCGTGCGTGCGCCAATGGAGTTCGACGTGGAAGATGTCCCTCTACCCGATGTCTCGGAGGGCGGCTTGCTCCTAAAGGTCCACGCCTGCGGACTGTGTGGATCGGATCTAAGAACCTTGCGCAGTGGACACAGGAAGGTGACCTTCCCCTGGATCATCGGTCACGAGATCAGCGGGGAAGTGGTCGAAGTGGACGACAAGTATCAGGGACCGTGGCAAGAAGGCGATCTGTTGGCTGTTGGCCCGCTGGCCTACTGCGGCGTTTGCGACTTTTGTGTCAGTGGACGGTACGAACTTTGCGAAAACTACCGCGAGATCGCACAGGCCTGGCCCGGCGGATTTGCCGAGTACATCGCCATCCCAGAGGAATGTTTGAGGTTGGGAACCATCCAGCGCGTGCCCGAGGGCTTGGATCCTGCCTTTGCCGCCATCTCTGAGCCCATTTCCTCCTGTGTCTATGCGCAGGAGAAGGGGCAGGTAGGCCTGGGCGACACGGTGGTCATCATCGGCGCCGGGCCCATCGGCTGCATTCACACCAGCCTGGCTCGTGCTAGGGGCGCGGACAGGATCTTTATCGCCGATATCGTAGATGACAGGCTGAAACTGGCTGAGGCGTTCGAACCGGATATCACCATCAACGCTGCTACAACCGACCTGGTGGAAGAAGTTCGCAGGTTGACCGACGGGAAGGGTGCAGAAGTGATCATCACGGCCACTCCAGCACCGATTGCTGTTGTCCAGGCAGTGGAGATGGCCAGGAAGGGCGGGCGAATCCTGGTCTTTGGTGGGTTGCCCAAAGACAACAGCAAACCCGGTGTGGATATGAACACCGTCCACTACAACGCCCTGCACCTGATCGGTACGACGACCTTTGCCCCAAGACATCAGCGCATCGCTTTGCGCCTCATGGCTTCCGGTAGGATCCCCGCAGACAAGCTGGTCACGCACCGGTTCCCCCTCTCTGAATTCAAGCAAGGTGTAATGTCGGCGCTTGAGGGCAAGGTCTTGAAAGCAGTCTTTTTCCCGTAGCGATGGTTTCGTGGGTCGCATAAGGAGCGTTTAGATGTCTGACACAGGTGACAAGTGTAGGCTTCCGTTTCTCAACAATGGTATCGCGCAGGTGGCCATAATCGTCGAGGACCTCGACAAAGCCGTTGAGAATTATTGGAAGCTGTTCGGTATTGATAACTGGCACTTCTATACCTATGGTAAGCCACTCGTAAAGAAGATGACCTACCATGGAAAGCCAAGTGAGTACAAGATGCGGGTCGCTCTCTCCTACCTCGGCCCCATGCGTCTTGAGTTGATCGAGATGATGGAGGGAGACACCGTCTACGCCGATTTCGTCAAAGAGCATGGCTACGGGCTGCACCATTTTGGCGTGCTGATTGACGATATGGAGGAGGCCATCGCCCAGGCTGAAGCCGCCGGCCTGACGATGACGATGGACGGGGCAGGCTTTGGTCTTGACGGCGACGGGCACTACGCCTACCTGGACACCGAAGACAAAATCGGCGTCACGATTGAACTGATTGAACGTCCTAAGGGTAGAGTGCCTCCGGAAAGGGTCTACCCCCCAGAGGACGAAGAGGGTTAGCATAGAGTTATCGAGATCAGATGCGCGAAAGGAGTTGGGTGTGAGTCACAAGATCACTTATCGTCAGGTCATCAAGCGCCTGAAGGAAAACGGCCTACCCTATGCGGCGCTCACACTGCAAAACGATGTGAGTATCATCATTTCGCAGCGGGGTGGGCGCATCTTCGGCCCTTTCCTCTCGCAGGAGAGCGAGAGCATCTTCTGGATTAACAGCGTCTTTGCTCAACTTGATTCATTCAAGGAGTTCCTGAACTCTGGTGATTGGAACCTGGGTGGGGATAGAATCTGGATCGCCCCCGAGATTCAGTACGGCGTTCGAGACCGTACCGACTATTGGGGAACCATCTCCTGGCCCGAGCAAGTTGATCCGGGGCGATATGTGCTGGATCAACCGAAGCCAGATCAGTGGCGTCTATCCCAAAAGATGACTCTGGAAGCGTATAACCTCGCCTCTGGTCAAAAGGAACTCCACCTGGAACGGCTGATCCAGCGGGTCGAAGATCCACTGAGGAATCTGAGTGACTATCGAGATTTAATGGACAGCGTGCTGTTTTCCGGCTATGAACAGGTCGTCTCCCTTTCCGAGAGCAAGTTGGACGACATCATGAGTGAAGCGTGGAGCCTGATCCAGCTTAACCCTGGCGGGGTGCTCCTGATCCCCGCTTCGCCCCGCGTAGAGTTTACCAACTATTATGAGCCGATTGACGAGAGCCTGCAGATCATTCATTCCAACCACGTTCGCCTCAAGATCACCGGCGCCCGGCAGTACAAGGTCGGCTACAAGGCAGCGCACGTCTTTGGACGTCTGGCGTATTTCAATCATTTCGACGACGGCCGGGCCTATCTGATCGTTCGCACTTTCTTCAACAACCCCTCCGTGCCTTACATCGAAGAGCCACCTCATTTGCCAGGCTGTCGAGGCCACTCGGTCCACGTGTACAATGACGGTGGCGATTTTGGTGGCTTTGGTGAACTGGAATGCAACGCACAGACCATCGGTGGCGTAACCGGCAGGTCTTCCAGCACAGACCAACTGCTCCTCTGGCTTTACGTAGGGGCAGCCGACAAAGTGAAGGAAATCGCTCTTCATCTCTTGGGGATTGAACTCTAAGCACGTAAGGAGGGTGAAAGACGGGTGCTGGCTTCGTTCTCCGACCATAAGCAAGGGCGGCGTTTCGGCGTACAACAGTTCTTACCATAAGGAGGCAAAGTGATATGGAAAAGACAACGCTAGCAGTGATTGTGGGGAACCGCGACTTCTTCCCCGACGTGTTGGTCACCGAAGGGCGGCGGGACATTCTCGGTGTCCTCGATGAGATGGACATCGAGCCCGTCATCTTGGCCGAGGACGACACCAATCTGGGTGGGGTCGAAACGTGGGGGGAGGCCAAAAAGTGCGCCGCCCTGTTCAAAGCCAACCAGGACAAGATAGATGGCATCTTGGTGGTGCTGCCTAACTTTGGCGACGAGAAGGGTGTCGCCGATACCATTAAACTATCCGGCTTGCAGGTGCCCATTCTGGTTCAGGCCTATCCCGATGACCTGAACCAGTTTAACCTGGAAAGGCGCCGAGATGCCTTCTGCGGCAAGGTCTCCGTCTGCAACAACCTGCGGCAGTATGGCTATCCGTTCTCTCTGACCGAACTGCACACGGTCTATCCGACCTCCGATAGCTTCAAGGCGGACCTGAAAAAGTTCGCTGGCGTCTGCCGGGTGGTGAAGGGGATGAAGAACGCGCGGCTAGGGGCGGTCGGTGCCCGTCCCAATCCTTTCAACACCGTCCGCTTCAGCGAGAAACTTCTGCAGGCCTATGGCATCAGCGTCAGCACCATAGATCTGTCGGAGGTCTTTGGCGTAGCAAACAAGCTGGCAGAGGACGATCCCAAAGTCAAGGCAAGGCTGGAGGAGATCAACGCTTACGTTCCGACCGAGGGTGTGCCTGCATCGGCGTTGGTCAAAATGGCCAAACTGGGCATCGTCTTGGATGACTGGATGGCCGCCAATGACCTGAATGGGACGGCGCTCCAATGCTGGGACTCGATCCAACAGAACTATGGGGTCAACGCCTGTGGGCTGATGAGCATGATGAGCGACAAGTTGATGCCCAGCGCCTGTGAGGTGGACATCACGGGAGTTGCCTCAATGTATGCCCTGCAATTGGCTTCGGGCAAACCCAGCGCGTTGATAGATTGGAACAACAACTATGGGGACGATCCGGACAAATGCGTGCTGTTCCACTGCAGCAACTGGGCGAAGAGCTTCTTCCCCGCGGCCAAGATGGCACACGCCGATGTCCTGGCGACAACGTTAGGGGTGGAAAACACGTATGGGGCGATCACAGGGCGAGTCCCGGCGGGTCCCATGAGTTTCGCGCGCATCTCGACCGACGACCGAAACGGGGTGATCCGCACCTACGTGGGCGATGGGATGTTCACAGACGATCCGTTGGATACCTTCGGCGGGCGGGCGGTGGTGGAGGTGCCCGGCTTGCAGAAGTTGCTGCAATACATCTGCAAGAAGGGCTTCGAACATCACGGGGCGATGAACGCTTCACACTCCGCGACAATCCTGGCAGAGGCGTTCGAGACCTACTTCGGTTGGGAAGTCTATTACCACAAGGGCTAAAACGAAAAGTCTGGCGCGCTCCGAATACCGGGGCGCGCCAGGTCGCAAAGCCACTAGATAGGTAGGCTCAAATGTCAACCATCGGCTTGGACGTAGGTACGACTGGCTGCAAGGCCATCGTATTCAACGATGAAGGGCATATCCTCAGTCAGGGCTCGCGGGAGTACTCTATCCTCACGCCATACCCCAGCTGGGCCGAGCAGGATGCAGAGGCGGTTTGGCAACAGACGTGGGACGCGCTAAGCGAGGCCGTGGCCGCGGCGCACGACGACCCCCCTACAGCGCTGGCGCTTTCGGTCCAGGGTGAAGCCATTATCCCGGTGGATCGCGACGGCCAGCCCCTGCGGCCGGCGATTCTTGGCATGGACACCCGCACCGGAGCGGAAAACGAGTGGCTGGCAGAACAGTTTGGCACGGAGAACCTCTTCAATCGCACAGGAATGCCCCTGCACACGATCAACACCTTACCCAAGCTCCTCTGGCTCCAGCGCCATGAACCTGAGGTTTGGAAAACCGCTGATCAATTTCTATTATACGAAGACTTTTTCCTGCATCGCTTGGGAGGTCGAGGGGTCATCAGCCATTGTCTGGCATCCCGTACCCAAATGTACGACCTATCGACTGGGGACTGGGCTGACGACATCCTGGCCGAGTGTGGTATCGATCGGGAGCGGTTGGCTCCGCTGGCACCGGATGGCGGTGGAGTTGTTGGCACACTGCGCCAGGATCTGGCCAGCGCGTTGGGTTTGAGCCACGAACTGCTCCTCGTCAGTGGGGGTCACGATCAGGCTTGCGCGGCCCTTGGCAGCGGGGCCGTAGAGGCTGGATTGGCTATGGTCTCCACCGGCACCGCCGAGGTGGTAGAAGTGGCTATGACTACACCCATATTAAACGAAACCCTGCGTCAGGGCAACATCTCCGTCTATCGCCACGTGGTGCCAGGTCTGTACCTGGCGATGACTCTCAATCACAGTGGCGGTCTACTGCTCCGATGGTTTCGCGATACTCTCTGTAGATGGGAATGCGAACAGGCCCTGACTACCGGTCAGGACCCCTATGATTTGATCCTGGCTGACGTGCCCGCTGGACCAACGGAGATTCTGATTTTGCCGCACTTTGCTGGGAGTGGCACGCCTTGGTTGGATACCTCTTCCAAGGGAGCAATTCTGGGGCTAACCTTTGCTACAACTCGCCCGATCATTGCCAAAGCCATTTTAGAAGGCCTGACCTTTGAGTTGCGTGTCAATCTTGATCTTTTGAAGGAGGCAGGGGTAACCGTTAGCGAGTTGCGCGCCGTGGGCGGCGGTGCTCGTAGCCCGCTCTGGTTGCAACTGAAGGCCGATATTTGCCAGGTGCTACTGCGCGTTCCCCAGGTGACCGAGGCCGCCTGTTTGGGAGCTGCCCTACTTGCCGGTGTTGCAGCCGGCATCTACCCTGACATGGCAACGGCCGTGGCTCAAACGGTGCATCTGCAACGGGGTATTGAGCCTCAGGCTGACAATATGTTCGCCTATGACGAGCGCTATCAGCTCTATCGACAGATGTACCCCACATTGATTACCCTCCAACGCCAGCTCTGACTCACAAACCTTTCAACCCAACTGCACGCGGCAACACACTGCTAAACTCCTTCACACAGGATGTCAGCGACTTTGCATCCCCTGGCCCAGCGGCTGTCGACTGCCCGACCGCCGGGCGATAACAGGCCTACGACGGCCGAGGGCCCGCCAGCCGCGATCTCCATAATCGCACTGGGCTTTTTCGGAGCAGGGAGCAACCCTCCGATTGATGGCGGGCAGGGGAGCAGTGAGCGGCCCACGAGATCGTTCGCCAGGCCACCGGCTACCTGCGCGAAATGCACAGTTGTGCGAATTTTGGGGCAACTATTGACAACTGCTTCTCCACATGGTAAAATGTGGGTGCACAATAGTGCATATATTGAGAGAATGTGCACATCGAGCCTTAGCCAATGGTCGAGCGCACCGAACTCCTGGCCCAGGTCGCCAGCATGTATTACGAGGATAGGCTGACCCAGGACGAGATCGCACGTCGGATCGGCACCTCTCGTTCCTCAGTCTCTCGCATCCTTCGGGAGGCGCGGGAGGCCGGGGTGATAGAGATAACTGTTCACTACCCCTGGAAAACCGTCCCTGAGGAGGAGAGAGACCTACTCGCTCGTTTCCACCTGCGCCAGGTCAGGGTTCTGTTGGGGCGTGGTCGGCCCTACGAGGAGATTCTGCACGGTTTGGGGGTGCTGGCTGCGCGCTGTATCGAAAGCGCACTCACAGAAGGGACATCGCTTGGCATCTCCTGGGGCGTAGCGGTCTACAACACAGTTCGCGCTCTGCGACCCGACCGGGCGCTGCCGATCGCGGTCGTGCAGATGGTCGGTGCGGTGGGGAAAGGCGATCCGCTGATCGATGGCCCCGACCTTGCCCGCCTCCTTGCCAGCGTCTACGGGGGAGAGTACCGTTACCTCCACGCCCCGTTGATCGTCGAGGATGCCCACGCACGGAAGGTTCTGCTGCAAGAGCCGCGCATCTGCGAGACGCTGTCGCTTGCCCGTCACGCGGACGTGGCACTCGTAGGCATCGGCGCCCCAGTGCCAGAGGTCTCCAGCCTGTTACGGGCTGGTTACCTGGACCGAGGGGCGCTAGCCCAATTGCGGAGGCAGGGAGTGGTAGGAGATATCTGTGCACGCCATTATGATGCTCAGGGGCAGGTACTTGAGATCGAACTGAACCAACGGATCGTAGGTATCGAACTGGAGGCCCTGCACCACATCGAACAGGTGATCGGCGTGGCGGGAGGAGAGGCTAAGGCGGAGGCGATTCTAGGTGCATTGCGAGCCGGGCACGTGAATGTGCTAGTCACGGACGACGCGACGGCGAGGAAAGTGCTCGCCCTAGATGCTGGGAAGTCAGTGTAATGACAGAGTGGCAATTGGGAGATCGTTGATCATCACATCTAGGTCGGAGAGGGGGTATACTCAACTGTGACCAACAAGGGCGATCCCGAGGGACTCGATTTGACGAAGGAGCAAGCCCTCGAACTCTTGCGGCAGATGTGGGAGATCCGCATGTTCGAGGACAAGGTGTATGATCTGTTAGGACGCGACCTCATCAAGGGCGCATCTCACCTCTATGCAGGGGAGGAAGCGGTGGCCGTGGGAGCTATCTCCGCCTTGCAGGACGACGACCTCATCACCAGCACCCACCGTGGCCACGGCCACTGCCACGCCCGGGGAGCCTCATTGGCCAAGACGGAGGGAACAAGGCAGGAGCACTACAACAAGATGATGGCCGAGTTGTGCGGTCGTGCCACCGGCTACTGCCGGGGCCGTGGTGGCTCGATGCACATCGCGGACGTGGAAAAGGGGAACTTGGGGGCCACCGGCATCGTGGGAGGCAACATCCCCGTGGCCACAGGCGCGGGGCTGGCCCAGCAACTGATGGCGACAGATCGAGTGGTCCTTTGCTTCTTCGGCGATGGTGCGTCCAACACTGGCAACTTCCACGAGTCGATCAACCTAGCAGCCCTCTGGAATCTGCCTGTGGTCTACATCGTGGAGAACAATTTGTACGGGATGTCTGTGCCCATTGAAAAGGCGGCGGCGAAGTTGGACATCGCCGACCGGGCCTGCGCATATGGCATCCCCGGAGACGTGGTGGACGGCATGGATGTCCTGGCAGTCCGTGAGGCAGCGAAGAAGGCTGTGGAGTGCGCCCGCCGTGGCGAAGGACCTTCCCTAATAGAGTGCAAGACTTACCGTTGGTACGGCCACTCCCGCTCCGACCCGCGCAAGTACCGTACGAAGGAGGAGGAGGCCGAATGGAAGGCGCGTGATCCAATTACCACCTTCGCTGCTCGCCTGGTAGAGGCTGGGGTCGTCACGGAGGCGGAGATCGATGCTCTGGGGGGGGGGGTGGAACGGGAGATCGAGGAAGCGGTGGAGTTCGCCTTCAATTCCCCCACACCGCCTGTGGAGGAGTTGGAACTCTATGTCTACGCGCCCTTCAAGTGGACGGAGGCGGATGTTGCCCGTGAGCGGGAGTTGCGGGAGCGCTGCCGGAGGGGCGGCCCAGGCACGCACAAGATCCGTTTCTGGCAGGCCATCCAGGAAGCGTTGCGCGAGGAGATGCGCCGCGACCCCAATGTGTTTCTGATGGGTGAGGACATAGGGCTGTACGGTGGGGCCTACGGCGCTACGCGGGGGCTCTTCGAGGAGTTCGGGCCGGAGCGGGTGCGCGATACCCCCATCTCCGAAGCGGCCATTGGTGGGTCGGCGGTGGGTGCGGCCATGTGTGGCCTGCGGCCCGTGGCCGAGATCATGTACGTGGACTTCACTCCGCTGGCGATGGACCAGATCGCCAACCAGGGGGCCAAGAACCGGTATATGTTCGGCGGCAAGACGACCGTGCCTATGGTCATCCGCACCGAGGGAGGGGCTGGGCGCTGCATCGCTGCTCACCACTCTCAATCGTTGGAGGCGCTCTGGGTGCACTTCCCCGGCATCTACGTGGTCATGCCCAGCACGGCCTATGATGCCAAAGGGTTGCTCAAGGCGGCAATCCGCGACGACAACCCGGTCATGTTCATCGAGCACAAGATGCTCTACGGCGTGGAGGGTTACGTGCCTGACGAGGACTACGTCATCCCCTTTGGTGTAGCCGATGTGAAGCACGAAGGCTCAGACGTGACAGCGATCACCTACTCGCGCATGGTCCACCGGGTACTGGAGGCCGCCGAGCGACTGGCGGAAGAGGGAATCAGCGTGGAGGTGGTTGACCTGCGCACGCTAAAGCCGCTGGATATGGAGACGGTGGCCACGTCGGTGAAGAAGACGGGGCGCGTGGTGGGCGTCACCGAGGCCTACAAGACGGGATCGTTCATCAGCGAACTGGCCACCCGCATCCAGGAGGAGTTATTCGACTGGCTAGACGCGCCGCTGGTGCGGGTGTGTGCCGCTGATGTGCCTATCCCTATGAGCGAACCGCTGGAAGACGCAGCTGTCCCCAACGTGGAGGCCATCATCGCCGGCATCCGCCGGGCGCTGCGCTAGAGGCAATCTTCCCTCCGAGTTGGGCCGTCTGTATATGGTGGGGCAATAAGTACAGATATCTCGATATTCCTCCAAAGGAGTCTCTATGATAGAGGTGATCATGCCTAAGCTGGGGCTCCCCACAGTATGCTATCCCTGGGAAGGAGATCTCAACGCTTATCCTCGATTGATGACTAAGATACCACCCTTCTCTCCTCTTGTCAATAGTGAAATTCCTTAGGTTTAGCAAACAAAGATGGTCGGGCCGCCTCTACCAGTCCATCCTCGATGCCCAGAGGGCCGTGACTATGAGATAGCCCGGGTCAGCCCTACTGACCCCCTATGACCTGTAGCTACTTGGAAATGCTAGAGAGGAATGTGGTCATCACCTCTCGGCTCACCCACTTCTGACCCTTTAGCCAATGGATGGCATATGCCATAATGAGTGAGGCGGCATCCACGTCACTCCCCAAGTGTGAGCGGATGCCGCCAGGGCTGGGTAATCTGATCACCCAACTTGATGTTTATTATGCCTCCTCGCTGGGGTGTGAATCAACGTCGTTCTGGGGCGGGTATTGGGATCCTCGACTCCTCTCCCGCCCTCCCGTGACGCTCCAGAGGCCCTCGGAGGGCTTGCGAAGATTGAAATAGCTATCTCACTGGACTGTTCAAGGGAAG
>Ga0114921_10000626_pt1 | contig 15242 bp, 14 predicted proteins | sample BentaG_FD_87016 | JGI IMG/M metagenome (GOLD analysis project Ga0114921, IMG submission 87016) | Deep subsurface microbial communities from South Atlantic Ocean to uncover new lineages of life (NeLLi) - Benguela_00093 metaG | ecosystem: Environmental > Aquatic > Marine > Oceanic > Sediment ...
TGCGCCAGCTGCAATCCCGCATGTTCCCATGTGGACAATTACTCTTGCTCTAGCTTCTCCTTCTCTCAAGTGCATTGTTCTTTTTATTTTTTCGCCAATCTTATCTAAATCTTCTGGTTTAATCTTTGGCATCTATTTTGCCCTCTCTTATTTATATTCCTTGAGGATATCAGGCACCATTGCCTGCTTCATATATCCATATATTTCACCATTAGTAGTCATGACTGGAGACTGCCCGCAGCAGCCAACACAGTTTACTGCTTCGATACTGAATTTTAAATCCGGTGTTGTCTCCCCGAGTTTAATGCCCAATCTTTTTTCAACCTCATTAAGAATTCTCTTGCCACCTTTAACATAGCAGGCGGTTCCCATACAAACTCTGACGATATTTTTACCTCTAGGAGTTAGACTGAAAGCATTGTAAAAAGTCGCCAGCCTGTAAGCCAGGCTTAAAGGATAATTTAGCTCCTGAGCTATATACTTGATTACATCTTCTGGAAGATAACCATATTCATCATGGGCATCTTCTAGAACAGGTAGTAATACGTTAGTTTTATCTTTATAATCATCGATTATTTTTTTTATCTTTGCCTGATCCTCTGATGGGATCTTTATTATTTCTTTATCTGGAGTGACGTAAATAACATTTCTCACAGGGCAATTTGAGACACATAGCCCACAACCTGTACATTTTTCTTCGTCTATATATCTTGCTCTTTTCTTCAGTTTTATTTTGAAATTTCCGGGTTCTCCACTCACACTTTCAATGTCAGCCATAGTAATTATTTCGATATCGTCATGTCTGCCAATTTCAACCAACCTTGGCGCCATCGTACACATGGCACAATCGTTCGTAGGGAAAGTCTTATCAAGTTGGGCCATCACTCCACCAATAGCAGGTTTATTATCAACCAGATATACTTTTATGCCGGATTCTGCCAGATCGAGTGCTGCCTGCATACCCCCAATTCCACCGCCGATAACCATTGCGGCGCCGATCTTGTTGTTCTCTGTTTTGTTATTAGACACTTTTTTGTTATTAGACATTTTCTAACACACCCTCTTCGGGCACCTGCCGTTCAAGTGCCTTTTCTCTGACATTTTGAAAGTAAACCGCCAGTGGTCGATACAGCATGTGTGCCCACTTGCCGAATGGCACCTCAATCACCAGCATGGCCACAGCTATGACTAGGTGGATGGCATAGGTATAATATGTGGCCAGGGGCAATCCCATATACCTGAAAATATGGACCAATATCCCGGACACTGTAGTCAGTAACAACAGTATCGGGAACATCCAGTCGCTGAAGTCTGAAAATCTGTGGATTTGTTCGCGTTTTCTGATACGACCTATAAGGATTTCCACTGTGCCGAAGAGGAGAACAGCAGTGGCGTAATAGCCCAACCATCTCTGAGGATGGTAAATGGGGTAGATATTATCCGTTTGAAACCATAGCAGGAGAACGACCACCAGAAAGAGCATGAGCACATATCCGGATACGAGTAAAAAGTGTTTGAGCCAACGACCAATGTTATTCGCACATTTTAGAAAAAGCTTCTGGGTAATGAAATTCCATACCATAGTCCATGCCTCGGTGATAAACATATAGAAGGGAATCTTGACCCTTTCGTCCTGATGCATGGTGAACCCAAAGCCATTCTGTCTTATGCCCCGTATGATATCTGATATTCTGACGCTGTCGGTCTGGTGCATGATAAACCAGTACATGCGAAACGAGTTGGTGAATAGAAAGAAGGCAAGAACGGCGAATAAAATCAAGTCGAAAGTGTGTACCATATGGACAGGAGCAAAGGTATTCAGTTCAACCCTTTCTGTCACTAGGGGGCCATGAAAGAGCCAAATCAGGAGCAACATGAAGGCACCGACCACAAAGAATGCTCCCAACTCCCATGCCTTTGACCGGTAGAGTTTTGCAGAAAGGCCTGTCCAGTCATATTTGGCAGTTAAAAAGCGCCGGAGCGTCATCATCGCTTCCCCCGGCTCTGTCTCTCTCGGGCAAGTCGTAGAACAATCGCCACAGTAGTAGCATAACCACGGCTCCACGCTGCTTTTTAATAATTTTCTTAAGCCGAACGTAGTATATCGCATGATTCTGCGTGGGAATGAAGCTGAGCCTTTTGCTAAATCACATGTTACTGTACAACTTCCACATTGCAGACAGGCGTTGGGGTCGAATTTGCCATACTTTCGAACCTCAGCCAATAAAGTCGGGTCACTTTTAATTTTCGTCATGCTTGCACCATGCCATTAAAGAAGTCCTTTGTTTTTATTTTATAGACCATTCCCCAGTTCATTTATTACATTGAAAACAAATACTCGGGGGGACGCAGTGAATTCTTTCTATTTCGTTGTATGAGAGCATCAATTAAAACTTAGTAAAGCTATAGATTTTAGTGTAATTATAGATGAACTAATGATTGGGTTATAATTACCTAAAATTCTATCTGAAAATTTTTTTCTTGTCAACAGAAAAAATAAAAATTTCCAAAATTGATTTTTGACATATATTCCTCTTTCTTTTCCCCGCTTTCCTCGCCATAGAGACCTGCTTTTCATAGTTGACATCATAAAATATTAATTTTAAAGTATTGATAGCACCTGAAAAGCACAAGTTCACGAAAAGTAAAAATCTACAAAGGGATAATAAATTACTTTCCTTAAAAAGATGTATAAAAATAAAAAGATTTTTGGGAGGTATTTCGACCATAAAATGGACGATTTATTTTGTAATTTATTTATTAAAAAAATCTCTTTAAAAAATGAAAAAGAAAGTAATAAATAATACGTATACAGATTATTTTTTTAATTATCAAAATGTTAACTAACATTGGATACGCGTTACTCCAGTAAAGGAGGCAGATTGAATGAAAAAAATTAATCCCAAAGCTAAGATTTTAGTCATCGATGATGATCCCGATTTTAGGAAAGTAGTGTCCATTATGCTAAAAGCAGGACCTTACCATGTTATAACTGCTAAAAATCCTCAGGAAGGTAAGGAGAAGCTCTTTGCGGAGAAACCAGACTTAATTCTTCTCGATATCATGATGGATAGTCTATTCGATGGTTTTTCTTTATGTCATGATATTAAAACTTCCGAAGAATACCAGGAATTAAGAGAAACACCAATTATTTTTGTCTCTGCTGTAAAAGAAATGACGGGTTCTAGATTCACTTTTAATCCTAGTGAACAGGGCCTCGTAGGACCGGATGACTACATTGATAAACCTGTCCAACCTGATGACCTATTCGCTCGGATCGAAAAATTGTTAAAAAAATGACTTTTCAACTTCATTCACAAAAGCAGCAAACCGCAGCGGAAAAAGTCATTAAATAGAATTTTTGCCACGTTAAAATGCTTCGTAGAAGCTTGGCCATTAAATTAATCTTTTGTGTAGCCATTATTCTAATTCTCACTATTGGAATTTTTGCCTACATAAACACAAATATCCAGAGAAAATATCTTATCGAAGAAATGCAACAAAATGCGGTTCGACTCAGCCAAACCATCGAAAGAAGCATTCAATATGACATGTTGACTGCTCGGAGTGATTATATTCAGAGAAGATTGGAGGACATAGGAGAACAAGAAGGAATTGAGCATATCAGGATATTTGATAAAAAAGGAAAGATTACAGCTGCCAGTTCCGTGGAAGAGATCGGAATGCTTATCGATAAGCAAGCGGAGGCGTGTTACACCTGCCATAGTGATAGAGAGGCTTTAAAAAGACTATCTACCCCAGACAAGACCAGGATTTTCAAGTTGGAAAAAGGCTACAGAGTGCTTGGGGTAGTTAATCCTATCTATAATGAGCCCAAATGTTACGACGATGCCTGTCATTTTCATCCCAAGGATCAAAATGTTCTGGGGGTGATGGATATTTTGATATCTCTTGCTCGCTTTGACAAACAAATAGGAACAAGCCGAAAACAAATCTTGATATATTTTTTATTTACATTCCTGTTTATTTCGGCAAGCATAAGCCTTTTTATCATTTTGTTTGTTAATACTCCCATCCACAGATTGATTGAAGGAACTCAAAGAATAGCAAAGGGAGATCTCAATTATCGAATTGGAAGTTACCATTCTGATGAAATTGGAGAACTTGGCAGATCTTTTGATATGATGACCACCGAATTAAAGAAGTCACGCGAGGAAATTGAGCAGTGGAATCTGAAGCTGAAAAATGAAGTAAAAAAGGCAACTGAGAAGTTAAGAAAAATAAATAAAGAGTTAAACACAGCGAATAAGAAACTTCAAGAACTCGATAATATGAAATCAGATTTCATGAGAAGGATGGAACACGGATCACGTTCTCATCTGGCAGTTATCAAGAGCTGCTTGAGCTTGGCTCTGGGAGAACATTATTCTGAACTTAACGAGCAACAAAAGGATTTAGTAAAGACAGCTGAACGGAGGAGTTCTGCGTTGCTAGAACTGCTCGATGATATTCTATTGCTCTCTTATCGCAAATCCACCAAGGCAGTTTACCATATGAAGCCTGTGCAGGTACCAGACATAATACAAAAGGTTGTCGAGGACACACAAGATCAAGCTCAAAAAAGGAGTATCATGATAGATGTTCAGATTCCTTTGGAATTTCCTCAAGTGCTGGCTGATCCAGAGGCCCTCAAAGAAGTGTTCTCCAATTTATTGAATAATGCCGTAAAATATACTGAAGAGCATGGTACAGTTAATGTATCTGTGAAACAAAAAAAAGGGATTATCGAAATAATCGTGTCAGATACGGGGATCGGTATCGCTTCAGAAGATCTGTCCCAGATCTTTGATGAATTTTATCGTGCTCCGAATGCTAAATCATACAAAATAGAAGGTACGGGACTCGGATTAGCAATAGTGAAAGAGATTGTTGAAGCCCACCATGGGAGCCTTAAAGTTCAAAGTGAGCTCGGAAAAGGGAGCACATTTACCTTTCTTTTGCCTAAGACAGATAAAGCTGAATAGGGGTCGCGTCTCAACATTTGATATTTCCCTTGAGCTTGCTTCAATCTTGTCCTTGTATTTGTAAAAATTGTTCATTCTCTTGTTATCTTTAATTATTTCTTGAAGGATATTGTCCACGATGAGTAGCGTCTTCCATTCTCATCAATGTATTACTGATAGAGGGTTATCTTTTATGCTGGCGTCGAGCTATTTCATAAACCGCTGCCTAAAGGGTCAGAGTATTGAAAAAAAATGTCTAATGTTAAATGTTGAGACGCGACCCCAAAACATGCTAGACTGAAAAAACGTAAAGATGAAAAAAGAGATCCTCGTTCTGGAAGAACTCCTCGGATCTAACAAGAAAATCGCCTCTGAAATTCGAAATAAGCTTGAAGAAAAGGGAATCTTGACCATTAATTTCCTTAGCTCCCCAGGCACAGGTAAAACAACGCTTTTGGAGAGGATTGCCGAAAATCTAAATCCGGATTACAAGATGGGAGTTATCGAAGGCGATATCGAGACAGAAAGGGATGCAGAAAGAATTAGGGCTAAGGGAATCCCAGCCTGGCAGATCATCACAGGAGGAGCTTGCCACCTTGAGGCTAAAATGGTGGCCAAGATCTTTTCTGAAATTCCCGTTGATCTAGACTTCCTTTTTATCGAAAACGTGGGAAATCTTGTCTGCCCTGCAAGTTATGACTTAGGAGAAAGAATAAGATGCGTTCTCCTCTCCACTCCTGAAGGCGATGATAAGCCCAAAAAGTATCCAAAAGCTTTCACCACATCTGATTGTTTAATCATCACTAAAGTCGACCTCGCCCCTCTTTTGCCTTTCAATCTGGAATACGCTCAAAAAGAAGCGTTAGAGATAAACCCAAAGCTGAAAATCTTTCTCACTTCCGCCCTTAAAGGCTCAGGAATAAATGAATTGATAGAATATTTTCTTTCTACTCTCCGTCAACTTCGTCAAAAGAATGCATGAACTTTCTATCGCTGCCAACCTCTTTGAGATTATAGAAGAAAAGGCCAGAGAAAATAAGTCAAAGAAAATTGTCTCAGTCAAGCTTAAGGTAGGGGCCCTTTCAGGGGTGGTCCCGGAATTCTTGGAAACAGCCTTTGACATCTACAAAAAAGAAACTATCGCTGATAGCGCAAGATTGGAGATAGAAAAAGTCCCCCTCAAAATCAAATGTCAAAACTGCCATACAGAAATGGTGAAGGATGATTTCGTCTTCATCTGCAGCAAATGCGGCTCAAAGAAATTGGAAACTTTATCAGGAACAGAACTACTTCTCGAAAAGATAGAAATGGAAGTGTAAAAATTCATACGCTTTTCGGAAGGAGAAAGACATAATGAATAAAAACAAAATTCAATATTTTTTCTGTGGATTCACAGCAGTCTATTTCTTTCTCCTCTTGAGTGGCGCGGCCTGGCCGCAACAAAGCCTCAAAAAGCTCACTTACGAACAGGCCTTCAAGAATGCCGAGCCTCACATCCTCAAGCCTTTGACTCCCATCCGCGCCTGGCTCGATGATGAACATTATCTTTTAACTGAAAAGGATGAGGAAATAAAAGAATCAAAACTGTATGAAGTGGCGGCCAAGACGGGGAAAAAAATCCTCCTTATTGATTATACACACATCCAGAAAAACCTCCCCGAAGACTTCGATGCAACAGGACACATAGGAAACACCAAGGATTACAGCGGCCTTGTCTATTCATTCAAGAAGGACCTATATTACTACTCCCTAAATCAGGATAGACTCAAGCGTCTCACGGCAACCCCAGGTGAAGAGAAAAATCCACGCCTTTCACCCAATGGACGGTATGTGGCCTACACCCGCCACCATAACCTTTATGTTGTTGACATTAAGAGTGGGTTGGAACATCAGCTCACATCTGATGGTTCTAATACAATCTACAATGGCTGGGCATCTTGGGTTTACTATGAAGAGATTCTAGGAAGACGGTCCCGTTATGCTGCCTTCTGGTGGTCCCCTGACAGTAAAAAAATTGCCTTTCTTCGATTTGACGACAGTCCTGTTCCCACCTTCCCCATCTTTAGAGCCCGGGGAGTCCACGGCGAGCTGGAGATCGAAAGATACCCTAAAGCAGGAGACCCAAATCCCAGAGTTAAGCTGGGTATTGTTCATTTATCTACCGGAAAAACTGTCTGGGCTGACCTAGATGAAAAAGCTGACCATTATGTTGCCTGGCCTTTCTGGCTTGCCGACAGCTCTAAGCTCACTTTCCAGTGGATGAATCGCGATCAAAACCACATCACAATCTACACAGTTGACCTCGAATCAGGCAAAAAGGAAGAAATCTACCGAGAAAAACAACCTTCTTGGGTTGAATTTTTTGAAGACCTTTATTTCTTTAAAGACGGGAGCGGTTTCCTTCTCAGGAGCGACGTTGATGGCTGGCGCCATCTTTACTTCTATGACTTGGAAGGGAACCTGATACAGAGATTGACTGAGGGAGAATGGACGGTTACGAGGATATCTTTGGTGGATGAAAAAAACAAAAGGGTCTTTTTTTCGGCAAGAAAAGGCAAAACAACAGAGACTCATTTCTTTCAAGTGAAGCTCGACGGCACTGGCCTTAAACAGTTGACTAAAGAATCCGGAACCCGTCGCGTCCTCGCCTCACCGGGCGGAAGATATTTTATCGATAATTTCTCCAGCATTGATTCTCCTTCCAGACAGGATCTCTATGAATCAGACGGCACTTTTTTGAGGAATATTTCCCAAAGCCGCACACCTTTGATGGACGAATATAAACTGGGAAAATTTGAATTATTTTCTATACCAACTGACGATGGACGGAATCTTCCTGCTTATTGGATCCTTCCTCCAGATTTTGATGAGAGTAAAAAGTATCCTGTCCTTTTCACCGTATACGGCGGTCCAGCGTCCAGCACAGTCTCCAACTCCTTTCCTCGCCTCTCTTCCTTTTATTTGGTCCAGGAAGGAATCATCGTCATCAGCGTTGACCACCGTGGCTCAGGCCATTTTGGAAAAAAAGGAGTATCCCTTATGCACCGTACCCTTGGAAAATGGGAGATGCACGACCTTATCGAAGCCGTAAAATGGCTTCATCAAAAGCCCTTTGTCGATAAGAAAAAAATCGGAATAACCGGAGGAAGTTACGGTGGATATACCACCTGCATGGCCTTGACTTACGGAGCAGATTATTTCACCCATGGATATGCCCGCGCACCTGTCACAGATTGGAAGCTCTATGATACAGTCTACACAGAGCGCTACATGGACAAGCCATCAGAGAACAAAAAAGGCTACGGATTTGGCTCTGTGATGACCCATGCACATAAATTTAAAGGCATCCTTTTCCTTACTCACGGAACAATGGATGATAATGTTCACCTGCAGAACACTGTTCAGCTCATTGATAAACTCATAAACTTCGGAAAAAAATTCGAGTTCATGCTCTACCCCAATCAGAGACATGGTTTCAGAGACAAGAAAAGAGAGCATTCTAACCGTCATTATGTAGATTTTTGGTTCAAGCATTTTCTCAACCGATGAAAAAAGAAGCGAAGAGATTCGAATACCTCAAGAAATGCCCTGTTTGTAAAAGCTCCTCTCTAGGCCTGTTTAAGAAAAAAACATTCAATTTCCTCAGTTTAAACGAAGAGCAGATAAAAATCACTGACAGTCAATATGGAAAAATCTGGGATTTAAACAGATGCCAGAACTGCAGCCATATCTTTGCTAATCCCTGCCCTTCTGAGGACTTCATCTCGTTTCTGTATGCAGATGTAGAAGACCCTCTTTATGAAGAAGAAGCGCAGGGGCGCTCAAAAAACTTTCTAAGCATCTTGACCCATCTTGAAAAAATACTTCCCCAAAAGGGAACCATCTTCGATGTAGGAGCTGCTACCGGAATTTTCTTGAATATCGCTCGACAGCAAGGCTGGAAGGTCGATGGAATCGAAATCAGTTCATGGGCAGTTAAGTTAGCTAAAGAAAAGTACAATCTCCCCCTTCAGGAAGGTTCTTTTATAACAGCAGAATTGAGAAAAAACCATTATGCAGCAGTGACCATGATCGACTTTATTGAACACATTCCTCATCCTTTTCAGGCCTTGTCCAAAGCCTACGAGATATTATCTCCTGACGGCATTCTGTGTTTAGTGACTCCTGATATCAACAGTTTTGCGGCCAAAATCGCAGGGAGGAAATGGTGGCACTTCAGGCCCGGCCATCTCGGTTATTTTTCAACCAAGAGCCTCTATTCTCTCCTCAGACGCTCTGGCTTTCAAGTTTTGAAAGAAAGAAAGTACGCCTGGACTTTTAGTGCTTACTACTTGATCTCCCGTAACCGTCGGTTTAAATTTCTCCTTAAAAATCCTCTTTTAGCTTCTTTTTGGAAAAAAATTCAGATAAAATTAGCGCTCGGTGATTCTTTTGAAATCTATGCCATAAAGGAAACTAGGAATTGAACCGATACTTGAAAGCAATGCGTCTGGAAAGATGGCCAAGGAGTACAGCTATCTTTCTGGGGAGTGCAGCCTTTGTTTATTTGCACCGAGATTTATTTTCATTCTCTGATCTCTCCTTCCTTCTCCGTTTGGCACTCTCTTTTCTCTTGACATGGTTTATATCGACTGCCAACTACGTCATCAACGAAATTGTCGACGTTCCTTATGATATTCACCACCCCACAAAACGTCATCGTCCCTTGGTTAAGGGAGAAATAAAAATCATACCACTCTCCCTTCTTGGCCTTGGCTTAACCATCTCTGGACTCCTTCTCGCTTATATCTTTTTTTCTTCATCCCTTTTCTTCTCCCTCCTCGCCCTCTTAATCGCTGGTTTTATCTACAACATTAAGCCTGTGAGAACAAAAGATATTCCTTTCTTAGATGCCATTTCCGAATCCGCCAATAATCCAATCCGCTTCCTCATCGGCTGGTTTGCCCTTGCCCCTTCCAATCTCCTTCCTCCCCTCAGTATCCTCATAAGCTGGTGGTCCTCCGGTAATTTTTTACTGGTGGCTAAAAGACTTTCAGAATTTCGCCTCTTGAAGGAAAAGGCTGGAGATTACAGAGCATCCCTCAGAATGTATTCTAAGAGATCGCTGCTTTTAGGAATGGTTGCCAGCACGGTTGTGTTTTTTCTTTCTTACTTTTACTTTTCCTTCGCTCTCAGACTATGGTCTTTTTTCTTTATCTCTCCTTTTATTCTTTTTTACTTTTTTCTCTTTTTCGGAAAAACCCTTAAAGAAGAGGAAGTCATGGAAGAGCCCGAGTTGCTTCTTAAACGCCCAAAGTATGCCTTTTACACCCTATTCCTTGTGCTCCTCTTTTTCCTTTCTTTTTTCTTCGATAAACCAGGCCAGTGAGAGAGATGTACATAAATCTTTGGGATCAGACTTAATCGTGAAAACATGTCCAAAGGGAACTCATACAGCCCAAATCTGGAATCAGGCCTTGCTGTTGAGAGAAGAAATGTCCTCTGGGTCAGGCTTTATTATGAAATGATGCTCAAAGGAGGAAATTCCGTCCACATTCAAAAATGATGACCAAGCCTGACGCCATTCTACATTATATTGTGAGGGAAAATCATGAGTTTAATAGAATTAACACTAAGGCTTCTCTTGGCCATTGTCTTGGGCGGACTAATCGGCCTTGAAAGGGAAACAAGAGAAAAACCGGCCGGGCTCAGGACAAACATTCTCATCTGTGTAGGGTCTGCGATGATGATGATCCTCTCTAAACTCATTTTCCAGGGAAGTGAAACTCCGGGAAATGATCTGACACGAATAGCTGCTGGCGTCATAACAGGAATCGGCTTTATCGGGGCCGGAACTATCATTCAAGCTCGAGGAATTGTCCATGGATTGACTACAGCTGCCACTCTCTGGGCAGTCGCAGGCTTAGGATTAGTGGTGGGAGCAGGCTATTACCTAGAAGCAATCATTTTCACCTTTCTGATTATCATAACATTGTTTCTCTTTCAAAAAATTGAACATAAATTAATAAAGAAACAGCCCTATCATTATCAACTCAAAACAAAGAAGCCCAAGGAAGTGATTAGCTATCTCAAAAAGTTAGCTCGACAAGAAAGCTTAACACTAGAAGGTCTTCGCTTGATAAAGGAAGAAGAGTGTTCAACGATCAGCTTCTCATTTTCTACATCAGAGGAAAAAGAACAAGAATTCAACAAAATCCTTTTTGAAGTCAAAGACATAGTTGAGATGAAAATTGACTAGAAAAAAAATCCTCCTCGCTACCACGAATCTGGGAAAAGCAAGAGAAATAAAAAATTATCTGGCTGATCTGCCATTAAAAATCGTAAGTCTTCAGGATCTCGGCCCAGAAGCCATTTTTGAAGAAAAAGGAAAAACCTTTGAGGAAAATGCTCGAGGTAAAAGCCTTTTCTACAGTCGCCAACACAAGCTTCTAACCTTGGCCGAAGATTCTGGTCTTGAGATTGAATACTTGAGAGGAGAGCCGGGAGTACTTTCCTCTCGATATTCTGGACCTCAGGCCACAGATGAAAAAAACATCAAAAGAGTCTTGAAATCGATGAATGGAGTGCCTACCGAGCAGAGGAAAGCTCAATTTGTTTCTTGCATGGTACTGGCCGATAAGAGCAAAATTATTACAGAAATCAAGGAAAGGGCAAAAGGCTTCATAACATTCGAGCAAAGAGGAAATTACGGCTTTGGCTATGATCCCATTTTTTTCTATCCTCCCCTGAAGCGAACCTTTGCTGAACTTTCCCCTGAAGAAAAAAATATGGTTAGTCACCGAGGCCGTGCCCTTAAGAAATTAAAGGCCTTCCTCTTTCATTATTTAAATCTTGTAAGGAAAACTTAATTCATTCTCCATCCAAAAAATTGTGCTTTCCTTTTAAGGAAGCAGGAGAAGGAGACAACGTCTCCTTCTCTCATTTCAGCTTTTTCTGATCTCCAACAATAATCAAATCTTTCAAGTTGTTGAATACCTTCTCTCCAATTCCCGGAACCTTCATGAGCTCTTCAATCTTTTTAAACTTCCCATGCTCTTTCCGGTATTCGATGATCCGCTGAGCAACTTTTTCTCCAATTCTGGGAAGCTTCTGGAGTTCGGCTAAAGAAGCAGTGTTGATGTTAATCTTTTTACTCTTTGCCTTAGAATCAGCCTGAAGGGCAGGGAGAGAGTAAAGAAAAAAGCCCAACAATACGCTTATCACTAAACCCTTCATTATTAAGTCCTTCATGATAACCTCCTTTCGCTCTCTTGTGATGCAATTTCGAGGCCATCGTGGAAAAAAATTATTTGTTTTATATTCAACAAGTTACAGGTAGAGCACTCTGTAGAAAGTAAATATGCGTTTACAGAAGATGTATTTCGATGGTAACAGAAGTTTGCGTTTTTATGAGCGAGGATGGCTTTTACGATAAACCTTCACAAGTTGGGCCAAATCAAGATGGGTATATTTTTGAGTCGTGGCTAAGCTTTCATGACCCAACAGCTCCTGAATAACCCTTAAGTCAGCTCCTCGACTCAATAGATGAGAAGCAAATGAGTGGCGAAAGGAATGGGGACTTATTTTTCTCTGCAAAGCAGAAAGCCGAATGTATTTATCGATAATCCTCTCTACAGAACGAGGAGACAGCCTCTGCCCACGGTAGTTTAAAAACAGGGCCTTCTGATCAATTCTGCCTTTGTTTATTGAAGACCGCCCTCGAAGATATTTCATTAAGCTTTCTTCTGCCTTCTTTCCGAAAGGCAAAAGCCTCTCTTTTTTTCCTTTGCCTTTCACTCGGACAAGCCTTTCTTCAAGACTGATATCTTCAAGGTTAATTCCCACAAGCTCACTGACCCGCACTCCTGTAGCGTACAGAAATTCAAGGACTACTTTATCTCTTAAATCTAAAATTTTATTCGAGTATGGCAATTCTAAAAAATTCGCCACCTCTTGCTCAGAAAGAAAAGAAGGTATATGCATTTCCTGCTTTGGAGTAGACACAACCTTAGCAGGATTATCCTCCAACCACTTCCTCTTCACACAGAATTGAAGAAAGGAACGAATAGATGCCAGTTTACGGGCAACGGTTGATTTCATTTCCTTCCTCTCGTGAAGCCTTGCTAAAAAACCTCGAAGAAGGACATTATCAACCTCCCGTAAAAGAATGCCTTTCTCCTTCAAGAACTCAGCCAGTTGGTTCAAGTCTGTCTTATAGCTTTTAATCGTATGGGGAGAGGCATTCTTTTCATACTTAAGATAGCTCAAAAACTGATTTAACTCGTTTTGCATTTTTTCAAAAGAGCCTTCGAAGGTTCCAATATTCTATCTATAACTCTTTTTCTTCCTCTGGAGAATTCGATTTTTTATCCCAAATCTTCTCCTTTTCGACTTCCTCCTTGTAACTGCATTCTTTGTCACTGCAATACAGGAGAGAATCCCCCTTGATTGGGTTTCTACGGAGCACAAATTCACGGCCACACTCAGGACAGGGTTGTTTTATGGGCTCATCCCATGAGGCAAAGTCACATTTAGGAAAGTTGCCACAACCGAAAAATATTCTTCCCTTTCTTGTTTTCCTTCTTAAAATTTTCCCGCCGCATGCAGGACAGGAAATGCCTGTATCAACGCTCTCTTTTTTAGTGTAAGTACACTGAGGATAATTAGAACAAGCAATGAAACTACCATATTTCCCCTGTCTTATAACTAGCTGAGAGCCGCACCGAGGGCATTTCTCATCCAAAGGTCTGGCTTCTTTTTTGAACAAACTTTCTTTGAAATCACAATCTGGATAGCCCGAACAGGCTTTAAATCTCCCGAATCGTCCTTCCTTAATAACAAGTTGACGGTCGCATTTAGGACAAACCTCCTCCACTGGGATTCCTGTTTTCTTAACACCCTCCGTCTTCATCCCTTGCTTTAAATCTCTATCAAGGTGGGAATAATAATTCTTTAATGAATCCAGCCAATCCTTTTCTCCTTCGCTGATACGATCGAGTTCTTCCTCCATTCGAGCCGTAAATTCAACCTCCATCAAATCAGGAAAGTTTTTAACCAGAAAATCAGTAACAAAAATTCCTAGGTCTGTAGGAATAAATTTTCCCTTTTCTCTAATGACATAGACCCGATCCTGTAAGGTAGCGATGATTGGAGCATATGTGCTCGGACGACCGATCCCCTTCGCTTCCATCTCTTTGACTATACTCCCCTCAGTGTAGCGGGATGGAGGCTGGGTGAAATTTTGTTTCGGCTCGAGCCGAAGCAAGGTCAACTCCTCTCCCTGTTCGACCTTGGGTAGAATCTCTTCTTTTTTCTGTTTTGGGAAAAGGGTTAAGAATCCATCAAATTTTATGACCTCTTCCTTGGCTATGAACTGGTATTTTGAAGCTTTAACGCCAATTTCTGTTTCCTCTACTACCACCGCGCTCATCTGAGATGCTAAGAACCTCTTCCAGATCAAACTGTAGAGACTGTATTCTTCTTTTTTAAGGTAAGGTTCTACCATTTCTGGGGGAAGGTCAAAAGAGGTCGGACGGATAGCCTCGTGAGCATCTTGGGCTTTTCTTTTATTCTTGAATTGGCGCGGATGAGGGGGAAGATATTCAGGAGAGTAATTCTTTTCGATGTATTTCCGGGACAAAAAAAGAGCTAGGTTAGAAATGCGCACAGAATCTGTCCTCATGTAGGTAATCAGCCCGACGCTGCCTCGGTCACCAATCTCCAGGCCTTCATACAGTCTTTGGGCAATGCCCATGGTTTTTTTAACTGGAAAACGGAGGAAACGAAAGGAATCCTGTTGAAGAGTACTGGTTATGTAGGGAGGAAAGGGTTTTTTCTCTTTTTCCTTTATCTGGACCTTGTGGGCAATAAAGGAAGCCTTTTCGAGTTCTGCTACTATTCCCGCTGCCTTCTTGCCATCTTCAATCTTTGCTTTCTTGTCTTCTATCTTTGTTAAGGATGCCTTAAACGGAGGTGGGTTCGAAGCTTCAAGATGGGCTGTTACGGTCCAATATTCTTCAGGGATCAAATCCTTGATTTCTTTTTCCCTCTCGACAATCAACCGCAGAGCCACAGACTGAACCCGTCCAGCACTCAATCCTCTTCCTACTTTTTTCCACAGCAAAGGACTGATCAGGTAACCTACCAGTCTATCAAGAATTCTCCTTGTCTGCTGGGCCTTAATTTTATCTTGATCAAGCTGCCCTAAATTCTTAAAAGCCTCTTCTACCGCCTTCTTCGTTATTTCATGAAGGAGGGCCCGATAAATATTTTTATTGACACCTCCCAGAATCTGACTAA
>Ga0114921_10000627_pt1 | contig 15241 bp, 13 predicted proteins | sample BentaG_FD_87016 | JGI IMG/M metagenome (GOLD analysis project Ga0114921, IMG submission 87016) | Deep subsurface microbial communities from South Atlantic Ocean to uncover new lineages of life (NeLLi) - Benguela_00093 metaG | ecosystem: Environmental > Aquatic > Marine > Oceanic > Sediment ...
CGGGGAGGAAAGGTGAGATCAAGGATATCGATCTTATCAGCGTCAAGTACAGGCAACATATCCAGACTCGTGGGGTCGATGAGCGTGTTCGCCCACGAGAATTGGAGGCGATTGAGGCCGTTCTTTAGTGTGAGGGCCCGTCTTTCTCTTACCAGGGTCAGGTCGGCTGAGTTATAGATAGTCAATTGCACGGTGTCGCGTTTTGGGAGGATAACTAAGTCCACCTTGGCCGAGGCAAGGTTATATCCCAGCAGTAATGCGATGGTCGCAAAAAGTATCAGTTTCCGTGTCATGGTATCATCTCCTATGGGCGAACGTTTCGGCGATGGTAGTGCATCGAGAGTTCCGTCTTACCGTGACCCGGTAGCGCGATCTCAAATTCCAGGGTGTAGGCGTCTTTCCGCTTGTATTTCAGGGTGCACTGTTCCATGTCCCATTGCCCGGGAATGTGTTGAATCATGGTGAGCATGGCTGGTTTGTCTTTGAAATTCTCGATGGTTGCCTTGATCACCTCATCTGTGTCGTAGAGGACGATGCGGTTCTTTTTGTTGCGACGTATATTGATACGTTCATCTCGCATCTTGCGCTGGGTTACGACAATGTCACGGCTGTCCCCGATATACACCTCCATCTTCTCTCCCACCGGCACCACCGTGGTGGCGTCTTCTCCCAGGAAGATGGTGCTTCCATACCCATCCTCTTGAAAGACCCGTACCTTCCCCTCTGAAAGGGGGAACAGACCAAGGCCAGCTGTTACGGCGTTCTTAATCCGGTACGTTACGGGGATGCCCACATTGGTACGCAACTTTTCTGGATCCCAGGGAAGTTTGCGGGCATCAAAGGTCCATATCTTTTCGATAGGCACCCCATCTTTATTCAAGAAGAGGAGCTGTTTGGTCTCTTCGTGGCTGATACTCAGCTCAGAGGACTGGCCACTGTCCAGGAGCACATGGGCATTTACGAAATCCTCACCCGAAAAATTGCGGAGAACGAGGAAGCTTTTCAGATTTACCTTTGTTTCCTCTTTGTCGGCAACTGCCTTGTAGGTGGTCAACCGATCGATATACGAGAGCAGATAGCTAATTCGCACCGTGACCTCTGAGGCCTCGGCACTTGAGATTTCCCACACCAGTGCAGCCTCATTAGGAGGATAGCTTACGCTGAGCAGGCTGACCTTGTCTGGACTGGTGAGCACGGTCAGCCGGATCGAGTCTGCATCGATGTTCACCCCTTTCCAGGAAAAGTCCACTTTGTTGAGTCCTTTCTGCAGGGTGAGGACCCGTTCCTCCTCGATCAGGGTTGCTTGTGGGTTATCGAGACGAATGATGGTGGTTCCGCGTTCAGGGAGTGCCACCATCTTGATTCGAGCGTCGACGGGGGTTGCAAGAATGGATAAGACAACTCCCACGGTGAACACGATGCTCACCAGGCTTTTCTTTCTCATGCTTGTTTTCTCCCTTTTACGATTTTTTTTGCCCCTGTATCTCAAGAAGCATGGATATGCAAAATGCAGTCCAAATCCGCTTCAAATGCTATTCAAAGGGTTGTCTGATAATCGTCTTGAGCTTATGTGGTGCTGTCCTCCTTGGATCGCTCAAATAGATCTCGTGGTGTTTTCCTCGTAACCGGTACCCTTGGTCTCTGATGAAACCGTGGATCTTATCGATGGTTAGTGCCTCCTCAGAATAGGGGCCAAAATACATAATCTGTGCTGCCGTTCCCTCATGAAAGGCTGCAAATCGCATATCTGACAGTGATGGAAGGCCTTTCTTTTTGGCTACCTGTTTTACTGCCTCCTCAACCAACTGCTGAGTTACATACGCTGGTTGCATGATCATCGCTGTCCACTTCCATGCGTTCTTGTTTTCCATACTGAACTGCGTCATGTCCTCAACCCACCACAGGCCCTCGAGTGGCATAACCGCAAAATCAATACCAGATTCACCTCTCTTAATCGCGAACTTCAGCGCATAAGATACCGCGAAGAGCGTTTCTATTGCATCTTGATACGCTTCAGAGGTATTTGGGTCTCCCTCACCATCGATCATGAGAAAATTGAGTTCGGGCACATCCGCTACCGTTACCTGCTTGGATGACGGATTGTAGAGATGCTTGAGCTGTTTTTTGAAATCGATTTTCGTTGGCACCTTTCAAATATCCTCTCTGTTTACTGACGGCTTGGAAGGATGGGATCTGGCATTTGTAGAGCAATTTATCCGATGATAATATCGTCCAAGGCCCTTTTTGGCACGTGATGTACAGCCTCAGTATCGCGCCAATACTTTATGTCCCCATCCGGCCCGAGTGGCTCGATTTTCACCGTTTCTTTCGGTTTGCCAAGGGCTAAGACAAGGCGTATCTCATAGTGCGTGGGTATCTTTAAGGCCTCCTGAAGCTTGTCCCTCTGCACACTGTAGATCATGCACCCGCCGAAACCCTTTTCAGTTGCCCCCAAAAGGATGTTTTGAGCGGCAATTCCGCAATCACAGTCAGGTAATGGCGATTTGATGTCGTTGTCTTTAAGGATAACGATATAGGCAGATGGCCTTTCCCCTTCACCTGGACCTGGCCAGTCTTTGAGATATCCGGCCCAACCGAGATGAGGAAATATCAAAGCGTTCTTTTCAGGATCACGAGAGAGGATATACTTGAGCGGTTGCATATTCCCTGCTGATGCAGTGAGTCTGGCAAGGTCAACGAGCTCTCTGAGTGTCTCAAGCTCGATGGCAACATCTTGATAAAATCGACGATAGCTTCTGTTTTTTGATACCAATTCTTTCAGCATTGTAACCCTCCTTACTACTAGCTAAGTTTTTTAAGTTTCATGGAACGGCCTTCTTAAAGCCCCACCGCTGTGCGGGTGTAACAGGTCGGTGATAGCATTCATGAAAACCACATTTCGCTCTTCAAAGTCAACTGTATTGGTCAGGCTTGGCGTATTTCGAAATTTGAGATCCAAAGACCTGGTATCTGTTACTGTACCGTTTTGATTTCTTGGAGGCAATATTTTTGAGGGATGAGAAAAATGCCTTTTTGCTGCATCAGGTGGTTCTATCAATTCAATCTTTCGAACAGAGGGAGCGGGTACTATGAATTCCCCTACTTTTCTTGAATCATAAAGCCCGAGATAGTTGCATTAAGGTAAAAGACTTTGGATGTGGAAGGGAAGGTGAATGCCGCATTGCCGTAAACCGCCTTCACAAAGGGCAGGTGTGCACCATATTGATACAGCCAGACCCAAACAGGATCCTCTTCATTGGGAACTAAGCTGTATGCAGTGGAAGGCATACTGGCTTCATCCTCGACCTTGAGGTAACGCCCACGCACGCGGGTTAGTTTGTACATGGTGGGGAGACCGATAAAATTGAGCCAATTGTCCCATTTCAAGATGTGTCCCTCGATGACCCACTGTTCGCCAAGCACCCTGTACTCACGAATGCGGCCACCGGTTGACGACTCAGCCATTACGAGACGGAGTATCATATCGTTCTCAGAATCAGGCACCGGTGTGCAGTATACCGTACCAATCCGCTCAAGATGGGTGAACGCAGTATAGGATTGGAGAAACGCGAATAGGAATACGGTGGCTGCTGAGACAGCAATCACCAGCAGAATCAGGAGCAGACGCAAGGTACTGGAAACCATACCGACATGTTCCACAGGTCTGCGCCGCACAAGATTAATGAGACGGGAAACCCGTCGGTAGATAAACCACACGAGTAACACAAGACCTAGGATAAGCACCCCGAGTGCAATGTAAATAGGAACGGAGCCAGAAAACGGCGGATTAAATCTTGAGATCTGTTCTAACATAAAACTGGTCGCATTTTGACGCTTGGTAATGATAAAGACTCAAACGAGCACGGTTGATATTCTACTGTTCTATTTCCCTTCACTCAGCCTGGCAAGCCAAGGATACTCTCGCTCGTTTCTTGATTCATCTATTTATACTGTAGGATTGAATAATAATCAAATCTTTACTTCGATATGGAGGTCTTTATCAAAAATCATTGAAGAAGGCAATGCAACTTTACGTGTATTAAAGGGAGGCGTATCATAACGCTGACTTTAAGCAGCTCATAGTCTCTGAAAATATGAAAAGGTTAATCGGGTGGATTTAGAAGATCAGGATATGTTTCTCTCTGACGGACTCAGATTCCAATCCTGAAATCTGTGAGACCACTTGCCTTCAACTATGCTCCCCCCAAGATGCGGCTGTTGCTCACTATATGAAGATGAGCCTATTTGATGGACCAGGCCGCTGCTGGCTCATGATCGCAGTGCGGTGTTCGGTCTTCGGGGGTGGATTTATCAATGGACTTCAGACGGAGTATATGCTAGTTTTTTTAAGATTTATGTGCTTTCCAGAATAATTCGTTGCGCCAAGTTTTCTTCTGAAAAGGTTTCCTGGAATTTTGCTTGTTCTCGTTCATTTGTGGGAGTAGCTCCCAAGAGTCAAACAGGAAGAACATTTCGCACAGCGAATGGTACGAAAGCAAAGAGCGGGCTTCAGGATAGCACAGAAATGGTGTTGTTCCACTGATAGTAGGCCGCAATAAATTGGGAATTGAGAGCAGGAGAGTTGCCATGGCCTCTTGTGTGATTTCTGCAGAGAAATTAAGGAACTTTGGCGAAGGAGTATTTCAAAAAGTAGGTGTACCCAGTGAGAATGCAAAAACAGTTGCTGAAATTCTGGTGGAATCCAATCTGAGGGGAATTGATACGCACGGTATTTACCTTAGCAATCTGTATGTGCGCCGAATGCAGAAAGGGCTTATTAATGCAACCCCCCGATTTTCTTTCGATAGAAGGAGGTCTGGGGTGGGAATTTTGGATGCAGATTTCTCTCTGGGTCAGCTCTCAACGCTAGAGGCCGCTCGAAAGGCCGTGGAGCTTGCCAAGGAAGCCGGTACTGGTATTGTTGCGGTGAAAAACTCGAATCACTTTGGGGCGGCTGCTTACTATGCGGAGTATTGTGCCAAACGAGACTGCATTGGTATGGTCATGTCTGACGGCGAGTGCGATGTCACGCCCTTTGGAGGGCGGGATAAGTTTATGGGTACCAACCCGATATGCTGCTGTATTCCTGCGGGAACCTACCCGTGGTTTTGTATGGATATGGCTACCAGTGAAGTGGCCTTCGGTAAAGTGCGGGCGGCAGCAGAGGCGGGTAAAACAATTCCGCCGAACTGGGCAGTCGATCGCGATGGAAAACCGGTAACCGATGCTACCAAAGCATATGCCGTTGTGCCGATGAGCGGGGCTAAGGGCTATGCGATTAGCCTGATGATCGAAATCCTTTCAAGCCGTCTGACGGGGATGCCGTACGGTGCCCATATTATTCGGAAATTCGATGATTGGGAGAATAAGGCCTTTATGGGCCATTATGTTCAGGCAATAGACATTGGGGCCTTCTGCCCGGTGGAGGAATTTAAGAGGCGTATTGATGAGCTGTTTGCCGACCTGAAGAGACAACCGCGAATGGATGGAGTCGATGAGATTCTGATACCGGGGGAGCCTGAATTACGCATCAAGATGCAGCGGGAGAAGGAGGGGTGCCCCATCAGAGAGGAAGATGATGCCCTGCTTCGCCGGTTAGGTGAGGAGTTTGGGGTTCCTTTCCCCGCCTAGCAAATATGACCACAGGAGGCAAGCGAGATTTTGGACCTGCGGGGGAATCTACCAGAGGCGAGTACTTTTCTCATTTTGTGTTCAGAGGGGTAAGATTGAGTGAACCCAGCCTGAGTAGCTTAAAAGAAATTGTCCAGGAGGTATTCCTATGGCCGAGATAGAATTGATAGAGGTTGTTAAGAAATTCGGAAAGGTGACGGCGGTCGATAGGATGAACCTAACGGTAAAAGACAAGGAGTTTCTGGCTTTAGTTGGACCTTCTGGATGCGGTAAGACAACCATCCTCCGAATGATAGCAGGTATAGAAGAGCTGACCCGGGGGGATATTTGTATCGGTGGTCGGAAGGTCAATGATGTTCCCCCCAGAGATAGGGATATCGCTATGGTTTTCCAGAACTACGCCTTGTATCCCCACATGAGCGTTTACAAAAACATGGCTTTCGGTCTGCGGTTACGAAGATTTTCAAGAGACGAAATCGATGCACGGGTAAGAGAAGGAGCCCGAATTCTGGGAATTGAGGAGTTGCTGAGAAGGAAGCCTAAGGAGTTATCAGGAGGTCAGCGGCAACGGGTAGCTATGGGACGCGCTATGGTCAGAAAGCCACAGGCCTTTCTCTTTGACGAACCCCTTAGCAACCTGGATGCAAAACTTCGGGTACAAATGCGAGGGGAGTTGGCAAGACTCCATGAACAACTGGAAACTACCATCGTGTATGTGACCCATGACCAGGTCGAGGCCATGACCCTTGCTGAGCGAATTGTGGTCATGAACGAGGGGATCATTATGCAGATGGGAACTCCCCGTGAGGTCTATAATAACCCGAGGAATCTCTTTGTTGCAGGGTTTATTGGAAGCCCAGCCATGAATTTTTTTGATGTCCGTGTAATGGAGAGGAATGGATCCCTCTTCCTCGAAGGTGAAAGCTTCAAAATGGCAGTTCCCAAGAGTCTTCGGGATCGCTATCACAAGGTGAAGAATCAAAAAGCCATACTAGGGGTCCGGCCGCAGCACATTTTTGACAAGGAGATCAAAGGTCAATTTCCAGGGGGTGAGCCATTGCGGGCAACTATTGAGGTTGTGGAGCCAGTGGGATCAGAGGTGATTCTTCTTGCCTCCTGTGGCTCGGCTCAACTTACGGCCAGCGTTGATCCTGAAACCCGTGCAAAGCCACACGATGAAATAGAATTTTTGGTCGATATGAATCGAATGCACCTCTTCGATAAAGCGACTGAAGAAGTTTACTAGCATTTTCCTCCTTCGGCCCTATTGTCAAGGCCGAGTTCAGTATTCCCTTGCTGTACGAGTGACCGAGAATTTTGGTAATTGGGTTGAAAAGTGGCAGCGAGGTGACTCCGAGGCTACGGATCATAGCGTGGGGTCTAGCGGTACCTGTACTTCACCGCCCTTGCGCTCAGCCGAAACATAGGCAGCATAGAGAACAGCCACGACATCGCTTGCAGCTAACATCCCGGACTGAGGCTCTCGCCCAGTTGCGATTGACTCCATGAAGTCTTGAATCTCCTGGGGGAAGCCGAACATAAAGTCTTCATCCGGTGCAGGATTAGACCAACCTTGCTTGGTTTCGATTTTTTCAACTATGTAGACGTCCTCGAGCTGCTCCTCAAGAGGGTTATAAAGTTCTAGGGCATTGATGGGGCTCAGATTGCAACGAGCCCGGTGGTTGTTAGAAAAGATCTCAATCCAATTGTAGGCTCCTCCCATTACAACCTCTGAGGCGAAAACGTCGGCGATCATCCCATCCTCAAATACGACGTGAATTTGCCCGTAGTCCTCCACGTCATCGTAGTCAGTTCTTAGAAACCCTCTGTCGATGAATGCCGGGTGCCGCGTAATCTCGTGGGTTCTGGCGCTAACCGTGCTCGGTCGAATGGCCCTTCCGTTGCGGGCTAGCCCCTCAACCTGTTTCAGATAAAGAATAGCTGTGAGAGGGTGGCAACTTTTGCTCATAATCGATCCCCCTCCTGAGAGCCTCCAGATTCCATAGGCTGGTGATGTGCTCCCGGAGTGTGACTGATTTCCCAAAGCCCATAGGATCTGCCCTCTGGTTTTGGCAACAATCTCGGCTTCCTTTTGTACTGCCGGGGCGTAAATCCAATTTTCGCCGTAACAGAGTTTTTTCTTGCTCTTTAAAGCAGCCGAAATCATGCGTCTGGCACTGGCTACAGCCTCTTCAAGCATTTTTTCTTTGGGGAAGGTGTTGCCCTTAAAACTCATGTCTGAAGGAGGGCCAAAGTATCCCGTGGAGGGCTTTTCGACGACCACATGCTTTCCAGCCCCAAAGGCAGCGAGTGAAATTGATTCATGAGCGTAGCCCGGGGTGCATATGTCTACTACATCCACCTCGGAAAGCATCTGATCGAGGGATTCAAAAGCCTTGATTCCTCGTTTTTTTGCAAACTCTTCACGATGCTCTTTGGTGGTGGAAGTAACACCTACCAAATTTACCTTTACGCCAGTAACTCGTCGGTATGCCTCATAGTGAAAGCTGGCGGCGAAACGACTGCCCACGATCCCAATTCGGATAGGACCGTTCATAACTAGTAGCCTCCCTGATCAAGAGTTTTAGGCTAAAGTGATGTAGATTGAATCCTCTGGAGGGTCGAAGTCGGGCCCGTTGTTTTGGCTTTACTCTATAATCTAGCTCCCCAACCCACAACCGAGTTCGATGTATGATAGATGTATGATAGCGTCCCCTGCCTCCCTAATCAAAAAGACCGAAAAAGGAGCAATCTATTCACATATAGAAGGTTCTTAATCGAGCGTTGTTTCATCTCCCGATTATCCTTGGGCATAAAGGTTATGCTGAAAAGTCGGAATCCGTTCAATGCCAAAGTGAGATTTCACAACAGTTGTGAGAAGATCCTTTGAGGTTTAATGATCGCTTAACCCATTTGCCTGAAAACGCTAAGGGGTGTTACCTACCGCTCAGTCCATCACGAACCCGCCATTAACATCGAGTATTTCCCCAGTGATAAAGTTGGCTTTATCTGAGGCAAGAAAGATAGCAGCTTCGGCTATATCTTCTGGCTTGCCAAGTCGTTTTAGGGGGATTGCCTCAATGATGGCTTTCCTCTTTTCCTCTGACCACTGTGCACTCATTTCCGTTTCGATCGCATGGGGAGCGACAGCATTCACAGTGATGCCGTACTGGGCTAGTTGCCGCGCCAATGTTTTGGTGAGTGCATCAACGGCGGCCTTTGATGGCCCATAACCCGGGGCTGATGTTATGTCGCCCATTTTCCCAGCAACCGAAGAGATATTGATGATCTTGCCCGATTTCTGGCGTTTCATGATGTCTGCGACGGCCTTGCAGCAGTTGAAAGTTCCTTTCAGATTGACGCGAATAACTTGATCCCAGTCCTCTTCTGTGACAGTCTCTATTGTCCCTCTTCGTATGATTCCAGCGTTGTTGACCAATATATCGAGCCTGTGAAACGTTCTTTGAACTTGGCCAATCATATTGTTTACCTGGTCAGACTGGCTCACATCGACCCTTATGGCCAAGCTTTTGACGCCAAAGGCAGAAATCTCGCGCGCCACCGCTTTCAGTTCTTCCTCTGGGCAGATATCATTGATAACGACATGAGATTTTTCTCGAGCAAAAGCCAGTGCGATGGCTTTGCCGATTCCCTTGGCTGCGCCTGTAACTAAGGCAACCCGACCTTCAAGTGTCATAAGGCTCTCCTTTCAGAGTTATCACTCCTTGACAGCACCGGCTGTCAAGCCTTGGACCAAAAGTCGCTGTAAAAAGACATAAAGGATAATCGCTGGCATCCCTCCTACAAGTGAACCAGCCATGAGCATAGGCCAGATGATCCTGAACTCTCCCACGGTTCGGGCAATGCCTAAGGTCACCGTAATCATAGGTTCACTGCTCGTAAGGCAGAGAGCCCAGAGAAGGTCTCCCCATGCAAGTAGAAAGGCAAAGAGGATAGTGGCAACCATACCTGGAGCAACAATTGGTAGGATAATTTTGAAAAAGATCCCCATCCTAGAGCACCCGTCGACCATAGCAGACTGATCTAGCTCGACCGGTACCTTGTCAATAAAGCCCTTCATCATCCAAGTAGAAAACGGAAGGCAGATCGTCAAGAAAGCAATGATGAGGCCCGTACGGGTATCGTAGAGCCCAACCTTGCTGAGAATTTTAAAGTAAGGGCCCACCAGCAGCACGCCCGGCAACATCTGGGTTGCGAGAAAGAAACCGATGAGGAAACGCCTGCCTTTGAAGAGAAACCTCGAGAATCCATATCCTGCTAAGGCGCCAAAGAAGGTAGAAAGCAATGCTGTGGCGAGAGAAATAACGGTGCTATTAAAGAAATAGGTACCAAAATTCTTTCTCACCCAAATTCCAATATAGCTCGCACCTGTTGGCTCAAGAGGTATCCACGTGGGAGGCATACGAAAGGCCTCCGCTTCGGTCTTAAGGGAAGTGGAGAGCATCCAAGCAAACGGAAACAAGCAGTAAACAGTGACCATGATGAGAAAAACCCACACAATCGCTTTGAAAAAAACATCTTGTGGAACCAGGGATGCTGCTTTCATCTCTTCTACTCTTCCTGGCTGATCATCCAAATATAGGGCAGGCTCACTGCCAAGAGGACGATAGTCATCACCACGGCAATGGCAGAGGCATACTCAAACCTGAAAAACTGAAAATACTGTTTGTACGTGTAGGTTGAGAGAACCTCCGTTAGAACCCCAGGGCCTCCCTGGGTCATGGACTGGATAAGCCCGAAGCGTCTGACCTCCCAAACGATATCCAATGCCAACGCAACGACAATCATTTTCTTGAGTCCGGGAATGGTAATGTGAAAAAATGACTGACCCTTGGTGGCCCCGTCAATGGCGGCTGCCTCATAAAGCTGCTGAGGAATAGCCTGAAGACCCGCCAAGAGGATCAGCATTACAAAAGGAAAACCTCGCCAGAGATTAACGAGAATTACACTGACTAAGGCAATGTTTGGGTTTGACAGCCATTCTATCTGTGTATCAATTAGTCCGATCCTCAAAAGAACGTCATTGAGGGCACCGTAAATGGGATCGTACATCCATTTCCAGATGATACCTGCCACCACATCGGGGACAACCCAAGGGAGTAAGGCGATCAAACGAAACAGTGGTTTTGCTGGCAAGGCGCTGTTCAAAACGAGGGCCACAGCTAGCCCCAGAACCATATGGGCGGTTACACTGAGGAATACGAAGACCGTTGTATTCCAGAATGTCCTCTTGAAAAAAGGGTCCTTTGTGAGATTCGTGTAGTGGGAGAGGGTGTAAGAAGAGGTGTCGCCGTTTTCGGCCCTGATGCTGTATGAAAGGCTCGTTATGGCAGGAAAACCCAGCACCAATACCAGCAGGAAAACGCCGGGGAGCACAAAGAGCACCCACATATGGCGGTCCTTTATGCGACTTCTGAGGTTCAACTGAATTTCCACTCCCGGAAAGGGGAGTGCGCTAACACTCCCCTTTCATTATTGTTTCAATGTTCGCTTCTAAAGCCACTTTACCTTGCCAAGATTGCGTTGATCCTCTCGTGGGCTTCGGCCAGGGCCTTATCAGGGGTCTTCATCCCTACGATGGCCTCCTGAAGAGAGGTGGTGAAGGTGTCTATAATTTCAGGCCACTGTTTGATCTGGGGCTCTACCTTCCCGTAAGGTCCCTGCGAGGCCATGACACTGGCGAATTTGTCGTTCAGGATCTCCGGGGCGACACCGCTCACATCCTTTCGGGAGGAGGTGACGCGGTTATCAACAAACCACTTCAGCTCTATCTCCTTGCTGGTGATGAATTTCATGAGTTCCCAGGCCTCGTCGGGGTGCTTAGTGTTGGGACTCATGACCCATGAGCTGAGCCAGACGGCAGTCGCCGGTTCTTTTTTCATCGGGGCAGGGGCTGCTTTCAACACCTCGAATGCGTTTAAGGCTGGATTGATTTTGTTGACAATAGGAGGTGTCCAGCCAGAGCCTAAGATCATGGCCACCTTTTTCTGGGCAAGCTGTGTTCGAACATCCTGGGCACCCATGGCCGTCAACCCAGGTGGAATTACCTTGTGCTTTGTGTACAGCTCGACAAAAAAGGTAAAGGCCTCCTTTGCTTCACGGGAATCAAGGGCCGAGCGCTTCATATCGGGGGTCAGATAGTCTGCTCCAAAACTCCAGATAAAGGGGCCAAACCTGAGTGTAAAGCCAGGGCTCTTGGATCCGAGGGTGCCGAAGCCCCACTGGTCGACCTTTCCGTCTCCGTTGGTGTCACGGGTTAGCTTTTTGGCGTATGCGAGAAACTCATCCCAGGTCTTGGGCGGTTTGTCGGGATCCAGCCCGGCGTCCTTGAACATCTGTGTATTGTAAAACAATACTATGGTCATGTAGTCGCCAGGCATGGCATGGACCTTCCCTTTATACTTCATCAATTTGAGGGGCAGGGGGTACCATGGATCCAAGAATTTTGGCCCCTCCTTTTTGATGAAAGGCGTTAAGTCTTTGGCATAACCCCTGCCGAAAAACATGGGAAGCGAAAAGGCATGCACATGAAATACATCCGGTGCCTTGCCTGCCGCAGACTCCACCGTGTATTTTGTCTCTTTTTCTCCATAGGAGACCGGCTCAAGGGTTACCTTGATATTGGGATTACGTTTGTGGAAGATGTCCATGGCTTCATTGAGTGACTTATTCCAAACGTCTTCAGTAAGATGCCAATCTGAAAACCTTAGAGTGACGTTAGCTGCCATTGCAGAATTGAAGGCAAATACAACCAGCAGAGCAGCCATGCAAATACCTATAATTCCAAGCTTTTTCATCTTATCTATCCTCCTTATTTTTGATAGACCCTGTTTGAAATCAAATCCAAAACCTCTGAGCGTTTATCCCTTGTAATCACCTCCTTTCTTGAGAGGACCCTGTTTTGTAGCCGAGCCTTTTTGAGATTTCCAAGGCTGTCTTTATGACCTGTGTTTTCAGCTCGCCGTGAATCCTTTCTGTAGCCAACCGAACAGAGGGTCCTGAGATGCTGATGGCGGCTATCGCCTCTCCACGATCGTTCATTAGCGGAGCTCCGACACAGCGGATCCCTTCCTCATTCTCTTCATCATCCACTGCATAACCTTGCGCCCTCACATCAGCTAAATGTTTCTTGAGCTTTCCAGAATGGACGATAGTGTTCTTCGTCTTTCTGAGAAGCCCTTTTTGTGTAATAATTTCATCCCTTTCGTTATCTGGCAAGGATGCCAGCAAGACTTTGCCTACTGCACAAGTGTGGGCAGGGTTCCGCCTTCCGATTCGAGATACCATTCTCAGGCTCTTAGGATCGTTCAGCTTTTCAACTTTATCCAGGTAGACAATTTCCCCTTGCTCAAGAATTACAAGATGAACGGTTTCTTGAACCAAGCCAGCCAGTTGGTTGAGAAATGGCTCTGCTACTTTCCTGAGATCGATTTGATCCAGGACCGTGTGCCCAAGCTCAACCAGACGGAACCCCAGGTGATATTCCTTGGATATTTCATCTTGAGCGACGAATCCAAAATGCCGAAGGGTTGAGAGGATTCTATGGACCGTAGGTTTAGGGAGATTTAAATCCAGAGACAGATCGTGGATACTGTAACTCTGCTTTCCTTGGCTGAGGTGATCCAGAATTCTGCACCCTTTTTCAATTGACTGGACAATGCCCTGGTTTTTTGTTTTGAGAGAAGGCATAGCGTTCATTTCGTATAATGGAATATTATTCCATTCTATTTATCCTCTTTAGCATTGTCAATAATTTTTCAAGAAAACTTCTGGCTAGCTTGATGCATACCTTCAAAGAGAGATTTGAGGAACTGAATAGCACAAATGAGGCCCTATCGGTAGACCAAAAGCGTCAGAAATTAATTGAACATTTCAGACCACTCTGCTAAGTTTTCCTCTAAAATAGGTTACAAATCAACTGACTAACGAGCTTCAACCTGTCAGTGCGGATGATGAAAGAATTCTGCCTGAAGGTGCTGGAATGGTCGGTAAGAGCATCAAAGGTTCTTGCACACTGCATACGGATGCAGTTCCTTCGATAATATTAAGTTTACTCAAATCTAAGGTTAAAGGAACATGATACTCGAGCAATTTGATTTATCTGGAAGGGTGGCAATTGTTACGGGATGCAGTGGTGGTTTGGGACAGGGTATGGCTTACGGTCTTGCTGAAGCTGGAGCTGATATTGCTGGTGTTGACTATGTGGATTCTTCTCAAACTCAGGCAAAGATTGAGAGCATTGGCAGAAAATTCCTTGGAATAAGAGCTGATCTTTTGAGCATTTCCCCTATTGATGGCATTATCGAGAAAACAGTCGAAACTTTTGGGAAGCTGAATATATTAGTGAATAATGCAGGCATTACCAGACGCGCAGATGCCATTGCCTTTATAGAAAAGGACTGGGATGATGTCACAAACGTGAACCTTAAATCAGTTTTCTTTTTTTGCCAGGCTGCTGCCAAGCAGTTTGTTAAACAAGGTCAAGGTGGAAAGATTATCAATATCGCTTCTATGTTATCTTTTCAGGGAGGCATTAACGTTTCCTCGTATACGGCTAGCAAGAGTGGGGTAGTGGGGCTCACGAGGCTTTTGGCTAACGAGTGGGCTCAATATAACATAAATGTTAATGCGATAGCACCTGGCTACATGGCAACCCGACTTAATGATCCGCTGATGGAGGATCCGAAGAGGAGTGCAGAAATATTGAATCGAATTCCAGCTGGCCGTTGGGGAACCCCTGACGATCTAAAGGGAGCTGTAGTTTTCTTGGCCTCAGATGCCTCTAACTATGTTCATGGATATACAGTTGCTGTTGACGGTGGTTGGCTAGCACGGTGATAAGAGCTGCCTGAAACAAGGTGTCCGTTTACAAATTACGGCAAACAGGTTACTTAAATTGGTAAAGAAGAATGTGACGCCCCTAACGCCGCTCTTACTCGCCGGGGGAAAAATGGTCACCGTTCGCAAATCCTCTGGGATCCTCCTTGCTGATCCAGCAAAGGCTTACCTACAATCTTAGTCAAGAAGTTTCCACCTACGCTGAAGAATCCAGAGCTATGGCAGGTTATCCCTTCTGGCTCGATACGGAAGCCACATTTGCCTCAACAAAATTGCTAAAGATGCTATCGTAATCTAACTACCAAGCTCTGGTGATCACTTGCGCTTCAATTGATTAAGGAGAGATCGAAGAGCTTTTGAGAAGACCTGAGACACGAAAATTCTTGACATGCAATTGTCAATAGAATAGAAGATAGAATGTTATTTCATATTATGGAATGCATGAGTCCATGACCAAAGACTCTATTAGTTATGTGAATAATGCTCTTTATCAGATGGGGAAAATATCAGGTAGACGATAGCGCCATTTCAAATTAGTTATTGATGAGAATATCTCAAATCAAGGCACAGTAATCTCCTCACCAAGCAATTGAGGGTGAGGGCGAAAAGGGAGGTGATATAATTCAAAACAGGCAACCTAGTATAGAGAGAGGAGGTGTATTGGTTTTCAAAACAAACAGTTCGGTTCGGTAAACCTATTTTTCAAGAATTGAAAAGGAGGAATGCTATGAAAACTGTGAAGATTTTTTCA
>Ga0114921_10000628_pt1 | contig 15216 bp, 15 predicted proteins | sample BentaG_FD_87016 | JGI IMG/M metagenome (GOLD analysis project Ga0114921, IMG submission 87016) | Deep subsurface microbial communities from South Atlantic Ocean to uncover new lineages of life (NeLLi) - Benguela_00093 metaG | ecosystem: Environmental > Aquatic > Marine > Oceanic > Sediment ...
AAGATGGAGTTGGGGTTGGTCTCCCAATCCGTGAGGAAGTTGCCGTCCAGGTCGTATGGGGCGTTGGTCCTGCTCTCTACGAAATCTCTATCGAGGGCTTGTGAGAGCTGTTCATCGTACAGAAGGAGTTGTATCAGGCCAACGAAGATGGCGGCCTCGGCTCCCGACCTGTACTTCGCGTAAATATCAGCTTTGGAGGAGGTCCTGTTGAACCTAGGATCTAGGTTGATGGTGAAGGCGCCTTTATCCTTCGCTTCCATCACCCATTTGAACTCCATCGTGTGGCTTTCAACGGGGTTGCTCATGATGAGGAAGCACTTAGAGTTCTTCGCGTCGATGACGTGGTTGGTCATCGCGCCGAAGCCGAAGGTGCTTCCCAGGGCAGCTACTGTTGAAGCATGGCACTTGCGGGCCTGGTGTTCCACGTTCGTCGATCCGAGAATTGAGATGAGCTTCTTCCCTAGGTAGCACTCCTCGTTGCCCCAGTATGATGAGCCGTGCCACATGACTGGGGACTCTTTGCCCCCCCGATAGAAGTTACGGACGGTCTCGCCTCCGATGAATTCATCGTGATAATAGCTTTGGGTCTCTATTGCCTCGACGACTTTCTCGGCGACGATCTCAAGCGCTTGGTCCCAATCTATGTAGACCCATCCAGGGTCCTCGTCGACGCCCTTGTTGGGGTTCGTCCTCATCATCGGTCTCTTCAGGCGACGTTCGCTGTTAACCAATTGAATATAGGCCGCGAGCTTGCTGCATGTTGCGCCCTTGTTGATGGGGTGATAGGGATCTCCCTCGACCTCGATCAACTTGCCACCGACTGTGGTCAGGATGACACCACAGCCGCCAGCGCAGTAGACGCATATCGATGGGATTCTCCGACCTTGCTTGTACATTTTCATCTTTTGCTCTCCGACGGTCTCGGAGAACGCTTTGGGTCCAAGGACGGGCTCGATATCCGTGAGACTCAGGATCGCAGGCATAGTAGCGCAGAGCTTCAGGAAATCTCTTCTTGTGGTCTTAAAAGCATCCATGTTCGAAGACGTTTTGGAATCTTCCATGCCTTCAACTTCCCGGAAACAAGTATATAAAATTGTTTGCGCAGTATCCAGACGAAATACGTCCCTAACCTGGAATACGAAACATATTCAAATAAGGATGTTTATGAGTGGAGGAGGTTATCGATTTGTCCAGATCGACCATCGAAGAACAGATACGTGAAGTGGATTCCGCGGCTGAAGACTATCCTGAACATCTCAACCTCTTGACCCTTCATAAGGCCATTCTAGAGATTTTAATGCCGATTGCGAAATCGCCTAAAAAGGGGGCGCGAGAGGCCTTGAGCGGTGAGGCTTTTAACAACCTCCAGGAGAAGGCCGCGGCCTCAAAGAAACCCATTAGTAGCTTCCTATATTCTTCCATCTTCGACGAAGACACCGTCTTGAGCATAGCTAGGGATATAACGCAGTGCCTAATGCGTAGACGCCCTGGTGGGGAGGCGCTAGAAGGGTTCCTCAAGGCCCTAGAAAAGGAGGAGATCAATGCGCGCGACGCTATAGAGGCGATCCTTGAAGAGGACGCCGCGTGGTTTCAACATCTGAGCGAAAGGTTCGGCGTCGAATCATCTCTACTGCTCTTCATATTTGATACTACCCTTCGACCATTCTTCGAGGAGATTGCACGGAAAGTTGAGAGCGTGTTCATCGAGACTTGGTGGGAGCCCTTCTGTCCCGTCTGCGGGCGGACCTCCAACGTGGCGAGGATAAGGCAGCGGAAGCGGTACATGACTTGCACATACTGCGGAGCCGAGTACTTGGTCGACCTGTTCCTTTGCGTTAACTGTGGGAACAAAGATCCTTACACCCTCGGATTTATCACTTTCGAAGAACATCCAGAATACGAGTTGAATTACTGCGAGAAATGCGACCATTACATAAAAATCGTGTATGAAGAAAGGTTGAGGAGACGGATCCCAAAGGGATTAGAAGGCCTCCTCACACAGGAACTCGATATACTAGCCGAGGAAAACAAACTCAGCCTGAGCCGCACTTGAGCCTACCCCATCTTTATCGGGCCGCGATGCTATCCCAAGGCAGGCTCAATTTCTGCTTTTCTTATGAGGAAATCCTCTCTTAGACTTTCGCCTTCTTTAACAATGACTGTTTTTTTCTTAGCATCGTATTCCAAGACCGACGTCCAGATCGTGTAGGTTCCTGGAGACAGGTTGATGAATTCGAAGTATCCGGTCTTCGAGTCGATAGGCATGTTCCTGTTGGATGTGAGCCGGAACATGTACACCGATCCGCCGGCCCTCACGGGCTCCTTGGTTACCTCGTCGAGTACGTAGCCGTAGATCTTGGCATCACCTGCCTCCGGCTCTAGATGGAAATCCATGACTGTCTCTCCTGCTTCCTCCGTCTCGATCTGCACTCTCTGTCTTCTGTAACCCTCCAATGCGATCTCGACGATGTGAAGATCGGGCGCTAGGCCCTCGAACTTGTACGATCCATCGAAAAGTGTCCTAGTCTCTACACCGTTGCAGGTGACTTTCGCGCCGCCCACGGGCCTCTCTTTCTCATCGATGACGTGGCCTGTGATGCTCGTTTCGGCATCTGACTCTTTATCGCTCATGAACTTTAAGCCACCCTTATCAAGTTGTAGACATTGAAATCCCACATTTAAATATTGATCTCCCAGTAGAGGGCGTCATATAGGTTTTGTTCGTTCTTGACTGCTGGGAAGCGGAGAGCCGGGTGAAACATTAATAAGGACATTAACAGAGGTATGGGGAGTGATCCGGGATGCTATATATAGGCGATCATCTCGCCTTCTGGATCTTTTCAACAATTTTCATAGCTTTTCTCGGCTCCGCAATCTTCATCGCGAGGCTGATTGGCCCATTGAAACCCAACCCTACTAAAGGGACCATCTACGAGTGCGGTCAGGAGCCCTTCGGGATGGCGAGCAGCTTCCGGATCACAGGCATAACCCGATATTTTGGCTACGCCGTGGTCTTCTTCGCCCTCGACGCCTTTTCATGGGTGGTTCTGACGGCTGCCATGTCCATCGCCTTCAGCCTCGAAACTATTTCCATCGTTTCCGTCTACACCCTGATCGTCCTCATAGGGATCGGATATTTTCTATCTGAGCTGAATAAGCTGGTGAGGTAGATGCAAGAGGAGTCCACCATCAAGGAGCGGATCTTCGAGCGCTTTCATGTGCCTATGCCCATTTACAACGTCATCGAGTATATCGCCGGATGGGCCCGGAAGTACTCTATCTGGCCTATACACTTCGTCACCGGCTGCTGCAGCCCGGAGTTCATGCAGGTCTCCGGGTCCCGTTTCGACATGGAGCGCCTCGGCATCCTCCCATTCGCAAGCGTCCGTCAGTGCGACTGTATTATGATCGTTGGCGTCGTCTCACGTAAGATGGCCCTGAGGGTCAAATACCTGTACGATCAGATGGGGGAGCCCAAATACGTCGTCTCGGTCGGAGCCTGTCCCACTGGGAAGGGACCCTTCTACGACTCTTACGCAACCGTGAGAGCCGACGAGGTGGTGCCCGTGGATGTTTACATACCCGGATGTCCGCCAAGGCCTGAGGCCATCATCCATGGAATGATGCTGCTCCAGGAGAAGATCCAGAAGGAGGTCAAGATAGGTGCCCGAGGGGGTTGAGGAGACCTTCGTCGAAGCGGTGCGGGCCGCTCACCCCGATTTTATAGAGTCGGTGGAGGTCCTCAGGCCGAGAAGGGTATCCCTCGTCGGGAAACGTGAGGAGTTCCTGGGGCTTGCTAAAGCCCTGAAGGACGAGTTCGGTTTTACCCATCCCGTCTCCGCTGGCGCCGTCGACTACCTAAAGGAGAACAGGATGCGGATGAACTACTATCTTATGAACCCATCATCCCGGTTCATGCTCATTCTTGGAATCGACCTCCCTCGAGACGACCTGACGCTGCCCTCCATGACCCAGGTGTGGGAGGCCATGAGCTTCCACGAACGGGAGACTAGGGAGATGTTCGGCATCAGCTTCGAAGATCATCCGAACCCCATCTCCTTACTGCTACCCCCCGACTGGAAGGGGGGGTACCCTCTGAGGAAGGACTTCGAGGGCGAGGAGACGCAGCCATGAGCGAGCCCAAGATCGAACCCGATCTCATGCGCGTGAGCTGGGGACCCCAGCACCCCATGAGTGGGCAGACCCGGATCCTCCTCGACATAGACGGCGAGATCGTCCACAGGCTCACTGCCGACCTCGGCTTTACCCACCGCGGCATCGAGAAGATCTTGGAGAACAGGACCTTCCTCCAGGGTATTATTCCCATCGAGCGGATGGTGATGGTCGACACCGCCAACATCGGCCTCGGCTACGTACTCGCTATCGAGGAAGCCCTCGGCGTGGAGCCGCCGGAGCGGGCGGACTGGATCCGTTCGATGATCTGCGAGTTCTACAGGATCAACAGCCACCTCTACGCTTTCGGCCTCCAGGTGGAGGCGACCGCCTACTTCCCCGCCGTCTTCCTCTGGACCACCATCGACCGGGAGATCATCCTCGACCTCCAGGAGCAGCTGACGGGGGCCAGGTGGAGCTACAATTTCTTCATGCCCGGCGGAGTCCACGCCGACATCCCCGAAGGCTTCCAGGATAAGGTCCTTGAGGGCGTCGAGTACCTCCGCGGTCGGTTCAAGCAGTACTGGGGGGCTATGGTGGAGAACGCCATCTTCGAGATGAGGAACGAGGGGGTTGCCGTGCTCAGGAAGGAGGACGCCATACGGCTCGGCGCCACCGGCCCCGTCCTCCGGGGCTCTGGGGTCGACATGGATGTCAGGAAGGACGACCCCTACGCCGCCTACGGCGACCTCGACTTCAAGGTTGTCACTGAGGCCGAGGGCGACGCCATGGCCCGGCTCAAGGTCAGGTTCCACGAGATCGAGCAGAGCCTCGACATCATCGAGCAGGTGGCCAACGAGATTCCCGGCGGCCCCGTGAGGACACGGATCCCCCTATTCTTGAGGATCAAGCCGACGGAGGTCCTTAGCCGTGTCGAGACCGCCAGAGGCGAACTGGGGATCCACATGTTCACCGATGGAGGAATGAACCCTTATAGAGTCCAGATCAACTCACCGTCGCTAAGGAACATGTACGTCTTCGAGAGGCTGGCGGAACTCGACGAGATACTCTTAGCCGACGTCCCCGTCGTGATCAACTCCATCGATCCCTGGTACCTGGATTCGGATAGGTGAATGCGATGTTAGAGGAAGTGTATCTTTGATGATGAATGACCTATTAACCATCTGGAAAGCCCTCTTCACCTACACAATCGCGCCTCTAGAGATCTCGGGGAAGCTGATAGCGGGGTTATTTAACTCGTTCACATCCGCTCTATGGAGTCTGCCCGGGTGGCTGTTGAGGTTCTTCTGGTTCAACTTCAAGCCATTAATGCAGGTGCTCCTTCTCCCCGGCTTGGCCTTTATCCTGTTGTTCGCCATTATTGTGGTCTGGTTCGAGAGGAAGTTCCTCGCTCGGGCTATGCTCAAAGTAGGACCCTACTACTGCGGAAAGCGTTCGGGGTGGCTCCAGCTCATCGCCGACTTTTTGAAGCTCTTCCTCAAAGAGATCATCATTCCCTACGACGCCCACAAGATCTTATTCCTCCTGATGCCGGTGATGCTACCCACAATACCCGCGCTGGCTGTTATTCTCATCCCGTTCGACCAGAACTGGGTTCTCTTCAACGCGGGGAGCCTGAGCCTTCCCATGTTCATAGCTATCGCTGGCCTGGCCCCGCTGATCCCCATCTTCTCCGGCTGGGCGGCCAACAACAAGTACACAATCATCGGCAGCTTCAGGACCGCCTATCTATACATCTCCGCCGAGATCCCACTAGTTATCTGCGCCGCAGCTACGGCGATTATGGCCGGAAGCTTCAACCTTGTTGAGATCGTCGAAGCGCAAGCCAACCTATGGTTCGCCGTCCCCCAGTTCATAGGCTTCGTCATCTTCTTCCTCGGCCTCATAATAGAGTCCGAGAGGACGCCCTTCGACATCCCCACGGCTGAGGTGGAGCTCGTCATGGGGTGGCGCACAGAGTTCAGCGGCATCCTCTTCGGCTTCACCATGATGGCCGAGTACGTCGGCTTCCTGGCTTGGTCGCTCCTCTTCATCACCCTCTACCTAGGCGGCTTCAACGGCCCCAACGTCCTAGGGTTGCCGCTCTACAGCCACGTGTTCTGGCTCCTCCTCAAGCTCGCCGTCCTTGTCCCAATAGTCATCATAATCAGAGGCATATTTCCGAGGCTCCGGATGGACCAAATGCTCAGGCTGGGCTGGTACTATCTCACGCCGCTGGCGGTCCTCAACCTGTTCATAGTCCTGACCTTGAAGCTTTTAGGGGTGTTCCCATGAGCCTGCTGAAGAAACTCTTCAAGCCCTTCCTCATCGTCGCCCCCTATGTCTTTAGGAACTCCCAGACGGTCGCCTACCCCGACGAGCGCCTCGTCTTCTCCGACCGGTTCAGGGGGCGCCACAGGCTCTACTTCGAGCGGTGCATCCACTGCAGCACCTGCGTCAGGGTCTGCCCCTGCAACTCCATAACCTTGGTCGACGTCGAGGGTAGGGAGGGGACCTACCCCCAGATCGACTACGGCATGTGCAGCCTCTGCGGGTACTGTGTCGAGTTCTGCCCCAAGGAGGCCCTGGAGTTCACGGACCTCGTCGAGTTCTCCACCCGGGACAGGACCGAGCTGGTCTACTCACCGGAGAGGCTGGCCCAAGTGCCTGACATAAAGGATGTCGTGCCGAGGTTGAAGCGTAGGATCGAGCCGTACCTGACCAAGACAGAGATGAAGTACAGGAAGGTGGAGGACCTTTGATAGAAACGATCGTCTTGCTCAGCTTGGCCGTGGTCTCCGCGTTTCTCGCAGTAGCGATGCCGAACATCGTCTACGGCGTCATCTTCCTGCTCTGCACCAACGTCGTCCTTGGCGTCTTGTACTACATGCTTGGCGCTCCGACTGTCGCCCTCTTCCAGCTTGCGATATTCGCTGGGGCCATCGTCGTATTCTTCATTATTACGATCATGCTGACTGAGGCCGGAAAGATGGAGCCGGCCGAGACTGAGGAGGTGGAGGTATGAGCGATAATTCATCCGAGTACGGCTTGACGGCCACGTTTATCGTGATCGTCGTTGCCCTGCTCATCTTCTCGTGGCTAACAGTGGAGGTGAGTTTCCCTGTCAAGTTCGCCCCTGGTCTGGGGCGGAGACATCTAATCCCAATGGAGCCCTTCGACGATATCGCCGGGAAGGTGAGTCGTTTCCTATGGGAGAATCGCGCCCTCGACCTGATAATCCAGGCTTTCGTCATCGTCGTTGCCGTCGTCTGCTGTCTAGCACTGCTAAAGCCTGAGGCGGGGATCTGATGGAACTGTTGATGCCCTTCCTCATATCGGTCGCCCTCCTCTTCATCATAGGCCTTATGTGCCTCATGGTGAAGCGGGACATGGTCCGCCTCCTCATCGGCGTAGAGATCCTGTTCAACGCGGCGAACCTCAACTTCGTCGCCCTGTCCACCCAGGTGTCGGGCTTCGTCGACCCTTTCGCCCACTCCGTGGTGATGATGGCCATCGTACTCGACGGCTGCGTCATCGCCGTGGGCCTGGCCATGGCGCTAAACGTTTACAAGCACTACAAAACCCTGGACATAAGGAAGCTGAGGCGGTTGAGATGGTAGCGTTAGACCTGCTCACGCAGACCGTGAGGATCCCCCTGCCCCTGGCGGCCCTCCTCCTCGGAGGCCTGACGATGCCCATCATAGGCCTCCTCGCCGAGAGGGCGGCCCTCGGGAGGCTGAGGGAGGCGTGGATGTTCGTCGTCACCGCCGCGGACCTCGGCGCCATCTACCTACTCTACCAGCAGCTGAAGGCGGACGCGGACGGGATCCTCGTCGTCCACCTCTGGGGGCAGAGGCCGCCCCTCGGGGGCTGCTTCGAGGTCGACGCCCTCAGCGTCTTCATGAGCGGCAGCATCGCCTTCCTCGGGTTCCTCGCCGCCCTCTACTCGTTCAATTACATGGAGAAGGAGAGTCGGCTGACCGAGTACTACGCCCTCGTGCTGCTGATGATGGCGGGGATGACGGGTATCGCCATGGCCGGCGACTTCTTCACCCTCTTCATATTCTGGGAATTGATGAGCCTCTCCAGCTACGTCCTCGTCGCCTTCCTCAAGAGCCGTTGGGGACCCATAGAGGCCGGCTTCAAGTACCTCCTGATGAGCGCCACTGCCGGCGCCTTCCTCCTCCTCAGCATGTCGTTCCTCTACGGCATGGCAGGCACCCTCAACTTCGCCCTGCTGGCCAACGGCCTCCGGGGCGCCGAGGTGACGCCGTGGATGTTCGTCCTCTTCAGCACCGTCATAGTCGGGTTCGGCGTAAAGGCGGCCATCGTCCCCCTTCACACCTGGCTGCCGGACGCCCACCCCGAGGCTCCCAGCCCCATAAGCGCCCTCCTGTCGGGCATAGTAATAGAGACCGGCCTCTACGGGCTCACCCGGGTCCTCTACCTGATCTTCGAGCCCGGCTTCTTCAGGATGTCCATCGCCGCCCTCGCGGTCCTGACCATGACCCTAGCCAACGTGACCGCGCTCCTCCAGCAGGACATCAAGCGGCTCCTCGCCTACTCCAGCATCGCCCAGATCGGCTACATGCTCATCGGCGTCTCCACCGGGACGGCCTACGGCGTCATGGGAACCTTCCTCCACGTCTTCAACCACTCGCTGATGAAGGGGCTGGCGTTCCTCTCCTCGGGCTCCATCGTCCACAGGGCCGACACCAGGGACATCCCGAGCCTGAGGGGCGTGGGCAGGATGATGCCCTACACCACCTTCACCCTCTTCGTCGCCCTCCTAGGCCTAGGCGGCGTCCCCGCCACCAACGGCTTCATCAGCAAGTTCATCCTCTTCAACTCGGCCATAGGCTCAGGGATGGTCTGGCTGGCCGTAGCCGGCGTCCTCAACAGCGCCTTCAGCATGGCCTACTACCTCCGGGTTATGAAGGCCCTCTTCGCGAGGCCGGAAAGCGAAGGCCTGGAGGTGAGGGAGGCGCCGACCCTCATGGTCGCCGTCACCGTCGTCATGGCGGCGCTCATAGTGGTCCTCGGCCTCTACCCGGCGCCGGTCATCGGCTTAGCAGAGAGGGCTTCCTAGGCCCTAGTCCTGGAGCTTGACAGGTACGTGGGGGCGGTGCTGCCGTGAGACCCGAGGTAAATGTTTTAAATGGATTAGAATTGAGTAGGGTGATATGATGGGAGGTTGGTCGTGATGGACCCCGTAGCGGCCGCCAGCCCCCTCAAGGTCATCCTTGACTACCCCGGCCCGTGGCTGTCGTGGATCCTGCCCCTTATCGGGGCGCTGCTGATGCCCCTCCTCGGGAAGTTAGGCCACAAAGTCCGGGACTACGCCGCCGTCGCCTTCGCCTTCTCCGCGGTCGTCTCCGCGGCGTCGATGGTCCCCTACCTCATGTCAGGCCACTGGCCAGGGAACCTGAAGCTGACGACATGGATCGAGTTCCCCGGCGGCGCTAACCCCCTTGAGGTTGGAGTCCTCGTCGACCCCCTCAGCATTATCGTCTGCAACGTGGTGGCCTTCATCTCCTTCCTCATTGTCGTCTACTCCACAGGTTACATGCACGGCGACCCCCACCTGACTCGGTACTGGTTCTTCTTTCTCTTCTTTATTGGCAGCATGCTCCTCCTCGTCCTGTCAGACAACCTCATCCAGATGATGATCGGATGGGAGGGCGTCGGCATGTGCAGCTACGGCCTCATCGGATACTACTATCGGGACGAGAAGGAGCGGTGGCTTGGCGGTCCGCCCCCCACAAAGATGTTCCCACCATCCGAGTGTGGCATGAAGGCGTTCGTGGTGACCGGGGTCGGCGACGTCTTCATACTGGCGGCCATCTTCATCATCTTCCACTTCGCCGGCACCCTCAACTTCGTCGAGCTCATCGAGACAGCTCCAGAGTGGCTCTCAGGCATCGCTGCCATCCCCGGCCTCCTCGCCGTCACGGCGGTCCTATTCCTAGGCGGCCCCATAGGCAAGTCCGCCCAGTTCCCCCTCCACGAGTGGCTGCCCGAGGCCATGGCCGGCCCCACGTCGGTCTCAGCCCTCATCCACGCCGCGACGATGGTGAAGGCAGGCGTATACCTGGTCGCCAGGATGTCTCCTGTGTTCTACCTGGGATATTGGGTCCACGGAATTCAGGAGGCCCAGGTGTACTTCATCACCATCGCATGCGTGGGCGCCTTCACGGCTTTCCTGGCTGCCTCTCAGGCCATGGTCTCGGTCGAGCTGAAGAAGATCCTCGCCTACTCAACCGTGAGCCAGATCGGCTACATGATGCTCGGCCTCGGCGTCTCTGGTCTCAGCGAGGGTGCCTACGTCGCCGGCCTGACCAGCGGGGTCTTCCACCTGGCGAGCCATGCGCTGTTCAAGGCGGCGCTGTTCCTCTGCGCGGGTTGCGTCATCCACGCGGTGCATACCATCTACACCTTCAACATGGGTGGCCTGAAGAAGTACATGCCCATCACCCACGGCCTCATGCTCATCGCGACCCTCTCCCTCTCAGGCATCCCGCCCTTGAGCGGGTTCTGGAGCAAGGACTCCGTCTTCCTCGCCTGCCTCACCGCGGGGACGCCCTTATCGTTGGCGCTCCTGGCTGTGGGTGCCATAAGCGCCGCGATGACCTTCTTCTACAGCCTCCGGTACATCAGCGTCACCTTCTACGGCAACGAGAGCGAGCACATAGAGGAGATGGAGCACCACGGCCACCCCCCCCACGAGGCCCCACGCATAATGTGGGCGCCAATCGCAATCCTCGTCACCCTGGTGGTCGCCGTGGGGATCTTGGGCCTGATCGGAGTCTTCGTCCCCCACTACTCACCCGAGATCTTCATCGAGGAGCAGATACACGGGATGCTGCATCACATGCATATCCCGCTCCATGTGGAGCACGTCGAGGTCTCGACGAAGCTCACTGCGGTGGGCACCTCAGCTGCCTGTCTCCTCGTAGGCGGAGTCCTGGGCTGGGTCTTCTACCTGGCACATAAGGTGGACTCGTGGGCCTTCGTCTCGGGGTCGAGGCTGCTGAAGGGCGTACACACCTTCTTCTGGAACAGGTGGTACATGAACACGGCCTTCTACAAGGTCTTCGTCTACGGCCTCCTCGACTTCAAGGAGGCGGTCTTCCACACGCTTGAGAAGGGCCTCTTCGACAAGATAAGCGACGGAGTCGTCAACCTCACCCTCTCCATCAAGGACGCCCTGAACAGCTTCCCCGAGGCTGGGTTCTTCGACAAGATAAGCGACGGAGTCGTCGGCCTCACCTTCGCGATCAGGGATGCGCTGTACGCCGTCCCGGAGACCGCCTTCTTCGACAAGATCAGCGGCGGCGTCAGCGACTTCATCGTCTGGCTCAGCGGGGATCTGTTCGAGAGCCTCGAGACGGAGGGGATCGACCGCGGCTGGAACGTAGGGCTTCCTGCAGCCGCCACGGGCCTCTACCACAGGTTCAAGAGGATCCAGACGGGCGTCCTCAGCTACAATATGCTTTATATAGCATTCACGTTAGTTGTGTTGATCTTAATCTTCATGGTCTGGGGTGTATGAGATGGGTCAAATACCTCTATCGCTGGCACAGGTGCTCCTGGTGCCACTGGCCTTCGTACCGATAGCCTACGCCGCAGGGCGTAAGATGGGAAAACAGACCGGCTGGTTGGTCTGCATACCCCTGCTCTACACGGTTCTGCTCCTGGGGAACACGGCCGTTAACATCACGGGCGGCGGCTCTGTCAGAGAGAGCTACCCCTGGGCTCCGGAGGCTGGCCTAAGCTTCGGCCTGCTCGCAGACGGCCTCAGCATCTGGATCGTCCTGACGGTCAACATCCTCTGCCTCCTCATCTCCATCTACTCCATGAACTACATGGAGCACAGCTTCCACGAGGCCCACGCCGGGGAGAGCCATGGCGGTGAGCATGAGGCCGGGGTCCCGTACGCCAACTCTTGGGCTGCCTACTACGCCCTCTACCTGCTCTACGCCGTCGGGATGATGGGGACGGTGCTGTCGACGAACCTGATCCAGTTCTACCTCTTCTACGAGCTGATGCTCGTGCCCTCGTGGGCTCTGATTAACAACTACGGGTCTGGGGAGAAGGAGAGGATCGGGATGATGTACTTCCTCTGGACCCACGTCGGCGCCGTCATCCTGCTGGCGGGGATCCTATCGTCCTACTGGGTCACCGGGAGCTTCGAGGCGGAGGCCCTGAGGCTGGTGGTCGGGAGCCCGATCGCGCCCTGGATCGTCTTCGCTATACTCATCGGCTTCTTCACTAAGATGGCGGTCTTCGGGCTCCACATCTGGCTGCCGTACGCCCACGCCGAGGCGCCCACCCCCATCAGCGCCCTCCTGAGCCCTGCGATGATCGGCATCGGTGCCTACGCCGCTGCGAGGCTTGTCATAATCCCTATGAACGAGGTGTTCATGCAGTTCAGCCTCTTCTTCATGGTATGGGCCTTGATCACCATGACCTACGGCGGCCTCATGGCTCTGGCGCAGGACGACGTGAAGCGGTTCCTTGCCTACTCGAGCGTAAGCCAGATGGGGTACATCTTCCTCGGCCTCAGCAGCGCCACGACCTTTGGGGTCACAGGCGCCATGTTCCATTACGTCAGCCACGCCCTCGGGAAGGGCATCCTCTTCAGCGTCGCCGGCATACTCATAACCCAGGCGCACAGCAGGAGCATCAAGGAGCTCGGCGGCCTGGCCGACAGGATGCCGCTGACGACGATAGTCTGCCTGCTGGGCTTCTTCGCCATAGGCGGCGTCCCGCCGACCATCGGTTTCATGAGCAAGTGGGTGATCTTCTCGGGCGTCTTCACCGGAGCGCTGGAGGTCGGCTCAGTCGTTAAGCTGGCGGTCGCCGTCGCTGCGATCATCATGACTGTCATCACCGTCGGCTACTCCCTCTGGACCGTGCGGCGCATCTTCTTCGGAGAGCTGCCTGAGCACCTTGAGCACGTGGAGGAGGCGCCACTGACGATGACGGTGCCGCTGCTCATCTTCGCCGTCCTATCCGTCATACTCGGTATCTACCCGAAGCTCGTCACGGACTTCCTCTTCCCCCTCATCGGCGGCCTCCTGCCACTGTGACCGCGCGCCTAGTGGATGTTGATAGGGTAAAGTTGCGGTCTTGCTTTCCTGGAGAAGCAACCTTAATTATTGGAAGCTGGAACCAACTTATGATGTCCGGTGAAGAGACGATCAAGGGGATGTTGAAGCGGAATAGCCGCATCATCCTTGCGGTCCTCCTCATACCCGCCGTCGGCATGATAATTGCGATGGCCTTGATTGCAGTTCGAGGGGCCTCTAACATTCTGTCAATATATTCGATTATAGGTGTGATACTCGCTCAGTACCTGCTCCTCGTCGCCTACATCTGGAAGAAGATAATTAGTTAGACGCCGATTAAACCTGATCTGTTTGAAACTCCGTTACGAAGAGGGAGGAAAAAGTTTTAATAGAAAAGGGTTCTCTATAGATGAGTCCCTTCATGAAGAAATTCACGATTATTACGCTGCCTGAGCATGAGAGCCAAATCCTTGAGAGCCTTGGAAAGGCAAGGATAACGCACCTGATAGAGGCGACGGGCCCCGATCTTCAGAGGCTTAAGGAGGTTGCTGAGGAGGTCGATTTTGGAGAGCTCGTGGAGAAGGCTGAAGAAGAGATAGCAGAGGCCGAAAAAGAGGTAGCGGATGCAAAGGCGAGACAAGCGGAGACTAGGTGGAGACTTGCCTATTTGCGTGCTCTGGAACCCGACGAACTTAAAAGAGGCCTGGTCGTCGGAGTCGTTGAATTCACACTTCTGCCTAGACTCGAAGAGCATCTACAGAGACTAGGAGATGTAACCTACCGCACGGTTGAGGTATCTCCCGATAAGGGCCTTTTGTTTGTCTTCGGCCCCGATGAGAGGAGGAGGTGGGTCGAAACCATCTTCATCGTTTTTGATGTCAAAGATATTTTCGACGAACTCGGTGGAAGGGATGTCCTCCTCGTGCTTGACCTTGAGAAACGCGAGGAGACCATTAAAAATTATGAAGAAGAAATCGAAAAACATGAATTAGAGATCGAAAAGCTTCAAAAGTTCATCGAAAGCGATATTGAGCCGCGCGTGCGCATCCTCGAAGCCCTACAGGGAGTTCCTGTCCTAAGGACGGGGATGCTGAGTGTCATACAGGGTTGGGTCCCAACCGAAAACCTGCCCGACCTCCAGGAGACGATAAACGGAGTGGAGGAGAGGACAGGGGAGCGGCTGATTGTACAGTACCAGGACCCCTCTCACGAGGAGGAGGTACCGACGAAGAGGCCCACCATCCGACCGAAGTTCTTTGATCCTGCTGTTACCCTCACGTCGCTACGGGGTTGGCCAACTGCACACGAGATAAACCCCAGCCTGATTACCTTACTCATATTTAGCTTCCAATTCGGAATAATGTTCGGTGACGTAGGTCAGGGTCTCATCTTCCTCATACTCGGCATCATACTATCCAGGAAATTCAAGAAAGGGCTAGCATCGAAACTCGGCGTGGCGTTCGTGCCTATGGGCATCATGTCCATGGTTTTCGGCTTCCTCTACGGCGAAGTCTTCCTCGTTGAGGGGATAATCCATCCGCTCCTATTCAGCCCCTTACACAACATTGGCGCCCTTTTTAAAATGGTTCTCGGAATCGCTGTTCTAGAGATGTCGATTGGCTTAGTCTTGGGTGCGATCAACGAATATAAAGAGGGAAACATTGCAGGTGTCATCGGAGAGCATGGGGCTGGCGGTATTCTCTTCTTTGTCGGCCTATACATTATGGCCTTAGAGTTCCTCGCTGTTAAGGACTTTATGGCCATTACGGGTCACTGGTCGTTCATTATGTTGATGGTCGGCCTCGTGATGGCATTCGTTGAGCCGATACTCAGCGCTGTGATACTGCATAAAAAAATGGGGTTTGAAATCGTTGGGGAGGGGATGGCCGCATTTCTCATAACGTTCATTGAGGGCCTCTGCAACTTCTTCTCCTTCCTACGTATGGCCGCATTCGCTCTCGCTCACGGTTGTCTGGCTCTCGCCGCCCATGCATTGATGCCTGTTATGGGCATAGGAGGCATCGTGTTGATG
>Ga0114921_10000629_pt1 | contig 15204 bp, 29 predicted proteins | sample BentaG_FD_87016 | JGI IMG/M metagenome (GOLD analysis project Ga0114921, IMG submission 87016) | Deep subsurface microbial communities from South Atlantic Ocean to uncover new lineages of life (NeLLi) - Benguela_00093 metaG | ecosystem: Environmental > Aquatic > Marine > Oceanic > Sediment ...
CATTTTAATAAGAGACATAGAAACTAATATTATTATGTCAAGCACTCATACCTACTGGGTATTTTATACCTAAAGAGTCAACATAATTACTATAGTGTGCAGGTACACAGGACAACTTATGTCAAGTAGTCGTTGTTAAGATTTCAAAGCAGTCCTTTCAACGTGAAAAAAGAGGTTAAAGAGGCTTCCAAGAAGCCTGGTGACAAGGGGTTAGTGACATGGATTACCGGCAGGTAGTAGCCCTGATGAAGAGGAGTAACTTAGCTACCAAGAAGCTCTTAGATCAAGTAGAGCTCAAGAGGATCAGCAGGGAGGAGATTTTAGGTTTAGAGTACTTAGAGGGAGAGGAGGTGATAGACAGTGTCACCGGAGAACGAGGAAGAGTTAGTGCCGGAACTACCGCCTATATCACTAGAGTTCCAGGTACCTGAGTTTGACCGTCACGAGGTATACCGAGTGGTGCTGGAGGACGGGAAGGTGGTGTTCAGGGGCAAGGAAGAGTTAGAGAGACCTAAGGCTGAGGAAGAAGAGACGGAGGCTCCCTGATGGCTGCTCCGGCCTATTTAGCTCTTATGGAGATAGAGGACCTGGACGTCTTTCTCCTGACCCTTAGAGAGCTCCCTATTGACCCAAGGGAGAAGAAGTACATCTTGATTCAATGGTGCAAGCTACACGGGGTGGCTTTGACCGAGGATCTGGTGGAAAGGGCAGGTGCGGAGTGAAGGAGTTACTAGTCACTCTTGTCTTCAACTTCCTCTACGACATCTCGAACATGAGGCATGTTTTCGCCTGTGAGTGTCGGTTGTGTAGGCTTACGGAATGGTACCACAAACGGTTCAAGGACAGCATAAGAGATGCCTAAGTACCCTCACATGAGTCCTAAAGAGGTGGAGTTGTGGGACCGGTATCTCACCTGGAGTCCACACGTCTTCACGAAACTCACCTACGACTTGCATCTGGGAGACAGTACTCCCATAGATCCCACCTGGGAGCCCTGGTTGGTGGATCTGGTGATGGCTACCAGTCGTAAGAGAGTGGATGTGATCGGGGAGACTGACAAGGAGATCCTTATCTTCGAGGTCAAGGAGTACGCCGGTATGGGTGCGCTGGGTCAACTTCTCTGCTACGAACAGCTATACCGGGAAGAGCACTCACCCACCAAGCCTCTAAAGAAGGTGACCATCACTGACAGGCTTCCTCCCAGCATGGGTGTTCTCTTCAAGCAGTTTAACGTAGAAGTGGTACTGGTATAAGATATAAAGAAGCCTCCTTTCTTTGGAGGCTTGACACCCGATATTAGAATACTATAGGCCTGGAAAACCGATTGTCAAATCGGCTCCAGGCGTAACTTTACATAAATTACCTTAAATCGTATCATATAGATATAATTCGATGGTACGAAGGTATGGAAGTATGGTATCATAGGGTTCGAAGGAGGTGAGGAGATGAGGTGGGGATGGTTTCCTGCAAGCGGGTACTTTCTTCTCCAGGTGGGCCGGGTCCAGTTCCGCTTGTGGCCCAGGGGGTGGGTTCCCTGGTATCTCAATCGGGACTGGGGGACAACTTGGTTTGGTATAGGCCCCTTTGACATGGAGATCGGGTAGCCACGGTTGAGCAGGGCGGAGCGGAGCGGACATGGTCAAGTGGTCAGGATCTAAGAAAAAGCCTTTCACTCTCGAGGAGCGTAGGCGGCTGTTACGAGAGGAAAAGGCTCAGAGGAAGAAGCGGGCTCACAAGCAGGCCATCAAAGACAAACTTGACCTCTACGGTGAGGGCTCGTTGAACTGGGAGGAGAAGGAGATCGTCAGGCTCTTCCCGGGCTTCTTTTACCCCCCACAGGGGTCCCAGAAATGAACAGGGTTCACTTCTTAGGGACGGAGAGAGGGTAGAGGTGGGGATGGAGGAACTTTTCTCCAGGAGGCAGTTACAGGTTTTGCGTCTTATGCCTACTCACGCTATCAAAGAGATCGCTTGGAAGCTAGGTGTCTCCAGGTATGCGATCAACAGTATGCAGCAACAGATCCGCCAGAAGATAGGCACTGAGGACCGAACCCAGACCGTGGTGAAGGCGATTGGGTTAGGGTTAATTGACCTTGACTCAATCGTCTTCCCCGGCGACCAGGGGAGCTAGCTAATGCCTAAACCTGGCACTGACAGCACCACCACCACCATCTCCCGGAGGATACACCGGCTCCTCAAGATGGCCTCTGCCAGCTCTGGTGTCACTCAGAAGGTCATCGTAGAGACCGCCATCGAGGAGTACATGAAGCGCAGGGCTGGGTTGGATAAGATCTTAAAGGAGGAGGGGGAGTGATGACAATGTACATGGTAGTTAGGGTGATCTTTGCGGGTGTGATTGGTGGCTCGATCGGCATGGTGATGGCCTACTATGTGGGTTATCCCTTTACTGCTTGGCAGGTCTGGCACGACTGGCCTTACGAGTCACCCTTTTGGGCTCATAGGACTCTTAAGCAGTGGTATCGAGCGCATTGGAGAGGCTTACCGTTTGGTCTTCGGGGGTCGGACCCCAAGGCTCAGTTACCGGAGGAGGCTTAGATGCCTATCACACTTTACGAGTGGCTTTCGGCTCTCAGTTGTATTGGTTCCTTTTGCACCGGGGCTGTGGTGCTCCTTTTCTTCGTCCTCTCCGTCTTCTTCGCTTCCCGGCAGTCCCGGTTTCCCACTGGGAGGGAGTAGTGGTCTACGTGGAGCATTATCACCGTCGCTACTGGTGCTTTGAGATAGACGGTCCTTGGCTTCACGTTGACTTTGCCTACTGGGGTATCTGGATCAGGTGGAGGGAGTAGTGGACCGTTGTTATCTTCCTCACGAGGTGATTCGGTTGGTGTTGGCGGCTTACGTGATCGCTTGGCTTCAGGTTATCTGTGTATACCTTTTGTGGAGGATGCGTCATTAGATGAGAGTAAAGCTCTGGTTCTCCGGCAACCCGATACCTAAAGGGCGTCCCAGGTTAGGTCTTAGAGGGGTTTACACCAGGGCGTCCACCAAGGAGTGGGAGGAGACCGTAGGCTGGCAGTGCCGGGACCAGTGGAAGCGTAAGCCTCTCCTGGGTCCTCTAGGTATCGAGTTCATCTTCTATCGGGAGAACAGGAGGAAGGTGGACCTGGACAACCTGGAGAAGTCTATGTTGGACGCTCTCGAGGGTATCTTGTACGAGAACGACAGCCAGATCAAGAAGAAGTCTGGGGAGATCAGGCACTCCAAAGAGCACCCGGGGGTAGAGGTAGAGATATGGACCCTTTAGAGAGAGCAATAGATAATCTTGAGAAGCAGAAGAAGCTCTTGTTAGAGGAGCGAGAGGAGCACCAGCACTCGGTTAATCTGGGGAGTCTGGACTATACAAAGCCGCAGCTAAAGCAGAAGATACAGGGGTGTAGCTGGAGAGTCCAGGCTATTGACTACGTGTTGACCTTCCTGGAGAATGAGAACCAGTAGTAGGTCCCTTAGGGAGGAGGAGCCATGTCAATCCTGAAGTGGGCAGACGGAGAGACTCACGAGTTCATAGTCATCGGGAAAGTGGGGGCAAAGAGGCACTTCAACAAGCAGCAAGGCCGGTCTGTCCTCTGTACCGGGAGGAAGTCCTGTTGGTTTTGCCAGCATGGGTTTGACTACCAGGGGGTGACCATCGGTATAGCTATCTACTCTCCCGTAGCCATCGAGGAGAGTCACTTTCCTTGGGTCAACTTCACCCCCAACTCTTACAAGGCCATCAGGCGGGTCCTGGGTCCCACAAAGAACTGGTATGGTCATCGGATACAGCTCACCCGGAAGGGTTTGAGCTTCGACACCACCTACTCTGCTAAGGATCTTGGGGTGGTAGAGGACCAGAAGCTTGACAAGTGGGTCAAGGAGCGCGAGAAGCTCTTTGCCTTCGATGCTGAGGAAGAGTGGGGTGAAGAGGGACCGAGGGAAGAGGAGGCTCCTCGAGAGATGGTCGCACCTCCGCCTTCTCTTGAAGAGGAGGAGGACAAAGAGGGCAAGAGGGTCTACTTGGAGGAGCTCATAGCCTCTGCTCAGACGGAGCTAGAGGAAATGGGGGAGGAGGAGTAGGTGGAGGATAACCTTTGGGCACCGGCTAAGGTTCTCAGGAGTTTCATTCAGGAGGAGTATAGGGTGCCGGATTGTGACCGGTGTAAGGGAAGGCACGCCTGTATCTCTTACCGGGTGCTTAAGGAGATGGAGGAAAAGGCAGGAGAGACTCAGGGACGGTGTGAGGCTTGTACTAGCTATGAGCTGGAGGAGGACTAATGGACATAGACTTCAAGACCTCAGTTGAACTAAGGTGGACCCATGAAAGACCCTACAAGGTGACCCTCACCAGAGGAGCCAAAGGGGTCTACAGGTGGGAGATAGAGGTGAGGGGAGCGACTACTAGGGAGGTCATCAATGGGGTTGACGAGCTTGACCATGATCTCCTGAACCGCTACGCTCCCATAGAACCCACAGAGGAGGAGGAGTAGTGTCTTTGACCTCAGAGCAGAAGGTGAGGGCTAAGGCGATCACTGACCTCTTGTATGATGCTTTTGGTAGTGGCACCGGCTATCTCTTTGGCATCTCTCCTGAGTGGAGGAGTTCTGTGGAGGCCATAGTAGGTCTCACTATACAGCAGCTAGAGGTCGATAAGAAGGAGGAATAGATGGCAGAGGAAATCAAGATAGAGAAGACAGCAGCGGTGGAAGTGAGTGTCAAGATATGCGATGACGGCTTCCTGGTCATCGGTAACCGGTACGGTGGTGATGAGTGGCGAGCCTTCTCCACCCCCGAGGGTCTGATAGAATGGCTCTCGAGGGAGCTGGGAGCTGGGCGGATAGTGTGGGGCTTGACTCTGGGGGTCTGGATGGAGAAGGCTGGTATCAAGGAGGAGGATCTCCTCCCAGTGCCAGATGCTTCAGTGGATCCCAGGGGCTACCAACAGGCCATAGAGGGCAACGCTATCTTCTTGCTCAGGCACTTTGTGGACGTGGAGTTGGAACTCAGGACTCCCAAGCCTACACCCAAGCCTAAGAAGGTGAAGGTCAAGAAGCCCAAGGAGGAGAAGCCTAAGAAGGAGGTCAAGGAGTAATGGGATATAAGAACCAGCAGAGTGCCAGGGGCCTCCTTGAGGCTTTGCAGGAGGCTGTAGAGGCTCTAAGGGACCACCTATCAGAGGAGCCTCTGGTTCATCTGAACTTCAGTGCCCGCCTGGGTGACGTTTCTATCTCTGCCCAGGTGGATCTCTCTGAGGAGGTCAAGGAGGAAGGGTAGTTGAAAGTCAAGAACATCCCCCTGGACCAGATACTGGACCCTGAGACCCCGGTGCGTTCTGTGGCCTCTGAGGAGGCTATGGAGGACCTCAGGAGGTCCATGGAGGAGTATGGCCTCATGGAGCCTCCTCTGGTGAACGAGGAAGGCGAGATGTACCGGCTTATCGCCGGTCACCGGCGTCTCATAGCTGCTAGAGGGCTGGGGTGGAAGAAGATAGCCTGCAACGTCCTGAAGGTAGACCCCCAGACGGCAGCTCTCATGGCTCTCGAGGAGAACATCAAGAGGGAGGACGTCAATTCTTACGATCAGGCTCTCTACTTCCTCCAGCTCATAAAGCAGCACGGCATGACCCAGACTGAGATAGCTAACAAGTTCAGCATGAGCAAGCAGCAGGTACACAATAGAATGGAGCTCTTGAAACTGGATCCTACCACGGTAGAGTTCGTCCAGAGAAAGGAGCTCTCCATGACTCACGCTGTGGAGCTGGGGAGGATAGGTGACGTTGAAGCCAGGGCTAACATCAGAGCCCACGTGCTGACTCACGAGATGAGCACCCTTGCCACCAGGCACCTGGTGGACCAGGTGTTAGCTCTGGGTCCAGAGGTAACGGAGAGGGGAGAAGTGGTGATCCCAGAGAGTGTGGAGGCTCCTCCTCAGACGACCCACTACAAGTGCTCCTTCTGTGACCAACCCGGAAGCAAGGTGAAGCTGAGTACCCTGTTCATCTGTGGCTTCTGTCTCGAGGCTCTACAAGAGGGAGCGAGGGAGGCAGAGGGTGGCAATGCCTGAAATGTGCAAGGACTGCCGGTATTCTTTTTGGGACGGCACACAGCATTGGTGTAGTGGTCCTGTGCCTAGATCCTTCTCTCAAGAGGAGGATAAGTGGTGGTGTTCTGTCTATGACCCACGCTTAAGGGGTTCCAGTCCTCTTCCAGAATCCCCCCAGAAGCCCCCAGGAGCTCCAGGGAGCCTTTAACATAAGTTATGTAGAGTGGGATGCAAATGAAGTGGAGATAGACCACTTTTCCAGGTGTAGCGAGGCCACCAGGGCCTCTTAGAGCTCTCATCTCTTGTCTCCTTCACCAGACCAGGGGAAGATAGCCGCCGGGCTTCCCCTGGTTGCTTTATCCCTCGGGGACCTACTTTTGGTATCAGTCCTTTGAACGTGAAAACAGGAATTGGGGGGAGCCCCTGTTGAGGTTTTAGTTAAGAAAACCATCGCCATCGATGGACACTTTTAGGTTGAAACTCCTGGGATCCCCCTTAACCATTTCTCCGATCGGAGAGACCACTTGACATAATTCCTCCCTTGTGCTATACTGCTAGATGCGTTAACGGCAGGTAGCCCTGCACTGGTGCCTACTCCCTAAAGCAGTAGAGAAAAACATAAAGGAGAACACCAGAGTATCATGGACGTGAAACCCATCGAAGTCATCACAGAGAGGTACAGTGCTGCCTCCGGGATGACTGACCGGTACGTGCAAGGTGTGGAGACTACCACCAAGAACTGGCAAGCGGAGACCCTTAAGGCTGAACCCGCCTGGAAGCAAGGAACGGCGGAAGCAGCGGCCAAGGGTCTTTTCCGTAAGGGTGTGGGCCGGGTCACCAACGAGGAGTGGAGGGCCAAGGCTATGACCCTGGGTGGAGAGCGTTACTCCGGCGGTATCGAGGCCGGGAAGGAGAAGTACGCCCGGGAGATCCAGCCCTTCCTAGGGGTCCTCAAGGGGATCACCCTGAAGCCTAGGGGTCCACGTGGTGCCGCTGCGAACTACGAGCGGGTGAAGCAGATCGGTACAGCCCTTCACGCTGCCAGATTGGCGAGAGGGTAGGGGGGGTGAAGCATGACATTCTGGAATAGACGATACCTCCGTGAAGCGGAAACCTTCACCCGGGACTCTACTTACCGCTTAGACCTCCCCGATAGTGGGATGCTCGGATCGATCCTGGTGCGCGTCGAGGGGCGGACAACGGTTGACCTGGCTATCAACTACGACAAGCACCGGATCATTGACTACCTCACCGATGTCGAGGTGATCCTGAATGGGAGTCATCCCTGCAAGGATCTCAGTGGTAAGCACGCCCAGGCCATCACCTTCTTGGATCAGGGGGTCTTCCCTGACACCAAGTGGAACGAGTACGGTAGGGCCTACCAGAAAGAGTATTTCCTGATCAACTTTGGCAGGAAGCTCATGGATCGGGGTATGGGGCTGAACCTGGCTGACTTTGACAACGTTCAACTGAGGCTTACCAACGATGCCTCTTCCTCTCACTACGGTGAGGAGTTTACTGTCTCCACTCTTGCCTACTTCAAGGAAGGGGACGGTGGGTTCCCTCTGGGGTACATGAAGAGCGAGCAGTTCAAGAGCTGGACATCTACCCTCTCCACCTGGGAGTACACCGACCTCCCCACTGAGGGGAAGCTGAGAAGGCTGATCCTCCGGCTAGAGCCGGACATGACGGACACCGTTTACGGCTTCGAGACCTCCATGGACAACATGGGCCGGGACATCAAGATCACCTTCGACTCTGGTGCAACCGTTGTCTACGAGGGTGGGATAGACGACCTGATGAGGGAGATCTGCCTTCTCCAAGGCAGGAACCTCGTGACTCATGGGATCAGCTACCACGATCCCAGTGACCATCGCTTGAACGGTCTGGGCCGTCTCTTCGCCATGGCTTCTGGAGCCATCGAGATCACAGCCAACACCGTCCAGGACGCCTGCCTGACCTGGGATAGCGACTATGACCGGGGCTCATCTGGCTTCGCCAACACTACCGCCACTCAGGCTAACCAGATGGCCGTCTACATCGGCACCTGCCCCCATGCTTGCTTGGAGATCCCCTTCATTGACTCTGATGATCCGGCAGACTGGCTAGACCTGGCGGAACGCAAGACGATGAAGGTTGACATCCATCATCACTCTAGTGGTGGGTGCACCGGTGGGGCTTGCTCCATAGTCCTGGAGCGTCAGGTATTCTAGGAGATCTTGGACACACCCGGGAGGTTGCATGATCACTAACAGGGCAGCCTTGTCCCTGAACAGATGAGGCTGCCCTGTTATCTATGAGGAGGAGTTATGTTAAGTGAAGGGATACTTCCTTTTTACGCTACTGCTGATGCTGTGGTCTTTAGTGATAGGTGCGAGTTACACTGGATAGTGGTCACCTCCAAGGATAACAAAGACGGGCTCATGACTTTGAGAGATGGGCACGACAGTGATGATGAGGTTGCCTGTCAGATAAGAGCCACTAGAGGCCGCTCTTTTCCTTTCCGGTTCGATCCCCCCATGCGTTTTAAGAAGGGTCTCTTTGCAGACATGGATGCTGACCTGGTCTCTTACTGCATAGGAGCTTCACCGGGGTGGAAGGTGCCTACAAACCCTCCTGGAGAGCTACCGTGAAGATTAAGGTCAAGCCTCTCAAGACCGGCTGGATAGTCACCAAGATCGAGAACGGTGAGGAGGAAGAACACGGCATCACTGACTTTGGCCTCATAGTCAGGATGCTCCTGGAATGGCTACCTCGGAAGGATGAGTTCGAGATAGAGGTGAAGGTTGACCTCCCACGGGATACTGGTGAGTAAGTGAATCCAGGCAAATGGATCACCGTCACCAAGGGAACCACCAGAGCGACAGCGGTGGAACGGGAGATCTCAGTCACCTTGGGAACCATAGAGGAGGTCAAGATCCTCTTCGCTCCCGGTGCCCTGGGGTATGTGAAGGTAGTCCTGCTTCACTACGAACATCAGTTCTTACCAGAAGACCCAGAAGCCTATATCTCCGGGGATGATTACGTTTTCGTATTCCCCTGTAACAAAGAGATCAAGGACTATCCTAAGATCAAGGTCAGAGCGTGGAACACAGCTACCGTGTACGACCATGATATTTTCGTGGGGATCTTCCTGAAGGAAAAGGCCCCTGGTGGTGGACTCCTGGGGGCTGCTAAGAAGGCTTTAGGGATGAGTGAGTAGAGAGCTATGACAATCCCAACGCCAAAAGAAGTACCAGACTGGATAAGGTCCGTCCTCATCCTGGACGCCGAGGATGTGTGGGGCCAGATAAGCGGCATGGGATTAGGCCAGCTGGCAGTGAGGCTGGGCTACCCCGGAGGCTTCGATAACCGGGGAGATGTGCTCTTTACCGATAGTTTCGAGGAGGGGCTAACCAAGGGTGTTGTAACCAAGGGTGTCGCAGGTGCTGCGGTTGAGGTATCTACAACCAGCTGCAGGTTAGGTGGTTTCAGCCTGAAACTCACCGCCGGTTCAGACGGGGAAAGTTGGGCTGGCTATCTTTACGCCCTTCCCTATCCAACCTTAGCTAAGGTAGGCGCGATGTGCGCCTTCACCGTCCAGGCTGACACTGAATATATCGAGCTTCTCTACTCTTTCTACGATGGAACGTATAGGCATGAGGCAGGTATCAGATATGACCACGTGAACTCGAAGATTCAATATAAAGATGCAGGCCTCACCTGGCAAGACCTAATCACCAACGTGCCTCTTTACGCCTACGACACAGGTTACCATTACCTGAAAGTAGTTATAGATTTAGCCACTGCAGAATATCATCGAGTTCTTGTAGACGGGTACAGTTGGTTGATTGGAGAACTGGATTACTACCATGAGTTAGATGACACTTCACCCCTGTTTTACTGCACACTTTACCACTATGGAGCCGAGGACGCAAATGCTGTCTCTTACATTGATTCGGTGATCTTCACTCAGAATGAACCCCTTTAGGAGGATTTAAGTGGTTCAACCCTCGATAGAAGGAACCGGGCACGGTAAGCCCCGCATGGTCTTCGGTAGTGATGGGAGTGATCACTACGAGGTTTACGTTGACTCTGAGGGGGTCTTGAGGGTCAGAGCCTCAGATGGGGACAAGATATTCTCCTTCGAGAGCATCGTGGAGGAGGTTGTTGAAGACACTAACCTAGGGGTAGGAAATAAGACCATAAAAACCGATGACGTTGATTCCGGCAAGATTTGGAAGATAACTCATATAGCCGTTCGCTTTATCAGTGCCACCATTGACCAAATTTTGCTACAGGCTTACGGGTTAGCGGGAAGCCTCACCTTACTCCACAATCTATCACCCACTTCGACGCAATGGTACGTCTGGGATGGTGAGATTTATCTACAGGTTAACGACTACCTTATACTCTATATATACACCTGCACAGCCGGAGATGACGCTTCTTTGAGGGTTGCTGGCGTTCAGATGAACGCACCATAAGAGAAAGGGGGTGAAGAAACATGGCTAAGTTCTGGGAACTCTTAGAGGAGAGCGTGTTGATCCAGGCGATCATGGCTCTGGGGATGCTGGGAACGATCATAGTCCTGGCTTACCAGGGTCGAGAGATACCGGACATCCTGGTCAACGGCTTTCTCCTGATCCTGGGGTTCTACTTCGGTAGCAAGACGGTGGTGGAGGCCAAGAAACTGGGGAAATGACCCCCATAGACCCGCTGATCCTACAGATCATCATGCTGGCCTCAAGAGCCTGGGACGTGCCGGCGCCCCTGATAGCAGCGATCATAGACGTTGAAAGCTCCTGGAACCTTCATGCGGTGGGAGACCATGATGAAGATGGAGTTCCCCAGTCCTTTGGGCTGATGATGCTGAATGTAAGCGGAGCGGGGCATGGCTACCCCAAGGATCTCTTACTCAACCCTGCCTTTAACGTCTTCCTGGGAACGGGCTACATCAGGTTCTGCCTCGACACTTTCCCCAACAACGTGAAGCTGGGGATCTCTTGCTACAAACAAGGACCAGGGGGTGCTGCTGAAAGGGGATATGGGGCTACCAGGAGCTACGTGATGAACATCTTGAACCTTAAGAAGAAGTACGAAAAGGAGATGAAAGAATGGCTGAAAAAGGGTACACCTTAGGAGTTCCTCGCAAGAGGACCTTCATCAACGAGGAAGGAAACCCCGAGCAGGGGTACCGGATCACGGTCACCCTGGATACCGGGGCTATGGGGTACGTAGACATCCCTGCTAACCTGGCAGATACCCCCGCGGCAGAGGCAAAGATCAAGAAAGAGGTCGAGAGACTGAAGAGACTGAGTGGTCTCTGAAGGAAATGAGAGCTTTGAGGTCCTTAGGGCCTCTCTAAGGCGTTAAAATGACTGCCTTAAGGGTAGATGACCTAGGGAGCTAGGCGTAAAGGGGTATCGCGATGTGGCTTGTAGAATGGCTGATTGCCAGGTGGAACCGGGTCTACAACGTCTTTGAGTCCTGGTGGCAAAGGGTCAGAGAAGCCTTCGACCTCCATTGGGCTCACTTCTGGTACGTTGTGGTGGTCTGGTATGGAGCTGCCTACACCTTCTTCTCTGACAAGCTTCACCAGCTACAAGACGTAGTCCTCACGTGGTACGGACGTATCAGAGCTGCCTTCTATGACCGCTGGGAGGTCCTGTGGCAAGCCCTCACGGCTACCTGGGGGTTCATCTGGGACCACTTCTTCGAGGGCTACAGGTGGATCATAGACTATACCTTCTCTGCTAGGGACCACATCTACGACACCTTCACCCGGTTCAAGTGGGAGTTTGCTGCCTTTAGGGATAACCCCGGTCAGTACATCTACGACCGACTTCCCCAGGGCCTCAAAGACCTCTGGGGTTACTTTGCCCCCATCTGGTCTCAGGTCACTGACTTCTTCACCAACCTCTACGTCACTATCGCTGACTTCCTCTCCCGAGTGTGGTCTTGGCTCTGGGAGCACTTTGACGAGTGGGTAAAGAACGTACTTTGGTGGCTTGACTACTGGTGGACCAAGGTTGTAGACTTCTTCACCAACCTCTACACCAGGATAGCAGACTTCCTGAGTAGAGTCTGGTCCTGGATCTACGATCATATCCCCCAGGTATTCAAGGACGCCTGGGCGTTCCTCATAGAGTTCCTGGGAAGACTTAGAGCCCTCGTCATCTCCTTCTGGGAAATCCTCATAGCCTTCCTCCAGGACCCCTGGGGCTATATCACCGCGTTACTCCAAGCCTGGATAGAAGGGTGGAGAGACTACATCTTCGGGGTGGTAGGAGATCTCCTGGATCAGCTGATCCGGGAAATAGTCTTACACCTCATGGACTGGATGGGCTATGTCACCCCTCCGATTGAACGCCTGGACGAAGAAGCCCCTCACTTCTCGCCCTTCACCGACTGGCTCGATGAGATAGCCCTGGCTTGGAAGGAGCTCAAAGAGGGATGGGTCCTAGAGGCTATGGGGATGATGGAGGCACTAGCAGCTGAACTCAAGGGTGAGGAGGAGATGCTACCTAAGAGGCCCTCTCAGATATTCTGGGAGAACTGGTGGCTGCTTCCTGAGGATATCAGAGAATTGATCAATCAGCCACCGATAAAGGGATGATAATGGAGAAGAGAGAGCCTAAGCCGGTAGGAAACCCCATCACTGTCCCTGGATGGCTCATAGCCGTCTTCACCTTCATCGGTGGAGTGATCCTGGGATGGTTCAAGGGAGCGTCTTCCAAGGGGATAGCCGGTATGCTGGGCATGGCTGCCATGACCGGCTTTAAGGGGTTCGTGATGACCGCCCCTGATAGAGCCACGGAGTGGATGAAGTTAGCAGCAGAGGCTTTCTCTGTACCTTCCTCCGCCTGGGCGGTCTTTGTCTCTGAGACGATGTACCAGCTAACCGGTGGCTACGTGGACCCCATGCAGTTCGTGGGTCAGGGAGTGGGTCCTGGATCCCGGCAAGCGATAGAGGCTCTAGGAGAAGCCTACTTGACTCCCATGATGGGGCTGATTCTTCCCCGAGCGGGGGAGACTTCAACCCAGATGGGACTCACACCAGAGGACGGCTTGAACGCCGCGGAGAGGTTCTTCGGGGTCAACCTGGAGTTCCAGATGAAGGCTTGGCTCCTTCATCTCCTGGGAGATACTTTCTCCTTCGGGATGTGGAAGGCGATGAAAGACCTGCCCAACGCCATCTCCTGGTCCTTCGGTATCGGCTGGCTCTCCTGGTTGGTGATGGGTACTCCCTTCAGGATGGGTATAGCCGACCCTCTGGAGATCCTCTACAACCGGATGTACCGGCCTTATCGGTTGAGTATAGCCAAGCTGGCTGACGCTTTCTGGAGAGGGTTGCTGTCGAGACAGCAGTTCTACAGTGGGATGAAGGACTTTGGGGTCCTGGATCCACAGATGGACATCATCATGGAGATGGAGAGAAGCAAGATCACCGACGCCCAGGCTTATAGGCTCTACCGCATGGAGAAGATGTCCTTCGAGGACCTGGTGAGCCACCAGAGAGCCCAGGGCCACTCTCCAGAGGAAAGCCAGACCCTGGCAACGGAGATGATCAGAAGAGAAGTTATAGATCTCCTGGAGGACGTAGCCAAGACGGCCACGAAGCACTATAAGGACCGGAGGATGAGCGACAGTGAGCTGCGCGGGTTCCTGAGAGAAGCCGGGTGGACAGACGAAGAAAGTACCCTCATCATCCAGGATCTCAATATGCAGATGGCCTTGGTAACCCCAGAGGAAGCCAAAGAGAGGGTCCTGACACCAGCTAACATAGCACGCCTGTACCAGCTGGGCAAACGCACTCGGCAGTGGACGGAAACCAAGCTGGCAGAACACCGGTTCAAGGTCGACGAGATACCTGACTTCCTGGAACTCTACGAGCCTAAAGTCCCTAAGCCAGAGGAACCCAGAGAGCTCTCCGCGGGCCTGGTGGGAACGGTCTACCGAAGAGGGCTCATCTCCTTGGACGAAGCGAAGAGGCGATGGGCAGACCTGGACTACCGGCCAGAGGACCTCGTGGTCCTGGCTATGCGCTACGCTCCTCCTGTTCCACCTCCCCCACTACCTCCCAGGGAGTTCTCCCCCAGTGAGATAGGTCGGTTGTACCGAGACCGTAAGATCACCAGGGAGATAGCCCTGGAACGGCTGGAAGCTGATCCCATACGCTTCAGACCAGATGACGCGGTTTTGTACCTGGATAGCTTCTATACCCCCATCGAGGAGGTCGTACCTCCACCCGAAGAGGTCCCGGCTTACGTGGTGGGAGGACTCTACAAACAAGGACTGGAAACAGAAGAGGTCTTCAGAGCCTACCTGGTAGAACTTAGATACACGGACCGGGGTATCGAGTGGATGGTGGAACACTATGCACCCCCGGTTCCTCCGCCTCCACTTCCCCCCAGAGAGTTCACTCCCTCAGAGATGGGGAGACTCTGGAGAGATCATTACATGACCACAGAGACGGCTCTAGGGCGTCTCACAGGCCCTAGGATCAGGATGACTCAGGATGACGCGGAGATGTACCTGGAAGCCTTCTACCACCCGGTGGAGGTTGTAGAACCACCCCCCAGAGAAGCCCCAGCTTCTGTGATCGGCGGTCTCTACCAAGAAGGCTTGGTAACCCTGTCAGACTTCGAGGAGCACCTGGACACCTTGAGATATTCCCTGGCTTCCAAAGGGTTCTTAACCCTGCACTACCAGCCACCTATTCCACCTCCACCTCTACCTCCTCGAGAGTTCTCACCAACGATCATCGGGAAGCTGTTCAGTACCTATGACATCACTCTTAGAGAAGCGCTAGATAGATTGACTGGACCACAGGTGAACATGACAAGGGATGATAGTATTATATACCTAAAAGCACTATATGTACCTATAGAGATAAAGGATATAGGTATACTATATAGTATAGGTATATATAGTAGCGTAGAGGCTGTAAGACTGCTAGAAGTACAGATACCAGGTATCTCAGATGTAGAGGCTATATACTACTTAGATACTCTGTTCTAGTGTTAACGTGACACTTAACATTTTAATAAGAGTATAATTTACTACAAAGTTATTGTCAAGTATATATACCTACAGAGAAACTTAGGCGTAGAGAGTAGACATAATGACTATAGTGCGATGATATATTCTTGAGTTTACATAAGTGACTGGTGGTTAAGAGTTCAAGTC
>Ga0114921_10000632_pt1 | contig 15181 bp, 12 predicted proteins | sample BentaG_FD_87016 | JGI IMG/M metagenome (GOLD analysis project Ga0114921, IMG submission 87016) | Deep subsurface microbial communities from South Atlantic Ocean to uncover new lineages of life (NeLLi) - Benguela_00093 metaG | ecosystem: Environmental > Aquatic > Marine > Oceanic > Sediment ...
AGCCTTTGAGGATCTTTTGCCAGAGGAGATTGTCTGGCAGGCCAAAAGGACGATTGAGCTTGGATCAGGGTTTGCCAGACTTAGAGGAATTATCGAATCAAAGGTCTCGGGTAGGGAATTTAGGGAAATTCAGAAGGACTGTCCGATAAGGTTCATAAGCAGAGAGCATCTCTTCTACTATCGAATTTACAGGGATGTAGTCGGTGAGATACCCGCACCCAGGCAGGGGCAGAAGCCATGTTCAGGATGTGGTGCAGGGTTGGAACCAACTGCCAGACATTGTCGGATCTGTGGCTGGACTGAGGGTTGGAGTTGATGTGTGATATCTTGGGTAGGTGTTTACACTTTGTGTCTCAGTCTGTACGGCCAAGGGAGCTTTTCCTCCGCTTGTCGTCCCCTTCGGGCAGGGGGACTGTTGAGAAATTCATTCCATCCTGAATTTGACGCTCGCTTTGCTCGCTAGATTGAAGATGCGGCGTCAAATCGAGGTTCTCGCTGCGCAGCAGCGAGGCATCCTCAATTTCTCAAAGTCGCTTCGGAAAACTTCCTGGCCTTACGAGTAAATGCCAAAGGGAACAGCTTTCACGCTTAGATGGCTCAGAGTTTTCGGATGAAGAGGCGTTAGTTCCTGAGCATTCAGCCCAAGTCGCTCAGGAACTTCGAGGTCACCTGCGGAATATGAAAAGTGTTTAGTCAGTTGTGTCGGTTTTGTCCGTTTGGTCGGTTAAATCAGTTTTGTCGGTTTTATTAACGGAAGTGACGGAATTAACCCCGTTGGAGATGACAGGCAGATTAACTGAAAGTAACGGAAACACTTCAAAGAAGCGTTTCCTATCTCCAACGGGGCTGACGGAATTAACGGACCCAACGGAACTAACGGACCCAACGGACTAAAATGTCAACGCCTATCCAAGATACCACAATTAAAATTTTGGTTTTGGTACAGGCCTTATTGATAGGCTGTTCAAACTTGCCCAGCGAGGGTCCAGCCTCCAGCCTTCGAGGGGTTCCTCAACGCATCGTCTCTCTGGCTCCGGCTTATACTGAGACCTTGATCGAGCTCGGGCTGGCCGATAGGATAGTGGGGGTGACGCCGTACTCTGACTATCTGGCCGAGACCAAGAACATACGGAAGGTTGGAGGCTATGACCAGCCGAGCCTGGAGAAGATAGTCTCCTTAAAGCCGGATCTGGTCTTGCTCGCTGGTTATGTGGGGCAGCGCTCGATTGGTGAAGCTCTGGAGAGGTTGGGAATACCAGTAGCCACCTTCGACCTCAGGGCGCGTGGAATAGAAGGGGTCTTTGAGATGGTCCAGGGTCTGGGCGAGTTATGCAAGCGTGAGGAACAAGCGAGGGAGATTTTGGCCCAGATGCAAAGGACGATAGATGAGGTAAAGGTCTGGACAAAGGGTCTTGCCAGACCGAGGGTTTATGTAGAGGTGGGCTATAATCCTCTCTTTACTTGTGCAAAGGGTTCCTTCATACACGAACTCATCGCGATGTCCGGCGGCCAAAATATCGCCTCGGACATAAATAAGCCGTATCCTCGAATCAGCCCAGAATTTGTGATTGAGCGCGACCCGCAGGTCATCATTCTCCCCTGTATGGGAAGAAGGTATGGGAAGCAAAGCTTGCTGGATCGATCGGGCTGGCAGAATATCTCGGCAGTTAAAGCCGGTAGGGTCTACGATGACCTGGGCCCTCAGATAATTACCATTCCCAGCCCCAATCTGATTCTCAACGGTCTGCCAGAGTTGGCAAGAAGGATCCACGGGAAGGAATTATGGTAGAAAGAAAGCTTAAAAGATGGATTACGCTGATAGTCTTGCTATCTGTCATCCTGGCGGCCATCTCCCTTTTGGCCCTCATCCTGGGCCCTGCCCGTATTCCCCTGGCTGAGATTTTGCATCCAGGCCAAGCGGCAAGAGCAATCCTCTTCAAGGTCAGGCTTCCGAGGATTGTTTTGGGATTTGTGGTGGGGGCTGCTCTGGGGGTGGCAGGGGTTATCTTTCAGGGGATGTTTCGCAACCCTCTGGTGGAGCCCTATACTTTAGGGGTCAGTGGTGGAGCTGCCCTGGGGGTTAGTTTGTCGGTTATCCTTCAGGTAGATAGGGTCCTTCCATTATCCGGCTTTTTGGGAGCTCTGGGAGCCATCTGGCTTGTCTACTTCATTGCACGCCAGCGAGGGTATCTCAGAATATCGATGCTCCTGCTCACAGGCGTAATGATAAGCTTCATCTCCTCTGCCCTGATCTTGCTCCTTATGTCCTTGGTCCACCGGGAGCAGCTCCACGGGATCCTGTTTTGGATTATGGGAACCATGGGGGAGACGAATCTTGGCTTCATAAGACTTGCATCAGTCTTCATTCTGACAGGGATAGTCATCTCCTTCTTCTTTGCGCGGGATCTGAATGCCCTGTCTTTAGGGGAGGAGGAGGCCTTTCATTTAGGGTTAAATACTGAGCGCACCAAAAGAATTTTGTTTGCGCTGGGCTCGTTGGTCGCTGGGGCAGCGGTTTCGGTATCGGGGATGATTGGTTTTGTTGGGCTTCTGATCCCTCACTTTGTGCGCATGACAGTCGGGACGGATCACAGGATTCTCTTGCCTTGCTCGGGTTTGGCTGGCGGGGTCTTTCTTATCGGAGCCGACACTTTAGCTCGAACCATTATCTCTCCTCTGGAACTTCCGGTGGGTGTGGTCACGGGCATCATAGGGGGGTCTGTGTTTATATACCTCTTGACAAGAAGGTCCTTGAAGTTCGGGAGATAGGCAGTGCTTGAGGTAAAGAAGGTATCGGTGGGGTACAATTCAACCGAGGTTCTGAGGGACATCGACTTCAAAGTTTCAAGCAAGGATTTCTTGGGGATCATCGGGCCAAATGGGTCTGGAAAGACAACCCTCTTGCGGGTCATAAGCAAGGTTCTGAGGCCATGGTCAGGAGAGGTCATTTTCCAGGGGAAGAATATAAGCCAGATAGCGAACCCAGAGATAGCCAGGCAGATGGCCGTAGTTGGCCAGGGCAGGCAGGATCCGATCTTTCCCCTTTCTGTGAAGGAGTTCGTTCTTCTGGGGCGAACTCCCTATTTAAGAAGGTTTCAGTTGATGGAGTCTGAGAGGGACCTGAAGATAGTGCAGGAGGTGATGGGATTAACCGATACTCTGGGGCTGGAAGAGAGGTGCATTGAGGACCTATCTGGTGGTGAGCGCCAGCGGGTGGTGATTGCCCAAGCCCTTGCACAGGAGCCCCAGTTCTTATTGCTCGACGAGCCGACCGCCCATCTGGATATAGGTCATCAGATAGAGGTTTTGGACCTGATCAAAAGGTTGAATGAGGGGGAAAACCTGACCGTCCTTATGGTTTCTCATGATCTCAATTTAGCGGCAGATTACTGTAATAGGCTGATTCTCTTAAAGCAGGGGAGAATATTCCAGGAGGGTTCGCCCAGGGAGATCCTGACCTATCAGAACATCGAGGAGGTCTATGAGACCTTGGTGGTGGTGAAAGAGAACCCCATCTCGAGCAACCCCCACGTATTCTTAGTGCCCGGAAGAAAGAAAATGAGATAGTAGCATAACAAATCAGGTGGATAATCTAAGGGAAGCCTGTGAGAGTCAGGCACGGCCCCGCCACTGTAACCCCCTTCTTTTTTTCCAGGAAGAGGGGCCCGCTTAACAAAGGATTGAAAAGCCACTGTCCAGCCCTTTTTCTAAAAGGGCTGGATGGGAAGGTAGTTAAGCCGGGTCGAGGAAGTCAGGAGACCTGGTTATCCACACTAAAAATTACCCCTTTCGAGGGAGAGGAGGTAAAAAGGTGGGAAGCAAAAGAAATCTGGTAGCCCTATTGTTGGCGGCAGCCCTCCTTCTTTGGCCACAAATGGGCATAGCCCAGGAGCCCAAAGGAGAGGAAGAGTATATCTTTGATCTTGGGGAGGTGGTGGTGACGCCAACTAGAATTGAAGAGGAGATACGAAAAATTCCAGCAAATGTTACAGTGGTAACTGAGGAGGATATCGCGAGTTCGAACGCCCAGATAGTCTTAGACCTGTTGAGGACCGAGGTTGGGGTAATCGTCCGGGATTGGACCGGAAGTGGAACAAAATCTCAGGTTGATTTAAGGGGTTTTGGAGAGACTGCTGGCAGCAATACATTAGTGTTGGTGGATGGAAGAAGGGTCAACGAGATCGATATAAGTGGTGTTGATTGGACGCAGATTCCCCTGGATCAAGTGGAAAGGATTGAAGTTGTGCGCGGTTCGGGAAGTGTGCTTTACGGGGATGATGCCCCGGGTGGAGTGATTAATATCATCACCAAAGTTGGCAAAGGCAAACCAAGCTTCGAGGTCGGCACATCCTTTGGCAGCTTCGGACTTGATCGAGAAAGAGCCTCCTTTGGTGGCTCAACCGAGAAATCCTCGTATAGCCTGCGTGCAAGCCGTCAATCTACAGATGGCTATCGGGATAACAGTGATTTCGAGACCAGGGATTTTGGCGTTAAGTTCAATTATAATTTTAATGGTTGCCTTTTATTGGGCTTGAGTGGAGGCTATCATAGGGATGACTATGGGCTGCCTGGTGCCCTCTCAGAGGATGAGTTGAGCTCTGACAGAAGACAAACCAGGTATCCCGAGGATAATGCTGATTGCAAGGATTACTATCTCAGGATAGAACCCGAGAATGCCTTTGGCAATTTCGGAAATCTAAGAACAGACATCTCATTCAGGAGGCGCAAGGTAGATTCATATTTCCTTAGCCCTGTTTACATTTCTCCTTGGGGCGATTGGCGTTTTATCCAAAAGAGCAATATAGATACCATCGGGCTCTGTCCTGAATATATTCTGGATAAAGCGATATTTGGCCATCAAAACAAATTTATCGCCGGGATTGATGGCTATAGGGTTCGTTCAACCCTCGGCAGTTTCTCAGCAACTGGGACTCCCACCGGTAGACAGGATGCAGACAAGGACTCTTTAGGCTATTATCTTCACGATTCCCTCACTCTATCGGATAAACTGATCCTGACAACGGGATATAGGTATGAAAAGCAAAAATTCGATTTTCATCCAGATAAAGCAACCTTAGATGAAGAAGCTTCCAACGTAGGCCTGGTCTATCTGTATAAAGATGCCTCCAGCCTTTTTGCTAACTTAGCAAAGAGCTTCCGTTTCCCCAAGACAGATGAGTATTTCGTTACCTGGCCTACACCCGGACTCAATAAAGACCTCATTCCACAAACGGCAGACCATTATGAGTTAGGAGTGAGGCATCGCTTTAGTTCAAGTTTAAAAGCCAATTTGACACTGTTCAGAATGGATATCGATGGCGAAATTTATTACAATCCAGCGGGTGGCCCCTGGGGCTTCGGCGCAAATGAGAATTATGACGAGACTCGCCATCAAGGGGTAGAGCTTAGCATAGAGGCAAGGATTAAAAAGCTGGTCATCTTTGGCAATTACACCTATACGGAGGCAACCTTCAGGGGCGGTGACTACGATGGCAACGATATCCCGGCAATCCCACCAAATAAAGCGACTGTTGGGATAAGGCTTGATGTGGGGAAGGGATTTAGGATTGCCGCTACAGCAAATTATGTTGACAGAAGATACTTAATCAGTGACCAGAGAAATCAAGTTGACAGGTTAGGGGATTATATTACTACAGATTTAAAGCTTTCTTATAGATGGAAAGATTTAGTCGGCTTTATGGGCGTAAATAATCTATTTGATAAAGAATATTGTGAATACGGTGTTACCAATGCTGCCGGGACAGCAAAAAATTATTATCCTTCCCCGAAGCGTAATTTCGTCATCGGGTTTTCCTCGAAATTTTAGGCAGCGTTTTTCGTCTTCTTAAATATGCAATAACGTTTGGCAGCGATATTGATGAGTGGGGCTCCTCAATGCCCGCAAGGGCAATCTCCAACTAACTCACTCGCAGGAGTTTACCCCGTTAGAGAAAGTCTGGGCTGTAGGGTGGAGGCAGTTAGATGAGGTTCGTGTGGGTAGTTCACAGCCACCAGCAGAGGATTCTCTAACGGGGTTTGTTTTTGTTGGGCCTTTTCTTTTGTCTTTTTTGGCGAGTTATGATAGAATAGTTAACGGGCAGCCTTGAGGTTTGGCGTCCTGTGGGGACATCCTGTAAAGAAAAAGGATGTCTGGCTAAAATCTGCTTGACCAGTTTAAAGGAACTTTAAAGTGATAATTGACTTTCATACCCATATCTTTCCTGAGGATGTAAGGCTCAATCGCGACAGGTATCTAAAAAGTGATCCCTTATTCCGATTGATCTACGCTGACAGGAAAGCAAAGCTCATCGGTGCAGAAGGGTTAATAGAGGCCATGGGCCAGGCAGGGATAGATAAGGCCGTCATCTGTGGTTTTCCATGGTTAAACCAGGAGCTCTGCGTCAGAGGAAACGATTATCTGCTGGCCGCTATGGACAGATATCCTCAGAGGCTTATAGGATTTGCGAGCTTTCCGTCTTCAGTACCAAGGGGCGCCCTCACAGAGGTTGAGCGCTGTATAGGCTCGGGGATGAAGGGTGTTGGTGAGCATGGCTTTTATATCAAGAAAATGGGGCCCAGAGAAATATCACGAATCAGGCCAGTAATAGATGTAGTCAAAGAACTGAAGGTCCCTCTTCTGGTGCATATAAACGAGCCGATAGGGCATCATTATCCAGGAAAGGTTGATATGACGCTTAAATGGGTCTACGACCTTATTTTGATATGCCAGGATATTGATTTAATCCTCGCTCATCTTGGCGGCGGATTTCTTTTTTACGAGTTAATGCCCGAAATAAAGCGTGTTACAGCGCGGGTTTATTATGATACCGCTGCTTGCCCCTTTCTTTATTCGACCAGGATTTATCTTGTGGCGGCGAGCATCGTAGGAGCAGAAAAGATTATTTTCGGATCGGACTATCCGTTGATAAATCAGACAAGATATTTTGATGCGATAAGGAATTCAGGGTTTTCCGAGGATAATATTGAAAAAATATTGGGCAAGAATGCCCAGGGGCTGCTTAAAGTGTAAAACCAGGGGCGGTGGAGTGCCTTTTTACTTTTGTTCAAACTTTCCTGGTCAATCCCGGTGAATCGGGATTGATTCTGGGCACCAATGAAGGTGCCCTCCTTTGAAAGTTAGTGAATATTTTTGTCTCTTCTGGCAAATTGTGGTAAAATGACAGGCAATAAGGGGATGGTGATATGACGAGGGAAATTTCCCTGCAGGAGGGCAGTCGCTTAATCAACCATGGACCGGTTATCTTGGTAACAGTCACCGATGGCACAAAGCCCAATATTATAACTCTGGCATGGAATATGCCTTTGAGCCGTAAGCCTCCATTAGTGGCGGTGAGCATCGGGCAGAACAGGTATTCCCATGATTTGCTAAAGAAAAGCGGTGAGTTTGTCATCAATGTGCCCGGCATTGATATCCTGGGGGAGACCACTTACTGCGGCACTACTTCTGGTCGAAAGGTAGATAAGTTTAAGGAAACTGGCCTTACTGCTATCCCGGCCAGGAGGGTTAGGCCACCTTTAATCAAGCAATGTTTAGGACATTTAGAGTGCAGGGTGGTAAATACCATTTCGGCTGGAGACCACACCGTATTCGTGGGAGAGGTTCTACTAGCCTCGGTTAAGGAGGACCTCTTCGACGGGACATGGAAGGTCGAGAGGGCCAAAACCATCCACCATCTCGGCGGAACCAAATTTACTACCCCGGATAAGCTAATTGACGTGCGGAGGGTCTGATGTATCAGCCCAGGGATTATCGTCATCTAATAAAGCCCAAAGACCTGGTGACTTTTGAGGTGACGGTGAAGGAGACCGACCTCTTCATTGCGGCAAATAAAGAGCTTGTATCTGAGGCTGCGGCCTCCATCCTGAAATATAGAAATCAACTGGAGGAATATATCGGGGATAACCCTCTGTTCCAGAGCACCCTCAGGCCCTGTGAGGTGAATACCGACGCCCCCAGGATCGTACATGATATGGCCCTGGCGGGGGCGAAGGCAAAAGTTGGACCCATGGCCGCTGTAGCAGGAGCGATAGCCGAGTTGGTAGGAAGAGAACTGTTGGAGTATTCCAGGGAGGTCATTGTGGAAAACGGTGGAGACATATTTCTTAAGAGCAAGAGACCACGAAGGGTAGGGGTATTTGCCGGCAAGTCTCCCTTCGGGCATGGGTTGGCTCTGGAGATAAGGCCTGACGAGACGCCTCTTGGGGTATGCACATCCAGTGGAACGATTGGCCATTCCCGGAGCTTTGGAAGGGCTGATGCGACAGTAGTGGTCTCAAAGTCAACTGCACTGGCCGACGCTGCCGCCACTGGAGTATGTAATCTAATCAAGGTCAAAGGAGACATTGTTGAAGGGATAGAGTATGCCAAGGGGATAGATGGGCTTCAGGGGGTGCTTATCGTCAAGGACGACAAGCTGGGGGTATGGGGCGATTTGAGGTTGGTCGGGATTGACCCCGTTAGAGGCCCATCCCGTTAGAGCCTTCATTATCCCGTAAGTCCTTAGAGTCTGGCCCTACTTGGACTCATTCGGAGATAGCGACCTTTTGAAGCCCCTAACGGGGTTGACAAAAGGACAAAGATTGGATAAGGCAGGTGAGTGTATGATGATTGGGATAACCGCTTTGAGCGAGTGGAGGTACTTTGGCTTTATAATGGCACTTGGAATTGTGGCGATAACCTTCATTGTGGCAAGGATAATTGTCTATATTTTTACAAGATATTTAGAGACATTCGCCACCAGAACAAAGACCCAGGTTGATGATGTAATTATTGGGGCGATAAAGAGGCCCCTGTATATATTCATGCTCTTTGTGGGCATTTATTTTGCTCTCCGATGTGTAAAGTTTCCATGGATATCCCAGGCGGGTCTGGTAGTAAAGACAATAGGCGCTATCCTGGGCACCTGGGTTGCACTTCGAGTCTTTCCGGCCATTATAAGGGAGTATGGCAAGCGTCTTGCGAAGCGCACCCATACCAAATTCGATAATGTGATGGTTCCTTTCATACAGAGGATAACGAAGCTACTTCTTGTCATAATTGGTATTTTAATAATCCTGGCTATATTGCAAATAAGGATAACCCCAATGCTTGCCGGACTGGGCATTGCCGGCATGGCCATTGCCTTAGCGCTACAGGATACCCTTTCGAATATATTTTCTGGTTTTTATTTAATGGCTGACCGACCCTTCAAGTTGGGGGATAGGCTTCTTCTGGATACCGGGGAACTTTGTGAGGTTAAGGACATCGGGTTGCGCAGCACAAGGCTGTACAACGTCATAGATCATACCCTGATCGTCATCCCGAACCTGGAGGTCTCGAAGATGAAGATAGTCAACCTTTCTGAACCTGACGTGAAGTTGAAAGTGAGGGTTCCAATCGGAGTTGCATATGGGTCAGATATGGATAAGGTAAAGGAAGTCCTGTTGGGGATTGCTCGTCAGACGCCAAGGGTCCTACAAGACCCACCGTCTGTGGTCCTTTTTAGTGAGTTTTCTGACTGTTCGCTAAATTTGCAATTGATTGTGTGGATTGATGACATAAAGGAGAAGCTCACGGTTATAGACTACATAAATTCCATGATAAAACGCAGGTTTGAACAGGAAGGTATCGAGATCCCATTCCCAATAAGGACGATCTACACGAAAAAAGAATAGCTGCAGATCCCAGCGTGAATTTGATTGTCCGACCCTGGGCAAGAGTGGAAAGCTCCGGTGACATCTACTTCGAAAAGAAAGTTAAAGAAGAGTGAAGTGAAGAGACCCAGGCCGATGATGTTAATCATTCTGGATGGTTGGGGAATAAATCCTGAAAAAGCCGGCAATGCCGTTGCCATTGCCAGGACACCTGTCATAGATGGGCTACTGTCCGGCTGCCCGTCCACCCTATTGGGGGCTGCGGGCGAGGCTGTTGGGTTGCCCGAGGGTCAGATGGGCAACTCCGAGGTGGGCCACCTCAACCTGGGTGCTGGAAGGATAGTTTACCAGGAACTCACACGTATCACTGAGGCAATCAAGGACGGCACCTTCTTCCAAAACAGCGCGATGCTTTCGGCGATAGACGAGGTCACAAAAAGGGATTCTGCCTTGCATCTCATGGGTTTGCTCTCCGATGGGGGCGTTCACAGCCATATCGAGCATCTCTTTGCCCTCCTCGATTTGGCAAGGAGGCACAACCTGAAGAGGGTCTTCGTCCACGCCTTTCTGGATGGCCGGGACGTGGGGCCCAGGACAGCTCTGAGATATATCAAGGCTTTGGAAGAAAGGTTGGATCAAATTGGCCTGGGCAAGCTTGCCGCACTCATGGGGAGATACTATGGTATGGATAGAGACTACAGGTGGAAACGGACAGAGCTTGCCTACAGGGCCCTGACAGCAGGCCAGGGGAGGCTGGCCTCCAGCGGCGAAGAGGGCATTAATCTGGCATATGACAGGGGCCAGACAGACGAGTTCGTCCTTCCCACCGTAATAATCGACCAGAATGGCCAACCTTTGGGTACTGTCTCGGATGGCGATGTGGTGATCTTCTTCAACTTTCGAGCCGACCGGGCTCGCCAGATCACGCGCGCCTTCATAGAAAAAGGATTTTCTCGTTTCAAGCGCGAATTACACCCCAAAGTCCACTATGTTTGTTTAACCCAATACAACAAGACCTTCGACCTGCCAGTTGCCTTCCCTCCTCAGAAGTTGACCAATGTTCTTACAGAGGTTCTCAGCCGGGCTGGATTGCGCCAGCTCCACATTGCCGAGACCGAAAAATATGCCCACGTTACCTTCTTCTTTGATGGCGGAGTTGAAAGGCCGTTTCCCTATGAAGATAGAATTCTCATTCCTTCACCTAAGGTGGCTACCTATGATTTGAAGCCACAGATGTCCGCCTTTGAGGTTACTCACAGAGCAATAGAGGAGATAGGGTCTTGCGAGTATGATTTTATTGTCCTGAATTATGCAAACCCCGATATGGTTGGCCATACTGGGGTTCTATCGGTAGCGATTAAAGCCATCGAAACTGTCGATGCGTGCCTGGGGAGGGTTCTCGATGCACTGGGGGCGCAGGGCGGGATGGCCCTTGTCACCGCAGACCATGGCAATGTCGAAAAGATGATCGACTCTGGTGGTGAACCCTTTACCGCCCATACCACCAGTCCAGTATCCTTCATCATAGCAGATCAGGACTCCGAAATAAAACTAGTCGAAGGGGTCCTCGCTGATGTCGCTCCCACCATCTTAGATTTACTGGGAATTGAAAAGCCTCAAGAGATGACCGGTAAATCACTGATAAAATGAATGGAAGAGCAAAGATATTGCACGGATATAACTCAGAAAAGCGGAATTGTCCATTGGAAAGAGAGAAAAATTAGTATATCCTGAGCCGTGTAATTTGAGCGTGTAAAAAGACCGTGTCATCCTATGAAAGGCATATCAAGCTTTTCCTCCTCTCTAACCTACTACAAATAAATTAAGGTAGCGTCCTCGTTTATAGTTGTTTTTGTTACCTCTGACTGGACTTAATCCAGGCGATATTTAAAGTATTTATACCGGCTAATCCCAGTGGACTTTTGCCATTGTCGTGTCTGTTTCTCTTACCACAGTCTGTGAATTCCTTGAAGCGATACCACATGATTAACATCTCCGAAGGCCTGTCAGACTATCGAGGGGATCAACCCTGATGCCGTGATCATTGTCATAACAGGCTATTCTGCCCGCTCCGATTTATTGGGGGTGGGTTTTTGTTTGTCTTGTGGCAGAGAATATGATATAATTACAAAAAATAGCAAGGCACCGGGTGGTTTATCCTTATGGAAGTCGTCTCTATTATCAAGTATGATGGTACGGAGAATTCCTTAAGAAGGGCGCTGGAACTTTGTGATGGTCTGAAAGGGTTGGAGGCCTACCACAAGGTGCTCATCAAACCAAATATTGTATATGGAGACAGGCACAGAAGGATGCCTCCATTCGGGGTTGTCAGCACCACACGACTGGTAGAAGACATGGTCAAAATTTTAAAGGCTCACGGCGTCCATGATATCAGCATCGGAGAGGGAACCGCAATAGATAAAACCGTTTTTGGGGAGAGACCTAATCGTTCGGGAAGCGATACAGATGCCGGATTTGAGGGATTGGGGTACAATCAGTTACGAAAGAGGTATAACGTTCGATTAATAGACTTTAACCGATCCGAGGCAGTGCAAGTAGACCTTGGCCAGATAGCTCCCTCGTTTGCCAGAGAAGCTCTGGAGGCAGATTTCTTTATCGACATGGCCGTGATGAAAGCCCATGCGCAGACTAAGGTTTCTTTAGGGCTTAAAAATCTTAAAGGCTGCCTTAAGATAAAGTCCAGGAGGATGTTCCATCATCCTGATCTCGGTCTGGAATATTGCATTTCTCTTATTCCAGAGAAAATCAGGCCTGCGTTGACGATAATTGACGGGATTTATGCCCTGGAAAGGGGGCCCTGGTGGATAGGAAATGCCCATCGAAGGAATTTAATCGTTGCCTCTCAGGACCTTTTTGCAGCTGATGTTGTGGGTGCGTCGTTGATGGGCTTTGATCCGGGTGAAATCAGGCATCTTGTACATTATGCCAGGAGATTTCACAGACCCTTAGATTATACGAGTTTTGAGATTGAGGGTGAACCCATTGATGAATTGATCGAACCCATCGAATGGGATATGCCCTGGAAGAAGGATAATACAGGACCGAGGGCATTTGAACGTATGGGGATAGAGGGCATCGCTATCCGCAAATATGATGACACCCTTTGTACAGGATGCACGCCCATTATTAATATGAGCAATGTTATGGTTATGTCCGCCTTTAAAGGCCAAAGATTTCCTGACATAGAGGTCATTTCAGGGAAGAAAATGCAGGCTCGAGAGGGTTATAGCAAAACTATCCTTATCGGAAAATGTATAATCGAGGCCAACGAAGGCAATCCCAATATTAATGAGGCTGTAGAGGTAAAAGGCTGCCCACCATCCATTGAGCGCTTGGTCGATGCCCTAAAGGCCAGTGGGGTTGCCTGTGACGAGGGTGCGTACGATCGATACACAGAGAAGCAGTTTCACAAGTATGATGGCAAGCCCGAATTCGACTGGGAATTATTCAGCGCGCGCTTGATTTGAAAACTCTCCATTGCAGGTCCCGTGTATTTTCCCCATAGCATCGTTGTTCGGACCTTCTTCTAAACCTGAGCAACTTCTTTGAAGAGTTTGATGCAAAGCAATATCCTCAGGTTGGGAAACATATCCTGAAGCATATTGAGCCCTTGAGGGAGATTATCCCGGGCGTTGTCTATCATCATGAGGGATGTGATGGCACTGGATACCCAGAGGGACTCAGGGGTGAGGACATACCACTCTGAGCGACCAATCTCTGCCTTCTATTCTACCCGCTCCGATTTATTGGGGGTGGGTTTTTGTTTGTCTTGGGGCGAAGAGTATGGTATAATAACGAACAGAAGATAGCCAACAGACGATGGGTAACAGTCGAAAAATCTGTAAACTGAAGATTGTCGACAGCTAATATCTGATATTTGCGGACCTGGACTATGCAGAAGTTCCAGTTAGTATCTGACTACCAACCTCGGGGTGACCAGCCGCAGGCCATTAAAAAATTGACCAGGGGTCTCCTTGATGGCCATAGGTACCAGACGTTGCTCGGCGTCACGGGATCTGGAAAGACCTTCACGATGGCCAATGTAATTGCTAAGCTCCAGAAGCCAACCCTGGTCATCTCTCACAACAAGACCCTGGCTGCACAGCTCGCATCAGAGTTCAAGGAGTTCTTCCCGAACAACGCGGTGGAGTACTTTGTCTCATACTATGACTACTATCAGCCAGAGGCGTACATACCACAGACCGATACCTATATCGCCAAGGATGCCAAGATAAACGACCAGATCGATAAGCTCAGGCATTCTGCCACGTGTTCTGTGTTGTCGAGGATGGATGTCATTGTATGCGCATCAGTGTCCTGCATCTACGGGCTTGGTTCACCAGAGGACTACCAGAGCATGCATATCTGGTTAGAGCCAGGCATGCTGCTGGAGCGGGATGATGTGCTGAGGAATCTTGTTTCGATCTGCTACCAGCGAGATGATGTCGACTTTACCCGGGGCAGGTTTCGGGTCAGGGGGGACGTTGTGGAGATCTTCCCTGCAAGCGAGGAAAACAGAGCCATCAGGCTGGAGTTCTTCGGTGATTGCCTGGAGAAGTTATACGAGATCAATCCGGTGAGCGGCAGGGTGATATCTGAGGCTGACCGGGCGGTGATATATCCAGCCAGTCACTATGTTGCTCCCCGAGATAAACTCACCAGAGCTGTCTCCGCGATTAAGGAGGAGCTGGCCCAGCGCCTGGCTCAGCTGAGCAAAGCCGGCAAGCTTCTCGAGGCCCAGAGGTTGGAGACAAGGACCTTATATGACATCGAGCTCATGGAGGAGATCGGCTACTGCCCCGGGATCGAGAATTACTCACGCCACCTATCCGGGCGAGCCCCGGGCGAGCCGCCCGCTGTCTTGCTCGACTACTTCCCAGAGGGTTGCCTCATCTTCGTGGATGAGTCGCACGTCACCATACCTCAACTCAGAGGCATGTATGAGGGGGACAGGTCACGAAAGCTAAGCCTGGTGGAGCATGGCTTCAGGCTTCCCTCTGCCTTCGATAACCGTCCGCTGAGGTTTAAGGAGTTTGATGGGCACGTCAAGCAGGCGGTATACGTCTCAGCGACCCCTGGGCCTTACGAGATTAAATCGAGCCAGACCGTTGTAGAGCAGATCATTCGCCCAACCGGCCTTGTCGACCCTGAGATTATAATCAGGCCTGTAAAGAATCAGGTCGACAACCTGATAGATGAGATTAGAAAGAGGACTGAAATGGGCGAGCGAGTTCTGGTCACAACACTCACAAAACGTATGGCAGAGGACCTATCAGAGTATCTGGCAAAGATAGGGATCAAGGTCCATTATCTCCATTCAGAGATCAAGACCCTGGAGAGGATAAAGATCCTTCGCGCTCTTCGCGAGGGCAGGTACGACTGCATAGTCGGCATCAACCTCCTTCGCGAGGGTCTTGACCTTCCAGAGGTGTCCCTGGTTGCCATCCTGGATGCGGACAAGGAAGGGTTCTTGAGGTCCGATCGATCCTTGATCCAGACCATGGGC
>Ga0114921_10000633_pt1 | contig 15162 bp, 17 predicted proteins | sample BentaG_FD_87016 | JGI IMG/M metagenome (GOLD analysis project Ga0114921, IMG submission 87016) | Deep subsurface microbial communities from South Atlantic Ocean to uncover new lineages of life (NeLLi) - Benguela_00093 metaG | ecosystem: Environmental > Aquatic > Marine > Oceanic > Sediment ...
CGTCGTGTGCTATTCTACCTGAAAATGAGTGTTGAACATATGGTCTAATATAATAACTATTAAATACCCCACCCTGTAAATACCCCAACCTGTTGATGTTGTGGTTGAACTAGGACGGCATGGATGATGACTGGGAATAATACCTTACTCTCCGACAAAGAATTTCGAAAGAAACGCATTATTGCCACAGGTGGAAAAGGTGGAGTCGGAAAAACGACTACTGCCTCAGCACTCGCCCTATATTTTGCAGAACACGAGGCGCAAGAAGTCTTGATTATATCCTCGGATCCCACTCCCTCACTTTCGGATATCTTCGAACAGAAACTCGGTTCGAAACCCACACCCATCACCGCAGTGAAACACCTCCAAGCCCACGAGATACAACGCGAGGAACTTGTCGAAGCATGGAAAGAGCGATTCGGAGACGAGATCTATCACGTAGTTCGATCCTATTTACCCGTAGATCGCGAAATTATTGACTATGTAGCGGAGGCACCTGGAATTGCTGATGAACAATTTATGCTGGCTTACATACTTGAGCTCTACGAAAACGGGCAATTTGAAAAGATTATTTGGGATACCGCGCCGGCTGGGGCCACGCTCAACCTGTTGAAACTGGAAAGTCGCGTTTACGAACATTTAAGTCAAGCCGCAAATCTTTACGTCCGAATGAGATCATATTTTGAGCGATTAGGAGAGAAACTCCATCTCAAAAAGCGTCGGTCGGCACTTGACATTATTGACAACTGGAGGGATTTAGCGAATCACGTGATAGCGACTCTCAGAAACTCCGATCTGATGGAATTTGTCGTCGTAACGATCGCAGAAGGGTTAGGAGTCTCGCAAACCGACCGGATCGTGAAAGAGTTGAATGATTACGGTATTTCCATAAGGAATATTGTCGTGAATAACGTCATTCCAAGCGAAGAGGCGGCAAATTCCGCGTTCTTAAACTCCCGTTACCAAGTGCAACGCTCTTACTTGGACCAACTCTACAAACGCTACGATGGTATGCTGACAATTGTGCCGTTACTGCCGCGAGAAGTGAAAGGTATCGAAGCGTTGAGAACAATCTATGGCTTCCTGTGAGGTGACATGTCCATACCCGCCAGAGAGAAAAAAAAGTCTTAAATTTTATCAGATTGGGAGAGAGATGGCTACAGTAAGTGAACAGATCTGATTGAGGCCTTCTAATAGCCCTGTTTTTTCAAAAAGTCGATTAGGCCATCTTAAATTTCTTAAATTTTGGGCCTCGCCAGTAAGAAATACTTGAAATATTTAGCTGTACCATTACTCTTTCTAAACTACCTGCAACAACCTCCACATCCCGACCTGGAGTTGAGAGAAATTGGGGGTATTTTTGTTGAAATAATGAAAGTATACGTAAAATCAGGGATCTTTCTGACTCTTCATAATCTTCACGTGCTGTATATCTCGTGAAAAATTTTATACTTCTTTGATCTTTTTCAATAGCTTTTAAAGTTAATTTTAACTCTGGCGACCAGAATTGATACATTGACTGTGCCGTGCCTCTTACAAGGATTCCTTCGTTGTTGAATGGGTTTTGGACATCCCTTTCGTCAATCGTCAGAGAAATTCGTGGGTAATCTAACAAATTTCGATATTTTTTCGATGTTGGAGAGGTAATGAAGTAAATGTCTTGTGTATTGGGATCTAATACATAAAATATCGTTACAATGTGGGGCATCCAGGATCTTTTGTCTGTAGTGCATAGATATGCAAAGATGCCTTTCTTCAATAATTCTAACATTTCTTCGGGGATTTTTTGCTGACTTATAGTTTTCACGTTTTTCTCCTCATGTCATAAAGCCGCGCTAATATCAATTTTCTTGACCCCATGCCAGTAAATCATTCGGTCAGGATCCACTCTAATCAATTGTCGACTGATAAACGGTTTTGTTTTCCACGCTAAAGGCACGTGTTTATCATTCTTTTTATACGCGCTCATATATCTTGGGTACTTTTGCGCGAAGAGATGTCTAACCCTAAGCATTCGAATGCCTTGAATTAATGTTTCAATAAAGTTGTAGACTTTTCCTCGCCCAAGAGTTAGTATTGCTTCATTATTATAGCTTTCAGTAGGATCTCTGTGGTCAACTAAAAACGCAATTTTTTTGTTTTTCTTCAAATCTTTCAACTTTTGAGATTCTTTAGATGTTGCAAAATATAACGATCGTCCATCAAATACAAAAATAACAGGTGTCACATGAGTGAATTTAAATGGCACACTAATCCCAACATATGCGAAATCTGAGTCTCTTAGTAGCTTATTAATATGTGGTGGAAGTTTTGGAATGGCATCAACAATTCCTATCGCTAGAGAGCCTAAAATAATGACTAAAAGGAAATATGTAATCGTAACTGCGAAGAGTATCTCATCCATACCAGTCCTGAATCCCAATCCTGATATTGGAAGAAGAAGAAGAAGTGCAACAACACCAAATAAAATGTTTGCCAAACTAACCTTAATGAAGGTTCTTATGTTGACCATAGGCATGTACTCCATTGGGCCCCTTAACTTAGCGGCTGAAAAAAGTTGTATACTTTTGACAAAAGATAAGAAGGTTGTGTACAGACCTAAGCCTATCCGGTAAGCGAGATCCCACCACAGAAGAAATACGAAAACTAATAAAACGGGATTTAAATTGCCGCCTAGCCAACCGCTAAATGATTTTAGGCCTAAACTGGGAGTCAAAAAATATCCAGCACCACCAATGAATATGATCAAACCAATTGTAAGTATTATCTTAGAGTCGAACATTTGTTCTCGATATTTTTCAAACGTGATTTTCTCCACTGGATTGATAGGAGGATGTAACGTTCGAAGCGCTGGACCGTAATATATCGCAATTGTGCTCTGTAGGATCACGACAAAGATGATCCATAAACCATAAACTAATGACACGAATGGTAAACCAAAAACGTAGTTGATGGCACTACCGGTTATTGCCATGATGATTAACTGAGCCAAAACATCAAAATGTCGGGGGAGGTATTTGAAGGGAGGTATTTTTTCAATTATTAGTTCATAAGTCCATTTTCTTTCATTTTGAATCATGTTTTATCCCTTTGTTATTTACGATTACAAAGTTAACTTAGTGAAGTTCCAAAGGAGATCTTTATCTCTTATTGTATGACATTGGTATACTCTAAAACTTTTCCCTTATTTGCATGCCTCTTAAGCACGAATTGCTCTTGCAACATTAATGCATTTTTATGGAGATAGCGAAGATTTACATGCAATGTTATGTATGTCTATGGCATAAAATATCATAAACGATGCAATTACTTTAATAAGCAAGAAAGCACAAAAAACTCTATTAAACATCCAAAAAAGCGAGGTGGTCATTTGCCAGAAATGAGTGCCGAAGAAAGCTTAGAAGTTTTAAAGTTAAATATGATAGGATATTTATCGCTTGCCGTCAATAATTTGCCCTATTCAGTCCCGTTATGTTATTCTTATATGGATGATAAACTCTTCTTTATCCTTCTCTCTCCTGGAAAAAAAATTGATCATTTAAAAACAAATCCGAACATTTGTTTCGTTGTAGCTGAATGGGAGGACGATGGCTCATGGTGCTCAGTAATGGTTTACGGTACTGCTAAGATTTTTAAAGACCCAGAACTAAGTTTAACGATATTAAAAAACTTTGAGGGTACACTCGAATTCGAGGCACTCATTGGTGAGGCTGAAGAAAATACTTCGGCGGAAACATTAACAGAAAAAGATTACCTTGTATGTGAGGTGGAAATTGAAAAGATAACTGGGAGAAAATCCACAGCACTTTTAGAGGCATGAATCACCTTGATCATTTCTTAATACATCTAAAAAAAGGAGAGTAATCACGTGCCAGAAATGACAGAGGAAGATTGTAGAAGTATTGAAATTAAATATGACAGGACACCTAGCACTTTCTGTTAATGATCTACCCTATGTATTCCCAGTATGTTACTTATACATGAATGACTACCTCTATTTTATCCTTACCGCGCTTGGAAAAAAGATTGAAGCTCTAGGAACAAATCCGAACATTTGTTTTTGTGTAGATGACGAGGATGGAAGCTGGCGGTCCGTAATCGTTTACGGTACGGTTCCAGGAAAACTCCCGTGTGCATGAAGTCTTCCGACCCGTCGAACTCACACTCTGGTCGGCGCTTTTCCTTCCAAGAGCGACTTTATCAACCACTGGTCGAGTCCGACCTCATCTATTAGCGAACAGATGCGCTTGAAGGCAATATTCATGGCACCATTAAGGTTCTCCAGTGATTTGAATTCCAGCAATCCCTGCGGTAGGTGGCTCGGTGGTTACTCGAGCGCCTTAATCTTTTAATACGCCAAAACCACTATAAAGTTTGTGCAAATTCATCCCCGCCCTGACTTTCTTTTCAATTGTTGGCAAAAATTGTGCACATTTTTCAAGCAAATGCAACGAGTTTTTAAATATGTCATTATCTATCATGATAGATGCAAGAAACTTGTAGGGAATCTCGTAAGGAAAGGGAGAAAGATGTTGCTAGAAGAAAAACTGTTGCTAGAAGAAATCGAGAAAAAAAGAAGAAGAGAACAACGAGTGCTTGAGTTGAAAACAACATTAGAGGACATTTCGCAGAAAATGATTAAACGCGCTAAACGTCTAAATGCGAATGTGATAAGAAAGGACCCCGAAATCATTCAATTCTGGGATCAACTCTGCCGATATCATATGGAGGCGATTGTTCTTTGTACTACCTTTTTTGACGATCCTCCACAAATTTGTTCTGCGATTTTAAAACCACTTGGATGCGTTGAAATCATACATTTATCAGATGAAGAAACCTGTTGCTCCAAATTTCTAAAGCAAGTTGGTTGATACTACTGAGGATAGATTTCTCCCAAGTTAGGATGAATAACTGCCCTGAGTCATAAGCTCAATTTTTTTCCCATGTTGAGATGTTTTTTAAGATTTTAAAAATGATTCTGATGTTCTGATGTTTACCTATCGGGTTTACCTATCGGGTTTACCTATCGGGGTTTTTATAATTCCATCCTTAAGCGGAAAGTTTTTTTTAGAATACCATTTCGTTGCAGGGCATCCAGGACACCCCTCTTTATAGTCATTACATTCGTCGCATTTCCTGCCGCAAGGGGCAACGATTAGAGGTCTATTAGAGGTCTCACAAAGTAATTCTTTGAACCCAATTGACTCTGGTGCAACTTGTTGGCAATTGACACAGAGTTCAACACTTTTAATTCGCGGGTCGCTTCTCAATTCATCGATAAACGAGCTAAAGATCATCGGGTTTTCAAAAATGCCCTTAAAAAGAAGATTAAATTTTCCTGATAATCGATAGATCTCTATTACGCGAGGGCAATTTTTATAGGATTCTATGACTTTGCTTATCTCATCAATGTTCACGACTACGCCTATAAGATTGAATGGATGGAGTATTGCTTCATCAAATGCTGTCTTAAATGTCAAATGCTTTTTCAGTTTTTTAAACCGGCGAAATATCGTGCTTGAGTTTATATTTTTATTTTTATTCCCCTCACTTTCATGAGAGATAGCCTCGGCTATTTTTCTAAATGACATTCTAGAATTCCTGACGAGGTAAGCCAAAATTTTGAGATCTAGTTCGTCAAATTTCATTCAAATCGACCAACGAAGCGTCTTCCTTTAGAAGATGGTGAATTGGGCATCTAATCATTTCTGCAGGGAACACGGGCTGATGTCTCGCGCGTTTAACCTGATTGCTCTTTGTTATGGTTGCAATTTCTTTGCATACTGAGGTTACTTTTGCAATATATATTCCTTTTCTATGCGACAATTAGGCACAAAAGAATATGTAGCCCTTTAATTATGTTTTTCCCCATTACAAACCAAAGTAAGGAATAGTGAAAAGTTATGTCTGAGAGAACGAGCAAGTTATTTGTTCTGACTGCACTGATTCACGCGGTCATCGCAGCTATTATCAGCTCTTTTTTCATCTTCCCACCTAGTGGGGACTCGGCCTTAGGGCTCACAAGAATGATTGCAGGCGGCTCTGCGGGAACGTGGGTCGCGGTAGGCTATACGATGTACATTATAGCTGGTTTCGTTGGATTGAGTGTATGGTCGTACATATATGCGACATATGGAGAAACAAATGAGTGGTTGTCTTTAGCGCATTTGCTTTTACACAACGTCGGTCTCCTTGCACCTCTGTTCATCTTTACGGCAGGGATACAAGGCGGAACGCTTGCACTGCAAGGAAACCCTGGTGCGATTCATAATGCTATTGTATGGTCTTCGGAACCTAGTGGAATTCTCCTTGGCCTGGTCATTCTAGGAACCATCATTGGAGTAGTTAATGTCCTACTAGCGCTGCTAACAAAGAAGTGATAAAAGACCACTTCCCTTTTTATTTTTTTAAATACTCATGCCTTTGATGCCTTCTCCACACAAAAAAGATACTCTAGAACGGAAATTCAACCAGATAAATACATCCCGGGAAAAGAAATTTTATGATATCATCCTACATACTCTGTATGCCGCGGGATATGTGCCTCGACTGCTGGTGTTTTTCAAAGGGTGAAAGAATTATTGATGAATACATAATTGACTTTATTGACTACATTGGTCTGGGATGCGGGTCTGTGAGTTACCTTAAAGGAAATCTCTATGTTAATTCATTTGCACTAAATAAATACCGGAGGCTTTCTGTCAGAAAATAGACTTCCTATAATCAGATGGAAAACACTTTCCATGAAGGAGCAAGTTCGATATTATTTCCTAACAAAACTCTTTGGGATGACATTAGATACAAAGAAGTTTTTTCAGAAATTTAATGTGGACATTCATAAAAAGCTAAGGAAAGAACTGTTGTTCTTCAAGTTCTTTGGGTTAGCTCGGGAGAATAACAGTAGAATAAATGTGACGCAAAAAGGAATATACCTAGTGAATGTAATGATGAGAGACTTCTATGCGTCTCTGAATGGATTTAGAAAATTTTGTATAGAGCATCAGATTTAGAGCGGGTATAAGTGAATTAAAAAGCTCTAAAAAATGCAAAAAACTAAAAAGGAATTATTTTATACCTTATGTCATTAGTTATGTTACAAATGAGGTAAGACTAATTAAAATATATAGGGGTGTATGTAGTGGCAGAAGCACATTCTATGAAGAATAACTCAATAAAACTTTGGTTTAACGCTACAAGGCCAAAATTCCTTACCGCAGTAATTATCCCAATAATCCTAGGATCTGTTATTGCCCTTGTTTACGAAAATGTATTCTATCCGCTTTATTTTGTCTTAGCTTTAGCTGGAGGGATCGCACTCCACGCAGGTACAAACATGGTCAACGATTATTTTGACTTTAAAAGCGGTACAGATATAATTAACAAAGAAGTTACCCCATTCAGTGGAGGAAGCGACTTTCTGCGTAATGGAATCCTAAAGCCTCGTGATGTCCTTGTTGCGTCACTCATTTGTCTAGGTATAGGCCTTTCTATTGGTCTTTATTTTATGTTTGTAATTGGTTGGTTCTTGCTTTTACTTGGGATTATTGGTGCCTTGTGCGGTTTTTTTTATGTAACCATTGCTTCTAAAGGACTCGGAGAAGCGGCAATTGGTATAAACTTTGGCCCCCTTTGTGTCCTAGGTGCTTATTACGTACAAACGACAAAAATAACCCTAATTCCTTTGATTGCATCACTCCCAATAGCGTTTTTAATTACAGCCGTAATTTGGATCAATCAGTTTCCCGATTATGTTGCAGACAAAGAAGTTGGTAAAGACCATTTAATCGTCAGAATCGGTCGTTCCTTATCAGCAGTACGCGTGTATCATGGCTTGATCCTTGGCACATATGCATCTATAGCTTTGGGCATTATTTTCTCGTTCCTACCACTGTTTTGCCTTATTAGTTTCATTACTTTACCGCTGTTTGCGATCCCTGGAATGAAGATTGCTCACAAAAACTATCTTGATACACCTAAGCTAATACCAGCCCAAGCTATGACGATTATGACTCACTTATTTACTGGGATCTTGCTCATTTTGGGATTTCTACTTCATTACTTCATACCCATAGCCTAGAAACTGATGTGATAGAATGCAGGAAGTTATCGTGATTGGTGGAGGCCCAGCAGGTGCAACAGTTTCTAGAATATTAGCTGAAAATGATGTAGATGTCTTACTTTTTGAGAAAAAGAAAGTTATTGGGCTCCCAGTTAGATGTGGCGAGTTGTTACCACATCCCTCCGAAATGCGCTGTTTGTTTCCTAAAGTTAAAGACGCAGAAGAGTTAATTGGTCCGCCCAAGAATACTCTTGCAAATGTTACGGAGTTCACTGAGCTTATCGATCCAATAGGCAATAAAATAAAATCTAGATTTAAGAGCAACATTGTCTTTCGAGATAAATATGACCAAGCTTTAGTTAAAAGGGCAATGGACGCGGGTGTAGTTGTAAAGTGCGGTTGCCCTGTTATAAGCGTCTCTGGAAATGGAAGCGTCCGTGTTAATGACATGGACACTATTAAGCAAGTTAAAGCTCGTGTGATCGTCGGGGCTGACGGTCCACGATCGCTACTCACCGAGGGTTTTCGTGAAAATTATGAATTTTCTGTATGCTATGTTTCTATCATGGAAAATGTGAATGTAGATGAAAACGTAGTTCAAATGTACTTTGGCAAAGAATACGCACCTGGTGCGTATGCTTGGATTATACCTAAGGGAAAACATGTGGCAAATGTAGGTTTAGGCATACGTAAACATTTTAGTGATTCTATTAAAATTAAAAAATACTTCCAAAAGTTTGTTGAAGAACACCCAACAGCGTCAAAACTATTGGATGGTGGGCGTATCATAAGTTCTTCCTCAAAGTTAGTACCACTCGACGGTCCATTTTCTAATGTAGTGACTAAACAAGGGATATGTATTGGTGATGCGGGAGGTTTCGTAATGCCTCATGTTGGGGCAGGCATCCCTAGTGCTTTGCTTACTGGACGAATAGGCGCGGAGGCAATATTAAACTATTTAAGGGGTAAAGGAAAACTCTCTGATTTCGAAAAAAAGTGGAGGAAAGAAATAGGTCCTAGAATGAAAAATAGCCTTAGGATCAGGAAATTTACAGATTTATTGCTTCGCAACGGATATATTGATTCGTTCTTCCCAAAAAGAGGACAACAGTATTTTGAACATTTAATTCGCTGCGATTTTCCATTTCCACTAAGGCTATTTAGTTTTTACCTTAATTTGCGAAGTAAGGCAAGAAATTTGTCTTAAACTGTTAAATTAAAATAAGAGTCTAACAAAAAGGGTTTGCGATAGCATTGCAAGGAATTATTCAAGGAAAAGACGACGACGCTGAGATATTTGACGCCATGTCGAGCGATAAGATAGAGGAATGGAAACACCTTATCGGAGAGGTTATACTAGATTTATTGCAAAAAGAAACGGATACGGACTTTTATGACGCCGTAAAATACCAAATTGATACCGGAGGGAAACGCCTCCGTCCACTATTAACTTTGACTTTTTGTGAAGCCGCAGGTGGCAAACCTGATTCTACAATTTATGCAGCAGCTGGAATCGAATTAATCCATACTCATTCACTAATAATTGATGATATTATTGATCGATCGATCCTTAGACGAAACCAACCTACTACATGGGTAAAGTTTGGTATGCCTATAGCGGTATTAATTGCAATGAAATATCGAGAAGCTATAGTTTTGGCCGCCCAGAAAACTGCATATCCAACGGAGATCCAAGAAATCTTCTCTCGTGCTATGCGTAGAATGCTCATTGGAGAACGATTAGATATTCTTCTCGAACAGACTGGACGAACCAATGAATATTTGGTGAAGAATCGCCTTCGTGATGCGACTCTAGAGGACTATTTTACTCTATGCACGAATAAAACAGGCGCATTGGTTAGTGCAGCATGTGAAACGGGAGTGGTATGCATAAATGGTAACAATGACTACGTCAACGCAGCAAGACGATTCGGAATGAATGCCGGAATTGCTCTTCAAATTAGCGACGACTATCTCGATATATTTGGAAATAGTCGCCAATTCGGAAAAGAACATAGGAAGGACATCATCGAGCATAAACTGGGTAATTATGTAATCTTATGCGCTCTAAGCAAATTATCTGCGCCATATAAACACAGATTAGTGAAAACACTTCAAACAGATGAAATTAACGAGAAAGAAATCACTGAGGCAGTCCATATTATTGAGATGACCGATGCGCCTGAAGTAGCAAGATACAAGGTTGCTGAATTTGTAAATCTTGCTAAAGATAGCCTGAAAATTTTTCCCGATTCAAAAGCAAAAAAAACGCTTTTCAATTTAGCGGACAGCCTTATAGATCGAACACATTAGTATTGATAAAATAAGGGATAGGTTGATTAGAGGGTTCTGTTCTGCACTCTCTATAACCTCATAGGGGTATATACAGGCACCTATTTCCTTACTGTTACTAGGACCTTAGAACAGAGCGAATAATTTTTTTCTTTTGTTTTTTCTGCTTTTTTTATAAGATTTTGAGGGGAAAAGAGGAGAGACTATTTCGATCCTAAAAGACTTTTGCTACAATATCTCCACTTGACTCGATGATCCCAATTTTGGCGTCTTTTCCTTGTTGTTTAAGGGCTAGCTCTAGTGCTTCATCAAGGGATTTTGCATATCCAAATCCTAACGTGTCCAGATCTTGTTCTGGAATACCCTCTGTTACGACAATTATATTAGCTCGTTCTTTATATTCGCTCCACATTGCTGCTATTGACTGACCTATCGGATCATCTTCAATTTCTCCAGCTTCTATTTTTGCCAATATACAATAAGGATCCTCACAAACTAACTCAAGTAAAGTATTACCATGAATCTTTGAGAGTCCTGCACGACAAGCACTGGCGATTATTGCAGTTCCCCCCTTTTTCGTCGCAAAAGTGGCTCCATAAGTACCTTTAGTTGTCTGCCATAAGTCATAATCTGCAGGATGCGAACTTGCAATAACGATATCTGCTTTTTCTGGTATTCTTGAAAAGAAGACTTTCTTTGCGGTTTCAATTCCAGCTCGATGAGCATTCACCGTATCTCCTGCAAAAACTCTGACGATTTCTTTCTCGTGGTTGATCACAGAATTTACAATGAAGTTTAAACCTACTTTTTTAGCCATGCTGTCCATTTCGGCACGAATTGGATTTTCAGCTTCGCCATAGATAGAGCCGTGGTGAACGTCATGTTTTACTGATAAAAGATGTATTCTCGACGTTGAGTCATCTCCCATGACCCCGGGTTGTACAATTTTTGACCCAGCGCCCCATCCTGGGATAAAGTGTGGTATGATATTACCAAGTCCAATTTTAATATCTGCATTCATTACTATTTTATTGAGCTGGATAGGAGTACCGCTGGGTGTTTTACCTAAATCTACTAGATCATCCAATGCAACCGAATGATTTATTATATTGAATTTTTCATAAAGATCCTTTCCGTATTTCTGATTCACTTTTTCGTCTCGTGGTTCATGGGATCCTAAAGCTATTATTACTGTAACATCTTCGCTATTGATTCCAATTTTCTTGAATTCATCATAAAGAATAAGAAGAAATTCTCTGTCAGGACATTCTATCCGTGTATAATCGTTGGCTAATATAGCAATTTTCTTCCCTTTTTTAACGAAACCGTCTAATCTAGGTGCTTTAATTGGATTATATATTGCTCTTTTAATTTCAGCAAGTTCGTCATTGACTCCAGGAACTTCGTTTGGCTTCAGATGAAATATAATATTTTTCTGAGGAACCTCTACTGTCACCGTTTCATCAGAACCATAAGGAAGCATTATATGTTCAGAAGACATTTATAGCGACTCCAATTCTTGTAGTAAAGTTACAATCATTGTATTTATAAATTTTCGATTAGAACGCTCTTCTCATTGGTGATAATTAATGCGGTTTCATAAAATTAAGGCGATACTATTTGATGTTGGTGGCACGCTTGTCTACACTATAAAACCACTTATCGCAGCTATTTCAATGGCGTTTGAGCAAAATAAAATAAAGGTACCAAGTTCTGAAGAAATAATTGCACAGCTTGGAATAAGTGCCACAGAAATCATTAAAGCGATTTTATCGAAACATCTTTCAAATTTTGAGGAACACACAAATGAACTTATTGCATCATTTCAGGAGATTTTTCCAGAAAAAGTTCTAGATGATTTTGAAGCAATAGATGGCGTTCAAAAAACTATAAAGACGTTAAAAGATGCAAACTATCGTTTAGGAGTGATTACTGCACTACGTAAAGCTGAACTTGACAAAATCCTAACAAAATTTGAATTGAACTCATATTTTGAAGTGCTTGTAACTACAGACGATGTTCAGAACATTCGTCCACACCCAGAGATAGTAAATACAGCGATAAGTTTACTGGATGTTCAGCCTAGAGAAGTTGTTTGTGTTGGAGATACTGTAAATGACATTCTCGCCGCAAAAAATGCTGGAACATATATTATTGCGGTTCTAACAGGCGCACAAGCAGAAGACATGTTGAGAAATGAACAGCCTGATTCAATTATCAATGATATAACTGCGCTTCCATCTTTATTGGACAAATTTGATGATTAAGTTTGCTTTTATGCTAGAAGTAGCCTTTTAAATTTAGAAAATCTAGAAGATTTAGGGAGTTTAGATGCGCAAAACTGTAACAAAAGATGAACTTTTGGAATATGAAAAATTGAAAATTATCTCTCAGCTCACACCAGCAAAAGAGAAAATAAGATTGTTCGAATCTAAGTACAAATGCCTATTTGAGCAATTTGAGAATAAAATGAAAGAAGACACAGAAGATTTTGATAAATGGGATGATTATATCGAGTGGAAAGCAGATATTGAGACTATTAAAGATCTAACAACAAAACTTAAGGAAATTGATGATGCTACGGACATTAAAGTTGCTTAAAAGTAGCGCAATCGTTAAAGACTATGAAATATGTGAGTCTTCATCCCAGTCAATTTTAAATTTAATATTATTACTAAAAACTGTTATATTTCACAAAAGATTCAAATAGTTGTCCCACTAGTGGGATGATGTGGGAGATATGATTGAAGTAATCATTGACTCAAAAGGGAGAATAAATCTACCTGCAGAGATACGGAAGGAACTTGGTATTAAACCAGGTGACAAAATTCGCGTTTTTTTGGATGGAAAGAAGATAATTTTTATTCCTTCGGTAGCCGCAGAAGAATTCATTGAAAAAATGGAAGGAAAGTTAAAATTCAAAGAAAAACTAGCAGTTGAAGATATAAAAAGTGTATCGAAGATGTAGGTGAGGCCTTGATTTTTGTTGACAGCAATATGTGGCTTTATTATTTTGGTGAGGACCTTCCAGAGCATGAGTTTGTCAAGGACTCAATGAAGAATTTACTTCTCAAAGAGGAACTAGTGGTGAATACGATTGTTGTGATGGAAGTTGCACATCATTTAATACGTGTTGAACCTCCTGAGGGGTGTAAAGAAGATATTTCGCTCTTATTAGGATTGAATAACTTACAGATAGTAGATTTTGACTATGAAATACTAATCATTGCTTTGGATTTTCTTAACAAATATGCGCATCTTGGTTTAGGCGGCAGAGATGCATCGATATTAGCTACCATGAGGAAAATGACGATTCAACGAATTTTTACACATGACAATGCCTTCAAAAGAATCCAAGCTGCGGGATTAGATCCACCCATTGAAGTAAGCGATCCTATTCCCGAAGATTTGAAGTGAGATTTTTGCGCTTTTCCCGTCTATAGATTTGAATCTCTTCCAGGATTTCCTCCACAGTTGGTGTTGGTTTACCCGCTGATTTTTTATCTATCTCATTCCACAATGATTCCAGCCCGCTCATCTACATCATCATATCAATAGTACTTTTTACTCTCTTACTTTAGAAGACATACTTCTTTCGCCCTTTATTGACGCTGCGCTTTAATAAAGATGCTGATGTCATACATGACTTTTTTATGTCTCTTACTTCGCAAATCAGCACGTCTTAAGTTAGCCTACCTTTCGACCAGTTTTAATGGTTTTGCAACACTTTTTTTTATGAGCATATGATTCAACGATTATACTATTTATGCTAGTATTGCTATACACTTCTATATTATCCACAAATAAGAAGAGGAATCTTAATGGCGGAAGAACTATTGGAGAAAATACCAGCTGAAAAGCGTTGGGAAATAACATCTAAAATTATAACATCATTATATGTGATAAGAGGGGAGAAGACCATCGTTCCTGATTTGGGTAAGGGTGAGGGATTCATGTCTCCTGTTTTAGGTGCGGAAAAATGGAAAGAGATAAATGTGAAGATATTTAGTGAAGGAGGTAAGATAATGCTTCCATGGGTTAAAGATACATTTAACATACCAGTAGAGGATGCGATAGGAACGGCTAAATTCTGCATGGTCGTCGCATGGTTATTCGGCGGGCCTGAACAGGAGTTTGAACTAATCGAGGCTACACCAGAAAGAGCTGTTCTCAGAACGACTAAATGTGCGTTTATGGAACGGTATAAAGAGTTTAAGGTAAGGCCCGCGTTTATCCCTTGCCGTTATGCCTGTCAAGAATATTGGGCAGAAGGACTCAAGGCAATTAGTCCGAAGATAACTTATAATCACATGAAGGCACTACCATGGGGAGATCCCTACTGCGAAGAAGTCTTCGAGTTTAAGGAAGAGTAGGCCTTTAGCCAGATTGAGGTGAAAATGAATGGTTGAAGAGCTTTTAGAAAAAATCCAACCTGAAAAGCGTTGGGCAATCACCGCCAAAATTCTTTCCGGACTCCAAGTATTGAGAGGAGAAATAAGTGTTGCACCTGTCTTGGGTATAGGTGAAGGGGTTTTTGCGCCTGTTATGGGTGCAGAAAAATGGCAAGAGATCCATGTGAAGATATATAGTGATGCTGCTAAGCTTCTGTTTCCAATGTTCAAAGAAATGTTCAATATACCAGTAGAGAACGCAATAGATGCGGATAATTTAGTAGAGGTCGTCAATAGAGTAAGTTTTGGTCCTGCTGAATCTCAGCGTTACTATGTAGAAAGGACTCCAGAAAGAGTTATTGGTAGATGGACATGGTGCCATTATATGAGCAGGTATAAAGAGTTCAATGTGGATTATGC
>Ga0114921_10000634_pt1 | contig 15144 bp, 14 predicted proteins | sample BentaG_FD_87016 | JGI IMG/M metagenome (GOLD analysis project Ga0114921, IMG submission 87016) | Deep subsurface microbial communities from South Atlantic Ocean to uncover new lineages of life (NeLLi) - Benguela_00093 metaG | ecosystem: Environmental > Aquatic > Marine > Oceanic > Sediment ...
AAATATTTGATGTCCCAGTTTATTTCCATATTTCGGCGATTGATGAGGCTTGGCTTCAGGCAATGTTCTTAGCCTTCTTCATTCTGCCACGACGGTTGTTTATCTTTTGATAAAGCATGGAGATTAAATAGGCAAGAATTCCTGCTAGAGCGCTTAGGGGGAAAGTTAAAACAATCGCACCAATGATATATTCTCCCAAACGTTGCAGTATTTCATGTCCCAGAGTCTGCATGGTGAATTCAGTTAAAAAATTGCCATGACGGATAAAATAGCCAATTTCGATGGCAATAGCAGGAACGATCGGCAGAGCACACAATTGACTGACATTCAGGGCGATCAGACGGTTCAGCTTTAAACGAGTGGCAAAGAAAATGATCGTGACGCTGTGGCTGGCAATAAGGGGCAACGTGCCCAAAAAAATACCGAGGGCAGTGGCATAGCCAATTTGTCGGGCAGAGGTCTTTTCAGTGACCAGCATTTTCATGGCTTTGAAAGGATTTAACAGGAAAAATTTCATACGTTCCTGGCGGGATATACCGAATAATATTTTACGCGGCAAAGGGATAAAATTGCGAATGACCAGATACGTGTAAGCAAGCGATATGCGGGCATTATCCAGAAAAGGACGGAAATGGGAGGCTTTCAATGTATCATCTGTATAATGAACAGCAATATCAACGGATTGTATTGACAAGCTTGCCCAAATGCCTCTTACCAGAATTTCGACTTCATAATTATATCTTTTTGCAAAACATTTAATTTTACGGATGGCTCCCACAGGATAGGCGCGGAAACCACTCTGGCTATCAGGAACGCTGATGCCGGAAGTAACCCTCACCCAGAAATTGGAGAACTTCCTACCAAACTGTCTGGAACCGGGCGTATTTGTCCTGGAAAAGTCGCGGTTGCCAATGACAATCGACAGGGGATTTTCTTTAACTTTTTTCACAAATTTAAGGGCATCCTGCGGCACATGCTGTCCGTCAGCATCGATGGTGATAATGTGCGAATAATCGTTTTGCTCCGCCCACTCCGCGGCAACGCGGATAGCCGCGCCTTTGCCTCTGTTCTCAGGCAAATCAATTAAAGAAATCGGCAAGCTGCCCAATGTTTCTGTTCCGCCATCAGTACTACCGTCGTTTATCACTAACACAGGTAAACCGGTCTCAATCGAATCTTCGACTACTTTACGCAGAGTGGGGCGGTTGTTATAAGTGGGAATAACTATCAGTATCCGTATGTCTTCAGTCAGCTGCCCAGACATTTTTTTTCCTATATCCTTTTCTAAAACTTAAAAACGTACCCAGATTTTTCAGGAACCTGTACCAACTGTGCGGCGATTTCCATACCATACTAATATAAGATAAAAGAACCTTTGGACGGGAAAAATATCTGCGGTAGAATTCGCGATAGCGTTCTTCAAGCCGGTTTTGTGTAAAACCTTTTGGAATAAAGACAAAATTGAGGGCATTCATCAGCTCCCAGTTTTCATCGAATTCTCCGTGATTTCTCAGTCCCTTATAAAGCGGGGCGCCCGGAAATGGCGTTAATTTTGAAAGATTAAATTCATCCAAAGGCAAACTGAATACATATTCCATGCTTTTATTAATGCTTTCTTCGGTTTCACCCGGCAAACCCATCATAAACAAACCTTTAGCACGAATGCCAGCTTTTTTGATTTCATACACTTTTTCGCGAATCAATTCTAAAGGATTTTCAACGACATCTTTGGGCAGGTACGAACGATGTTTTTTCAACAATTCTGGATCGCCCGTTTCGATACCCAGGCTAATCATCCAACAGCCAGCTTTTTTCATTAATTTTAACATTTCAAAATCGATATGTTCGGCGCGGGCTGCACAATTAAAAGCAACCTTTAATCCTGACTTTATTTTTAACTCACAAAAATCGATCACGCGTTGTTTTTTGAGGGAAAAGGTATCATCATAGATATTAACATGTTTAATGTTATATCTTCTATGAAGATACGTTAACAGGTCAACCATATACTGTGGTGAATTAAAACGATAGCTGCGCCGGAAAACCGAGCGGTCGCAGTAAGAACAGGTGTAGGGACAGCCACGGCTGGTGATTACTGTGGTATTAGGCGCTTTGGGATAGTTGAAGATAGGGAGCTGGTAACTGCTGGGGAAACCTTCCAGCTTTTCGTAAGCGGGAAAGGGCAGCGAATCCATATCCATTAATTTTTTGCGGAAGCCATTGAACCTAATATCGCCATTATTACGAAATATTAAACCTTCAATATCTTCCAGCCCACTACCAGCACTTTCCATTAGTTCTAATAGAAGTCCTTCGCCTTCGCCGACCACACCATAATCAATCACCGGATAGTCATGAAGCAGTTTTTCTCGTAGGGCGGAGATATGTACGCCGCCAAAAATCGTTTTTACTTTTGGCAAGACTTCTTTACATTTTTGTGCAATCCGCACGCTGTCTAAAAAACTGGAGGTGGTTGTCGTAAAACCGATATAATCAGGTTGTTCTTTGATTAGATATTTGTATATTTTTTCCTCCTGCCCTGGGAAGGCATAGCAATCATGAATGGCGGATTCGTGTCCATGCTGATCCACCCAGGCGGCTAAATTGAGCAAACCTATGGGCGCCATAATGTTGACTATGCGCGACATATCCTGCTCGCCGGGCATCCAGTTTACGCCCAGGGGATGGATAAAAAGTATATTTTGCTTTTTATTCATGTTTAACTATTGTTTTCACCGTCTCTTGCCTTTCTTAAGAATATAATCCCAGATCGGACCGCGGTAGCCGAATAAATGAGTAGTAACAGCAATTGTTGTCAGAGCTTTAGGATAACTTAGGATAACTAAAAATTGATAACTTGTACTCTTCAGGAAAACCTCTCAGCTCTCTATATGTTTCAAAAAAACTTGAAGTAGTTGCAATAAAACCAATAAACTCAGACATCTCAATTTTTATGTTATCAATAATCTACTTCTCTTTGTCCGGGAGAGCATAAAGATCGTAAATACTGGCCTTTTGGCCGTGCTTCTCTATCTATGAGGCTAATGAACAGAGTCCAATTGGAGGCATAATGTTAGCGACACGAGACATATCTTTTTGTCCTGGCTCCCAACTCATACCACACGGCTTAACGAGGATTATACTGCTCATATCTTTACCTCTTTCGCCGACGTGCCTTCAACATAAGATCCCATAGTGGGCCTTTCAGGCCTCTTCGATGTAACGCAGCGATTAGCTTTTCATCGCCTGTCGGTGGATAGATTCGACAAATATCTCCATCAAAAGACTTTCTTATCAAAGAGTCAACATTTTCCCAGTTCAATTCAGGCGAGAGATAAAACTTTTCTTTAAGTCCATCCCACTCCGCGCTGACTACTCCTTCTGCCAAAGCTGTTTTGTATATATGTGTTTCTGGGATAATTCTTATTCCATTAACAGCAAAAATAACACTATGCTTTAGTTGGCCCAGGTTCTTAAGTCCTTCAATTACAGTATACTGCGTCTCACCTGGACCACCAAAAATAATATAATGCCCATTTGCTATCCCTTCATTTGCAAAGACATTATTGGTTTCTACTACTGCAGACCAATCAAATCCCTTTTGCATACCTAAAAGTGTAGAATCCGTGCTGCAATCTGTGCCCCACTCAACACAATCCAAACCGGAGCTTTTGAGCAGCCTAACATCTTCTTTACGCCAACCCGAATTTGGTCTAAAAAAACCTGTCCATTTGCATTTTATTTCCTGCCTTACAAATTGCTCGGCAATCTCCAGATAAAATCCTTTAGGATCATTAAAAACCGAATCAGCAAAATATATATAATCTGCTCCAAAATGAGAGACTAATTCCTTACATTCATCAATGACATCATTCAGATCACGATAACGAAAGTAGTGCCCCTCAAGAAGAGGATAAGTACAATAAGAACATTCATAAGGACAACCACGTTTTGATTGGACATTGATAATGCCACCGAACTGGAGATAATATTCGACCATTCGTTGACAGCGTAAGGGCGCATGAAATTTCCCAGAGCGTAAACGTTTTTCTGCCGTGAACAATTGCCCTCGTCGTTGCACCTGTTTTTTTTCCAATGCATTAAGAAGCGCCACCAACTCTTGCTCACCCTCTCCAACAATACCATAATCAGCGCCAGTAAGGCGCATTAATGCCTCGGAGTAAAGAGAAAAACCACTTCCACCAAGCACGATAGGTTTTTCGGTGATGGAACGAAGCTTTTTTATGAGATCACAGTAGTAATTTACATAAGAAAAATAATTACCACTATCATTATTATCAATATTGCGAATTGACAAACCAATCAAATCAGCATCAAACTGCCTTATTTTATCTCTTATATTATCAAACTCATCAAGTTGGTCATCAATCTGTACCGCTTCATGTCCAGCCGCCAAGCAAGCTTCAGCAAGATGTCCAATCCCGATAGGATAAACAGGAAACGGAAAAGTTGCTGGATTAGCAGAGATCAATATAACTTTTGCCATGCATCAATCCCTTCTCAGGCCAGTCAGAATTGTCTTATCTCTCTTCTCCGCTCTCTGTCGTCTAAAAGCACTTATAAAAAGCTTCCCCATCTTCAATTCCTGGGACTCACTGGCATAAAACGTATCCCAAGCATAATAGTACATCTCTTGAAGTTGATCAGGAGTCATACGCAAAGGCTGAAAGACAACACGATCACACGTGTAATCTTCAAAACGATCACTCAAAATTCGCCCCTCTGACTGTAACTTCTTACGTATAGGTGAATGAGCAAATGGCGTCATAATTGTAAACTCAGCCAGATCAAGATCTACTTCTAATAAAAAATCTACAAGCTTTTTAATGGCATCTACATCGTGATCATCAGTCCCAAGTATTACCGTAGCTTCAATCCTGATACCATGATCTTTGTACCGTTTGATACGACGGCGGATCTTGTCAGATGTGTTGAAGACAGCCTGATATACATACCAGCAACCAGCCTGATATGCCAGATCAAGCAAATGATCATCTTCTTCAATAGGATGACTGATCCACTTCTTCCCAAGTGGAATCATTGCCCGGAAAAGCTCTTCCTCCCACTTGCTGTCCTGCGCTAGGGAGTTATCTACAATAAACAATCGGTCATTGTCAATGGACTCAATCTCTTCCACAACTCGGTCAATTGGCCGTGGACGAAAAATACTCCCTCCAAGATATCCTGCACAGCAAGGAAAACACTTGAAGCGACATCCACGAGAAGCATGCATAAGATCAACCATTTTAACATTGCGATAAGTGTAGGCTTCATGGTCTAAAATTCCACGCCGTGCCGTACCCACTAGATTAATATCAGGATACTGGGTTAAATAGTCATAAACCGGCTTTAGATCTCCTCTTTTCATATCATCCACAACCTGTTCCATACGCCCCTCCACTTCTCCCAAAAAAACACTACTCATATAGGGACGTATCTGTTCATGGTGCAATATTACAGCAATCCCCCCGGCCATAACAGGAATTCCGCGCTTATTATATTCAGCAGCTATTCTGAGTGCTTCTGGTAATTGAGCTGTAAGCATTATCGATAAACAAACAAGATCCGGAAAATCATCAAAACTTAATTTACTAACATTGGCATCAACAAACTCGATTTCCACTTCTTCAGGTACTGCTGCAGCAAATACAACAGGACCATGAGGCGGCAGGTCAAACCTTGTCTGTCTCTCAAGTTTCCGCCACTTCGGATAAATTAGTTTCCACTTCATTTCAAGCTCATATTTTTCTGCTTCTGAATGCTAATATCAACCATTTTTAGAGCCTGAAGCAATTTATCAATACTGTTTACCACCTCTCCAGTTAAAAACTTCATTCCATTGCGGCAGTCTGTTTCCAATTCAAGTTGGAAAGCATCTTTATTCTTTTTTTTCTCAAAAACAAGTACAATTGCTCCCTCATCTCCTTTCGGAGCCTGCTTTGGCAATACTTCCAGCCATCCAACCAGCATTGCCTCAACTGAGTTTTCTTCCAGATACAATGCAGCCTCACACAGTGCTCCATGAGCACGTTCGCCATCAGAGTCAAGGCAGAATGTTGGTCCAATCAAGCCAAACTGATGTGCGCACTCACCAATCACAATATTTGGCAGAGTGTAGGAGAATAAATTAGGACTGGCAAACTGACCACCATCAACAGTTGTCTCGTAAAAAGTCAAATCAGTAACAAAAGATCCGTATTGGCCTGCCAAAATGAATCCAATATTGCGCACTCGGTCTGTGGTATCTAGACGCGCGTCATGCAAAGCCAAACCAACAGCAGCTAAACCAATTCGGGTATATTGATCAAAACGACCAAACCGTGAGGACTTTTTCGCTAATATTGCATTTAGGTGTGCAATCTGAAAAAGTTCCTCAGCGTTCATTTTAACAATACCAGAGCGTAATGTAGCATACATATCTCTCTTTACAATTGCAGCACCGGTTACATATACTTTCATAGTCTGTTAACCCTGTTTAAACATCCTCAAGAATCAGTGCGACATTAACACCACCAAATCCTGAGTTACATGTCATCATTCTTTTATTATCAAACTCTTGCTTTTCAAATGAAACGCGGCCATGAGATTTAAGTTCCGGACACTTCAAACCAATCGTGGGGGGTACAACACCTTCAGCAAAAGCTTTTGCACAAATCAGAGCTTCAATACCTCCTGCTGCTCCCAATGTATGCCCTAGTGCTCCCTTTACTGAAAATACAGGAAAATGTCTGTCACCAAAGACTGCTTCTATCGCGGTTAATTCCATTGCATCATTATATATTGTCCCGGTGCCATGTGCACAAAAAGCACCAATGTCCCTAGGTTTGACATTTGCTTTTCTCAATGCTTGAGTCATTGCTGAAATCAAACCGCGGCCATCACGTGCTGGAGCTGTGATATGATTGGCATCATTGGCAATTCCCCAACCAGATAGCTGTGCCAGAGGAGTTAGTCCCAGATCTTTAACATAATCCTCTCCAGCCAGCAGAACAGCTACTGCACCATCACCTAATAGCAGACCATCACGGTCAACATCAAATGGACGGCAAACACTGCTAGAGAGTACATTTAAGGCGCTAAAACCAATGAAACTGAAACGAGATACAATGTCTGCCGCAACAATTAACACGGACCTGCTCCTTCCAGAAACAATTAGATCGGCGCCTATCGCAATGCCAAATGTTGACGAAGCACAAGCTGCTTGTACCTCAATCAGTTTCGCATCCTCATATCCAAGCTGATCGCGTACCCAAAGACTATAATGTCGCGGTAGATATGGGAATGAACAGGTTGAGTCTCCAGACCATGCTCCATTCTCAATAAACTCAGCATTCCCTTTGACACCAGCCCAAATAATGGTATTAATAGTAGGGAGCTGAGTGAACTTAGGAAGTACTCGTCGCATGAGTGTCTGGGTTAAGTTATCCGATTCATTTTGTTCATCATTTAAAAATTCAATACAAGCAGCAGAATCAAAAGGAAGTTTAGAAGTGTCAAAACGACAAATTTTGCCAAATTGCCGCTTTTTAGCTAGAAGTGCTGAAAATAGACCATCCTCAAAAGAGCTCAATGCTGTTTCGGCATCTCCATCGAGAAGATATACATTAGCCATCTTTACTTGCCAGTTCTCCACGCTTCCATCGTTTTCTGAGTCGCTGAAAATACTCAGGCCAGGCCATAAGCAGATTATCCTCAGCATCAAGTAATAACTGTACTGTACTACCTTGAGAAACAACAAGTCCATCTGTCTCACGCCTAATCACATAAAGATGGTTAAAACGTACTGCCTCTGTCCATAGCAAACTCGTTTCCACTTGAAAAGTTTCACCAAACAACAAAGGATGCATGTATTCTATTTCGAAATTCACTAAAGGAGCTTTGATACGTTCACGAAAAAAATCATCATAGCTCAAACCATATACTTTCCCCAATGCACAACGGCCATCCTCAAAATATTCCGCATAATGACCATGCCACACCACTCCCATCATATCAACTTCCTGAAAGCGGACAGTGCGAATTATCGTTGCCTTGAGTGGCAGAGGTATATCTTTATCAATTATTATATTTTTTTTCCCTTCTCGCCTTATACTCATTTCACCATACTTTTTAAACAAGATTTGTACCGATCTCATATTTAGCCATAAGATCGCCCTGACACTTGATCTTAACAGAATGCCAAATCAGTTGCTCATTATCATTCTTTATATGTCTCAGTATTACATCTACCGTGTCTAAGGGGTGAATAGGCCTGATAAACTTAGCTTTTTTTATAAAATATAAGTCAAGTTTTTTATTAGCGCACATCTCCGCAAGTAACCAACCGGCATATATTATCACGATACCTGGTAGCACCGGGTACCCAGGAAAATGCCCTGAAAAACCCACAAAATCCGGTTGGAAACAAATGGTAGCCTCAACCGATTCTTCATGCTTTACATCAATATTGCTTATACTCTGAACTATTTCTTTACTAACCGTATCCCTTTCACTAGCCCAAAGGCTATATTCTTTACTCAACACATTAACTAATCCCTTTTGATGGTCAGCAATCTCAGGTTGACTAATCCATTCTTCAGTTTTATATAAAGTCAATTCAGCCTGACCTACAATAATATCATCTCTAAAAACTTCACCTAGGATTCTATGGACCTCTTTCAATTCAATTACATTCCACGCAATCAGATCCAATTTATCTCCCGCATAAACAGGTTCTGTAAACTTTACATTATCAATACCAACTAAATAGCCACATAAATGTCCATCATGATCTAAACCCTCCTCGAAGGTATATTGTGCGGAACAAAGTTGGGCCAGCATTTCTATCATTGCAAGCGGTGCAACAACCTTATCCGGAGCAACAAAAATACTATCCGAAGGCACTATAATAGATAAAGTAACTTTATTTTTATCCTTAAAGGCAATACCATCAATAAGTCTCATTTCATCTCTGTGAGGTATTTTATCATTCACTTCAAACTGGACAGCATCTTCATCACCCAATCTTCTGTTCTTCATATTTAAACCTCAATTTTTTTCACGTAGTTCACGTAACCTTTATTTTACTTGATTTTATTTTATCTTCTATCAGTAAGCAAAGGTCCTTTATTGTTCGGATGGAGCGGAGCTTTTCTTCATCTACTATTCTTTTAATTTTAAAACCAAATCGTACTTGCATTTCAACTGCTATATCGACCATATCCAGACTGTCTAGCCCTAATTCATCAAATAGGGTAGCATCAGGATGAATTTTACTTTCCTCCAACTCAAAATGCTCAACAAATATACTAACCACAAAATCATAAATTTTTTTACTATTCATTTTTTGTACTTCTTCACAATTATTACAGCATTAATGCCGCCAAAGGCAAAACTATTTTTTATAAAATAACTCACTTTTTTCTCTTGTCCAGAAGAAGGGACATGGCAAAGAACAGTTGCCTCCGGAGCTGGAGTTACGAGATTACGCGTTGGCAATAACTTTCCACAACGCATCATTTCCAGACTTGCAATTATTTCTAACGCACCACTAGCTGCTAATGTATGCCCCATATGTCCTTTCAAAGAGCTAACCGGTACATTATTGTCTCTAAACACTTCAGCTATGGCTAAAGATTCTGAGATATCACCTACAATAGTTGCTGTCGCATGTGCATTGATATAGTCAATCTGCTCTGATTTAATATTAGCATCACTCAAGGCGCCCTGAAGACACATAACAATGCTTTCCTTGCTGGACTGAGCCATAGAAGTAGTATCAATGTTGCTAAAATAACCAATAATTTCACCAAATATTTGAGCCTTACGTCGATAGGCAGACTCTTCAATCTCCAATATCAACGCCCCTGCTCCCGCGCCACAAACAGTTCCATCACGGAGAGAATCAAAGGGCCGTGGTGTTTGCGTGGGTTTTTCATTATAGTTCCACGACGCAGCCTGCAACACGTCAAAAACTGAAACGACAAGTGGATGCATCTCCTCTGCTCCACCACAAATCATAATCTCTTGGCGACCATTCTTCAACTGGTCATAAGCGATTCCGATGGCTTGAGTAGATGAGGCACAAGCAGAACTAACAGAATAGTTTACTCCTCTTATACTTAACGCATGAGCGACATTGGCCGAACAAGTATGGCTCATAATTTTAAAAAAACTACCTGAATGAGGTAAAACTCGTTGTGTATCGTTCAGGTAGACTCTGAATGCCTCTTCCAGTGAATCAACACTACCAGTTGAAGAGGAAAAAACAAGTCCTACCTCCGGTGAGCCTATTTTCTCTTCAGGTACAGCAGCATGAACAAGAGCATCTAAGCATGCCCGATAAGCAAGCACAGCCAAAGGCCCCATGTTTCGGCGATACTTACGTGGTACCTCATGTGGGTCAGGAGTTTCATGAAGTGGAGCCGCGACCAAACAATTAAAAAATTGAAGATTGTCTCCTAATTCTTCCTTAATACTGACTACAGCTGAACGATTCTCATACAATCCCTTAAACATCTTCTCTGCCCCTATACCATAGGGCGAGACAGCTCCATAGCCAGTGATAAATACTCGATTGTTACTCACAATTTATTACTTCTCATAATACGATTACTAGCCATATATGCAGAAATAAGTGTTCCAAATATACCTGGCGCGGTAACGCTTTGGCCTGCCAAAAACAGTCCATTCATTGGCCCAATAGTAGACAAACCAAAACGATCAAGCGAACACTTAACTCCATAAATAGCACCATTCCATGTCGCATTAAGCCTATCAAAATGGCATGGACTCACAGCATTAATAATCCTATATTTTCCTTTTAGCTCCGGAAAAGCACCCTCAAGACGAGTAACCATATCATAACGATAATCTTTAAAGTATTCAGGTTCAAACTGACCATACTTATCTTCAGGCAAATCCTGAGCGTCATAACACAGGCTATTCAAGCGTCCAGGACATTCTTTTTTCATGTCATTTTCCCAGGCAGAAATCATAACACTCACTCGCCGCTCAGCTGCAGAAGAGTCCGCATCACTTGTGAAATCAGGAAGCAATGTTATTTGATGACCCAAATTACCAGAATCTTTTCTACTGAATATATGATAGTTACTAACATACTTTCTAGCAACATTTTTGTCAATCGCTAAATGAAATACACAAACAGCTCTTGTATCACAACAACCGGAGATTCTGCGTGAGTATAGATTAGAAGTGGGGCCATCTGGAAGTAGTTGAAGTAAACGTCTAGGATGTATTGTACTAATACAAGCATCTGGGCAGAGAGTGGTTTCCTGACAATCATTAATAGAACGAACTCGAAGTCCAGAAAAACGCCTTCGAGATTCACAATTTATCATCACAACTTCGCTTCCTGTTAAAATTTGTACTCCGGACTCACGAACTTGACCTTCAAGCGCTTCCACCAATGCGCCACCCCCTCCCCTAAAAGTGTGTACTGAATGAAAATATGCACCTATTCCAAGCAAATGAGTAAGTAATGGGACTTCCTTAGCACATACACCAAGGAGCATCAGCGAATAAATACTGAGGAAATCAATTAGATTATCTTCTGCATTTCGTTCCTGAAGGAATTCAAACAGAGAAATGCCTGTTAAGGTTGGTGTTGCCTTAAAGAAATACTCTTCTAGGTTAAAAAAACTGAATTCCTGAAAAACCTCTTCCATCAGCTTAAAATATTCATTCAATACACGCTCACTTTCAGGAAAAGCCCTCTCCATGACGGACCTAACTCGTTCTAAACCCACAGGCACAACAATCTCTTCATTTGTAATACCTGAAAAACAATCAAAGCCAGCATCATTAAAACTTAATGGCTTCAATTTGTCATTGATACCAAGTTGTTCAAAACTACGATAAAGGGCTCCTCCAGGATAATATCCCCCAATGTAGTGAAACCCGTTGTTGACTTCAAAACCCTGATAGTAATAGTTTTGAAGAAGTGGTGCAACCTGCTCACTCCGCTCTAATAGAGTCACATGTATACCTGAGCGAGAAAGCAATAACGAAGACATTAAGCCACTAAAGCCAGCTCCGATTACCGCAACACTTTTAATTTTCTTCTTTTTAATTGTTCTTTTCCCAGCTCTTATCAAATAATCTTTAAAATAGTCATGTTTTTCAAGCCTATTTTGAACGCTTCGCTAAAATGTACATACTTCAGTGGTATCAGTAGACATTCCTTTCTGCCAATTCAAATTGAATCACGACTAGGGTCCGATAATCCAATGACTGATGGAGGCTTGAAGAGTTCTGCTATATTATAAACTACAACAATTCTCTCCAACATTTAAAAATCCACTCATAAGCTTCAAGATATACTTTCTCGAGTTTCAAAATCCCCCATAATGACTTTATTAAATATCCAGCTTTTGTCGTCCAGGCTAATCTTTAACCTAAACTTCTTAAATAAGTGTGCCCCTCCTTTACATTTTACAGAGGTGCACTTTCTTTTCTACTACTTATTGGCCTACAATCCCAAAGCCATTATGTTTCAAGAGTAAACTCCGCCATTTACAGCAAAGACCTGCCCAGTAATGTAATCAGATTCCGGCGAACATAGAAAACTAACAAGAGAAGCTACATCTTCAGGTTTGCCAAGTCTTCCTAAAGGGATCCGCTGTAGAATCTGATCCAAAGGCAAATTACTTATCATCTCTGTTTCGATAAAACCAGGTGCAATTGCATTTACCAGTACATTACGAGGAGCCACTTCAAGGGCCAACGCCTTACTAGCTCCAATCAGGCCAGCTTTAGCTGCTGAATAATTCACCTGACCCGGTACTCCACTCAGACCTGAAGTGGAAGAGATCGTAATGATCCTCCCTTTGCGGCGATGAATCATCTTTTGAACAATTGGCCTAGTAACATTATAAAAGCCCCGTAGAGATGTACTGATTACAGCATCCCACTCTTCTCCAGACATTAAGGCAAATATTGTGTCCCGAGAAATACCAGCATTGTTAACAAGAACATCCGGACATTTACTTTCAAGGAGTTCATCAAGATGACTTGACACTTGCAACTCATCCGAGACATCAAACTGCAGTAACTCACATTCTCTGCCAAGTTTTCTTACCTCCTTAGCAACAATCTCGGCATTCTTTGTATTCTTTTGATAATTTAGCCAGATATCGTAGCCATCTGTAGCTAATTGCCTCACAATAGCGGCACCGATACCTCGGCTTCCTCCTGTGACTAAAGCAATGCTTTCCATGTTTTCACTCTGTTTTTGTTCCATGGTAATAAATGTTTAAATACCATATGTATCTCAATATTGTCAATTTGATCTGCCTCTCTATGATTTCAAGTCAATTCAAGATTCAGGCAGTTTAGTGAGTGTCTCCTCATTAAAGTTTTTAATCAATCCATTTTGAAATCTATTAATTTATGGGAGTCGTTAAAGTGGTAGGAGTTGATAAGATAGAAAAAAACATAATGATTAACTTCAGCTATTAATTTTGTTGCTATAAACTTGGCTCATCCTCCTTATTCCCCAAAAAATCCATAAGGTGTAGATTTCATCAAATCCGCATATCATCTCTTTACCAAAATTACTTATCTTTCTGCCTTGTTATAATGATCAGATGTACATTTACAAAAAATTTTGTATTGTGCTCTTAATCCACTTAAAAACGACCATTTAATACTCATTTTCTTCTTTTAATTACTGATTATTATTAGTTTTTTTTTATAAAAAATCAATCCATTTATCTTCTGGAGTTCTTCCAAAAATTAAATGGTATTCTCATCTTTGTGCAGGGGTTTGATAATTCGCCATTAGGGCTTTTCTATTTTCTCATGAATCTCGCTTTGACCGGATATGTTTTTTCACTATAATAGAAGCAATAGAGGATGTCAGAAGGGCAAAAATTGAACAAAAATGAGAAATTAGGTGTTTTTGATTATAATAGTTTACACAATATTCAAGCTAATGCATCTAAACATGACAGCATCGCCAGAGAAAGCAGGGACATTGAAGTAAAGGAAACTAAGCATGATTGATAGTAATGACCTGGCAATCATTTATTACAATCGGGGCCCACTGTTCAGATTTCTTTGGCCGATTACTCATTACCTGGTAACAAACTTGTGTGGTACTGTAGGTTATATCTACTTTCATATTTTGAATAAAACTACTGTGATCGGTAAAAAGGATGTGCCGAGAGAACCCAATACGCTGCTGCTCTCCAATCATCAAAGTATGATTGACAGCTTTTTAGTGGGATTATGTGTTTACTATCCTGAATCCCTGATTCGACCATCATTAATGCCCTGGAATCCGGCAGCGGAGGAAAATTTTTACCGCAACTCTTTTCTCTCATGGTTGGCAGATAATTGGAAATGTTTTCCTGTTAAAAAAAGGCGGAAAGATCTAGCCGTTATTTATAAAATGAATAAAGCCTTAGATAGCGGTCCCTTAACTTTGTTCCCGGAAGGAACCCGCACAAGGAGCGGTAAAATCGGAAAGGGACGTTCTGGATCCGGTTTGGTGATTTTAGAGAGCTGGCCGACTGTTGTTCCGGTTTGTATCGATGGTATGGATAGAGTGCTGCCTATTGGTTCGACTTTCCCGCGATTCTTTAAGCAAATATATGTTTATTACGGGAAACCGTTAAACTTATCTGAGTTCAAGGACAGGGAGAAAGATAAAGAAACCGCACAGGCTGTGATAGATAAGGTTATGGAAATAGTGAGAATGCTGCAAAAAAAAATTCATAAAATGAAAGTATAGCAATAACCATGCTCAAAGTGCTATTAACTATCTAAGCAAAAAGATTAAATATTAGTTGACCACTAATCTTATCTGCTCTCAGAAATAGAGAGAATTGATATCGGAGAGATTATGAATGAGTGGGAGGAGAAATAGGGGGTCAAATCTTTATTATTGATAAAATCACAATATTAAATGTGTGAGCTCTTCCTTTTAGATATTATATCAATAATAAAGATTTGACCCCCTATTTGGTTTTAGTTCAAAATCACAATAATTCGAGCGAGGAGAAATTTATCCTTGTTCAGCAGATGAATCTTCGCTGATTGCTCTCCGCCCGAAATCTCAACACGATAGTCCCTTTTTGCATCCAGAGTCTTTGGTATAAGCGTCACTTTCTTGATGGCAGA
>Ga0114921_10000635_pt1 | contig 15137 bp, 15 predicted proteins | sample BentaG_FD_87016 | JGI IMG/M metagenome (GOLD analysis project Ga0114921, IMG submission 87016) | Deep subsurface microbial communities from South Atlantic Ocean to uncover new lineages of life (NeLLi) - Benguela_00093 metaG | ecosystem: Environmental > Aquatic > Marine > Oceanic > Sediment ...
AAGGGAGAGGTGGTGTATCTGGACAAGGCGTACTTCGTGGAGCCTCATGGGTACGATGCGACGATGAGGCGTGCTGTGCTGGGTCATCCGCTGGGCATACGGGACAGGTTGAGGAACCGGCGTATCAACCGGAAGAGGGCGCCGGGGGAACGGGTTATCGTCTTGATCAAGCGGGTGTTCGTAGCTGGGCATGTGCTGGTGACGACGGTGGAGCGGGTTCGCGTGAAGATGGTGTTCGCGTGTTTCTGCTTCAACCTGGTTCAGCTGGGCACATTGGCGGCGAGGTCGTAGCGTGGGCCCTCGATGTCTCGAGGGAGAGGGATGAGGGATGGTGGGGGACCGGGTGAGACGGGGTTGGAAATGGGTCGCGGGGGCTTCTGGGGAGGGTTCGTGGGTGGGGTGGGAGGGGTCTAAGCCAGGGTTTGAGGGTGGATTTGAGGTTGTTCTATCCTCAGCTCAGCACTGATTCACATCCGCTAGGAGAGAATAAAATTAATCGGAATCCTTTGTAGCGCCAAAGCGTTGGATAATAAATGCCATAAATATGCCAGCGGCTATCCCTAAATATGGTTCTTCTGTCAGATAACCCAATGCCATTCCAATAATCAGGCTGACGACTGCACCAATTGCCAGCCATTTGTTGTTGAACAATTTCTTCTCCATTGTTTTCACACTTGAGCAGTTCAAAACGGAAGATATCTTTTCCAACCTTTTTTGGGGCTTTCCGCTTCATCTTTGTCGGTATGGCTGGTCGCAGATTTTTTCTTCTTTTCAGCTTCTCGACTCTTTTCATGTTCATCTTCGATCATTTTGATCAATTTTTCAATGTTACTTCTCCTCTCGAAGGTATCGATCAGTCTATAGCCATCTTTCCAGAATAGCATCATATAGGGCGAGAGTGCGATACGGGCTATTCCCCCGCCAATCCATATTAGGGGTTTCATCGTCTCAAGGAGAAGAACTGCTGGAACCCCCATATCATATTTGGCTATCATATTATAGGCTCTCTTAATTATTTCATCTTCTTGTTTCTCAGTAGTTTCTTCAAATCCCGTTTTAATCCCCTCTGTTACCTAATATATTTCTCACTACGTTCATATATATTTTTTTTTAAGATAATATTATATAATTGTTTAACTAGTTAACAGCAGGCGAAATATATGTCTATCCTTGTAGAAGGAAGAATATTGGGACTCGCCATACTGATACTTGTAACGGCAGCTATACTCTACTATATGCAAAGTGCGCAAGCTGGCAAACCTGTGAAGCTACGGAGGTTACCTCAGATTGATGTCATCGATGAGATCGTTGCTCGTTGTGTAGAGATGGATAAAGGGCTATGGTTCCTTTCCGGTCAGGGGATTATGACAAATGCATCGCAGCTTCCTGGCATCATATCCACATTCGGGATTCTCTCCTATGTTACTGAAAAGTGTGCTGAGTACGGATGTCCGATACACCATCCGACAAACCTACCCATCGCATACAACATCCAATACGAGCTCATGAAGGAGGCCTATGAGGTTGCTGGTAAACCGGAAGAGTTTGATCCTCTGGACACAATCCTCTATATCCCTGCTGGAGCAGGGCGGCCCTATGTCACAAATGAGAGCTGGAAGAGAAAACCGGCTGGTGCAATCATGACTGGCTTCTGGTACCACTATACGATCATCTACGCAGAGGCCCTTCAGAGGGCTGGAGCCATGACCCTTGGTGGTACAGACACTACTCACAACATTCCGTTCATGGTCGCCGCTAACAACTATTCAATGATCGGTGAAGAGATGTATGCCATGAGCGCATACTTGAGCAAGGACCCAGTGCTCGGCAGCTCATTGGCGGGGCAAGACGTAGGCAAGTACATCATCATCGCACTTTCGATACTCGCCATCCTTGCGGGAATGGCTGGGATTCCCGTGACATCTTGGTTTAGAATATGAGGTGAAAGTAAAATGTCAGAAACATATAAGACAACTATACCGCTATTCATCATTTCTGTGTTGGGAATATGGATGGTTGCGGAGTATTTCCTTCCCTTCCTATCCCCTCTGATTCCTCTAACAGATATGATAAGGAACTATTCCACCATCCTCGCCAGCGCAGCTTGGGGTGTTGGAACCGCCATACTTTGCCTACTGCATGGTAGGCGCGTCTATAGACAGTCAAAGGATCCCTTCTGGGGTTACAGCATACTATTCCTAGTCTCCTTCGTTGTGATGTTGTTACTCGGATTATTCCAGGGAACTACATCTGGCAGTGGCTTCAATTGGCTATACACCTACTTGATGGCTCCGGCTCATCAAGCACTATATTCAACGACGGCCTTCTATGTCACCTCGGCGGGATACAGGGTTTTCAGATTCAGGAATTTAGATGCCTCTGTTCTGATGATATGTGGAATGTTCGTCCTATGGAGCGTTCTACCCCTCTTAACAGGTTTTATACCGATACTTGTCCCCATTGCCAAGTGGATCAACGATACCATCGCTGTAGCAGCTTACCGTGGCTTCGTTATGGGAGTTGCGCTGGGAATCATCGGTCTTTCATTGAGGGTATTCCTCCACAAACACAAAGAGGTGCTAGGGTGATCTAACATGTCTGAAAAATCATTTATGGAAAAAGCCTTGGACTTGGACCACAGGATAATTGCTAGCGTGGTATTCGTCATTATCACCGTAATACTGCTCTATCCCATATCCGTCCCATTCCCTATAAGCACTTATGGACAGGCGTACTATGACTTCGTACATAGCATCCCAGCAGGATCTACGGTTGGTTTCATGATGGGAGACACGCCTTCAACAAAGCCTCAGATGAAGCCTTCGACCGTGCTTACCATGGAAATCCTATGGGAGAAGAATTGTAAAATAATATACTGGTGCGATCAAGCTATTTCAATTCCTCTAATGTATGAATACATTGAGGACGCTGTAGCAAAGCTAGATCGAGAACTAGAATACGGAGTCGACTACGTCAACCTCGGCTACATCGCCGGTGAGGAGACCGGACAAGCGGCATTCTTCAAAGACATCCGCGCAGTAACAGCAGGCGTCGACATCTATGGGACCAACCTAGACGAACTGCCGATCATGGACGAAGTCAACGACGGGTATGACATGCCGTATGGCTTCACCAACAACGCATGCCAGTGTTCGCAGCCACAATATGTGAGACAGTGGCAGATGCCCTATGGAGTTCAACTCGGTACTATCAACTGTGCCATGGACCTTCCGGCAATCTCACTTTATCTAGCAACCGGGCAGATAAAGGGCACGGCGTACGGTCTACTAGGCTCGGCCGAGATGGAGTTCCTTACTGAACTCTCGGTCTTGCCTACGGTCAGACTCTGGCCGTGTCATTTACAGGGGTGTACTTCACCATACTTGTCATCCTGGGGAACATCTTCTACTTCGCGACAAGATCAAGGAGGGAGAGCTAATATGGCTGTTACAGTTGGTATGATACTCGCGTCTTGGATCTGCATTATGCTGTTAACGTTGCTCTACGGCGACAACATCGTCTCAAGAACGGCGGAGCATATCTACATGGGAGTCATCGCTGCCTACGAACTGATCATAAACCTGAAGTTCTTCTATGAAAAAGGCGTACTCCAGATTGCTCAGCCAGGAGGCACCCACTTCATAATACCCGTCATACTAGGCATCATGATTTACTTTAGGTTATCCGAGCGAACTCGCTGGCTATACAGGTATCCAATGGCCATCCTCATGGGGTCTATGCTAGGAGTCACCATCAGGACGACAGTATTCTCCCAGATCATCGACCAGATGCTGGGGAACTTCCCCCCAATCGCACCCATCTTAGGTGTCCCCGCTGGACAAGCTATAAGCAATCTCATCATTATATTCGGCTCACTCTCAGCACTTGTCTTCTTCATCTTCAGCAGAGAGTTCACGGGACCCGAACGCTACGTCCACAGGTTTGGAAGGCTCGTTCTCCTCGGAGGATTCGGAGCAACCTATGGGAACACAGTCAGCTACAGGTACGAATTGATGGCCGGAACATTCATCTCTAACATCCTGCGACCTGCCGAGCTACTGCCATATTCGTTTGGATTCGTTATAGCCGTAGCTATCGTTCTGGTAATCGCCTTCAAGACTGGAATCTCACAGTGGGACTGAAAAGACTCAACTATCCCCCTTTTTTTATAATGAAAAAATAAAATAAGAGATGTGTTTAATTATCTTTATGTAAACGATGTCAGAAATAATCGATCGACCAAGCCCCTCAATATATGATTACGTAGCATCTTCAATGCTCGGAATCTTCACTGTCTGGTTTTGGGCTCAAACGGCAATCCAGTTCTCCAAGTTCTTCGAGGAAACTCATCCGATAATTATCAGCCTACTCTCTTACATTTTCTACACAATCGGAGGCACCATATTCACATATCTCGTAGTAGAGAAAACGAAGAAAGTGAATATTGGTACTGGGTTGAAGGTCTCCATCGTCGCATCCCTAGCCTCATCAGTCTACTTCTATCTGTCCACGAAAGTCACACCAGATCTGATACTAGCCATATTCGTAAGTTTTCTCCTTGGAGGATACATAGGAGTCCAGATAATGATGAGAAAGGTCGCTGTTAGTGTCATTGAAAGTAAATAAGGTAAGCAGTAACCGCAGCCAACAACAGCAGGAAAATACCTGAGATCAGCTTTAGTCTTCGCCTACTGACCACCCTCCACTCATCCATTTTCAAAAGGGCTTCGGAATTTGATCCTGCGAGAAGCACGATGAACAAGGGAGCGATAAACATCAAATTGTAAAGTATGAGATACATAGCCCCCTCGTAGAGCCTCGTTTTCGATGCGATAAGAAACATGATGCCGATGTAAACACCACCCGAGCACGGAAACTCGAATAGGCTCACCATAATTCCAAGGAGTAAGGCCATCGGATACGTATCCCTCTCTGTGAGTCTCTTGAACGTGGGTACGACAAACCTCGGGAACACCATCAGGGGCTTCTCAAATGTCGTGGCATCCCGAATCTGTAGTAGCCCAAGCGTAGCCAGAAGGACGACTCCAAGTAAGCCAAAGATGTTTCTGATTCCCAATATGGAAACTGCATGGAGTAAACCCAACCCTATGCTGATGTATCCTATGTAGTTGCCTGCAATGTATATTAGACCCATCCTGATGACGCTCACTCTGGTCCTTTTCAAACTGAATAAGAATGAGAGGAAGAAGATGAGGAGTGAGAATGCACATGGGTTTATCCCATCGACGAGCCCCGCTATGATGATCATTGGCAGAGTCAAGACTAGTCTATCGATTATTGAATCGGGATCAAATCCTTCCTTCGATCCGTTTGTGATACTCGGGTCATCAATGTAATACTCTATCTTTGTTCTCAGATTCTCCTCGCTTAGGTTGTACAGAGCAGTACTAGGGTCGTGGTTGAATACCACAGATGGTCGCTGGCTCATTTGATAGTACAGGTATCGCTCGATTGACTTCGTTGATTTCATGTTCATCCACTCGACGACTATGCGTGGAGAATATTCCAGAGTGAGACTTTCCAACAACCTCTTAGGCTTTATGCAGGAAATACAATTTGAGTGGTAGAAGAATTCTATGACAACCTCCGATGCATCGACCTCTGGGATGGATGTTGCCAAGAGAAGTATCAATAAAAGAACACATAGAGCTTTTCCTCTTATATCGTCCATTATTGAATTTTAAGATATATGAGGTATTAGACGTTACGCTTCGTGAAAAGCGTGATATTATAAAATATCAAAACTCTCTAATTGTAGAGTCACCATGTCCGATTACAAAGTTCATTTCCTACTCCCCGCTCGATTGTATAAGTTAGCACCCTTCGTATATGTTGGACCTGACTTCAGATCCCTTCCCCTAGGGGTTATTTCGGACATTATGACACATAGAGGCAAACAGCTACAGCGCCTATATCCCTTAACCGTAGCTCAGGTCAGGCAGGATGGAAGCCAGACCGACCTGCTCTTCTGTTTCACTTTCTGCTATATCAACGATGATGACAAGCGAGTCGTATTCCTCACACCACCCATCAAACTTAAAGAAACGGGGACATCAGGAGCCCTAGGGATGCTTTTAGCCGAGGTCGAGAAATTGGCCACATTCATTCAGAGCTCCACCATCGAGATTGAACAACACGAAAAACTAAATGACTCCATCTCATTTCCCACTTCTCTCTCTTTCCTATCTTACGTCATGAGCAGTGTGAAATATCAGATCCTAGATCAAAAGCTTTACGAAACATTTGGTTATAGGAAAAGGGAAGAGGTAAGCTTTTTTGAGTGTGAAATTTCTGATTATTCTCATGGCGCACAAGATACGTCTGATAAGTATGATGTGAAAAACATATCCCCAAAAGAGCTCATGGAGTACAAAGAGAGATCAGGAGGGTTCTCTGCCAAATCATTTAGTCTTTCTCAGACAGATGATGCCTTAAAACCGAGTGTTATCCCTTACTTTGAAGATACAGTCCATACTGCGTGGAAACGTTCCTGGCTTCGTTTCCAGAAGAGTTCTGCAGAGGGGTACATGAGGTGGACACCTGATCTCCTAGAAATAGACACTCCATTCCCCCTCTTGTTCTTCCATAGTCTAGAGGAGATGTGGTTCACGAGAGGGAGTATCTTCGACTGGGGGCTCAGAGACCGAGACAGGGAACTCTTCAACTCGTTGCTATCGTACGCCGTCTGCGAGATGAATAAGAGGGGCATCCAGACTGTTCAATTCGCATACGTTGGGAAGGGGGAAGAATTCGTTAAGGATTGCCTTGTGGATCGTGGGTTCAAGGAGACTCATAGGTTAAGTCTTCTCAGGAAGGAGGTGGGTTGAACGGTGAAAGACATCGACATGCTGTTCGTCCACCCCTCGACTCATTGTCTCTCTCTTGGTTCTAGGGTAACAGATCTCGTGACCTTCGTCACGATGCCCATTGGGACCATCGCCCTCGCTGATCTACTGGAGAGGAATGGGTACTCGACCAAGATATTCCACACAGGCATAGAACAGATGTATAACAGGGATTTCCAGGTTGAGGACCTCTTCAAAAAATGTGATCCGAGGGTTGTAGGCATCGATCTCCACTGGTTCGTCCACTCCTATGACGCCATAAGAATAGCTAGAATAGCTAAGGAGCAGTCGAATGCCCATGTGGTGCTCGGTGGGTTCACAGCCTCGTATTTTGCAGAAGAGATCCTTTCCAGTTTCGATGAGGTCGACTCGGTAATCCGGGGTGATGCCGAGGTTCCCCTGCTCGAGTTGATGAAAAATCTAAAGAATGAGAGGTTGAGCAATGTACCTAACCTGACTTACAGACGCGATGGATCGCTGGAAGTCAGCGAGATGAGTTATATTGCGGGAGAGGACGACCTCCGGCAGCTGAATTACACCAATTTCAAGCTGCTCTCGAACTATGATAAGTACCACAGGGCGATCTCCCAGTCGGGAGATCTCGACCCCTACGCCTGGAAGGTGAACGTTAAGAGGCAGGCCTGGGTTCCCCTGGGGCGCGGATGCACTGTGAATTGCTCATATTGTGGAGGGGGGTCCATGGCCCACTACGGTCTCACCGGAAGGGGGAGACCTGTCTTCCATCCTACGGAGCAAGTTGTGCAAACTCTCAGTAAATTCGAGGAAGAGGGGATCGACGCCACATACATGGACTTCGACCCCTTTCCAGACCGTGGGTATTTCCGAAAGCTCTTCGAAGAGATCCGGAAGGAGAAAGTGGACATAAGCACCGAGTTCGCCCTCTGGTCGCTATCGGATCGGGGCTTCATAAGAGACTTTGCCGACACTTTTAATCCACTTTATTCCACGCTGGTGATGTCCCCAGAGTCTGGCTCCGAGGAGGTGCGGAGGAAGAACAAGGGATTCTACTTTGGCAACGAAGAGCTATTCAGGTGGCTCCGAGATGCCAGACGGGAGATGGTCTCCTTAGAGGTCTACTTCGCATCCGGGTTGTGCTGGGAGACCGAAGAAAACTTCGATGAGACTATCAATCTAGCAAAGTCCATCCTTGACGACTATCCAGTGGTAACGATTAGCTGTGGCGCACTCGTCATGGAACCTGGCTCTCCTAGGTTCAAGGAGCCCGAAAAATTTGGCATCAAGCTGAAATTCGGAACATTCGCCGATTACTACAAACATTTCATGGGGCTAGCGATGGGTCTTCCTACCGAGACCCAGCTAGGATACGACACCATATGGCAGTCTGAGAGACAGATCGTTGAGAACAGCATTCGCTTCGAGAAAATGATAGGAACTGGACAGCCTTCGAGGTGGCTGAGTTTGTTAGACGGCGAGGATGTGTTGATGTTTAAAAAACTTCCTTTTCACTCTTAGTAACTATTGATTAATTGCACAAATTATTTATGTTGATAAAACTTCCATACACGGAGGTATCGGCTTGTCAGAAAAAAATACTTTGCTAAAAACTATCGATGAGATGCGAGACGAAATAATCGGGCTCACCGCCGATTTCGTCAAGATACCCAACGTCAACCCCCCTGGGAATAAATACCCGGAATTCACCGATTTCTACATTGCTAAAACAAAGGAGTTCGGCCTCGAAGCTCAGCTCATAAAGGTCCCCACGAAGAAAGTCGATGAGATGGGATACGACCTTCCGAGGACCAACGCTCTTGCTAAACTGAAGGGAAATAAAGGCAAGCCTGTGCTGCACATGAACGGTCACTTCGACGTTGTCCCTGTCGGTTCGAGGTGGACCTTCGATCCTTTCGGCGCAGAGATCCGAGACGGTAAAATGTACGGCCGCGGCGCTAGCGACATGAAGGGAAGCGTGGCGGCTCAGCTCATGGCTGCGGTTGCTATAAAAAGGGCGGACCTATCCCTGGACGGGACCATCGTGTGCTCTGCGACTTGCGATGAGGAGACGGGAGGGCAACTAGGAGCTGGGTACATAGTCGAGAAGGGATACGCCGACGCTGACTTTGGCATTAACTCCGATTGCGGTCCCGCCGACACTATCAGCCTTGGTCACAGGGGTGCGATGTGGCTAGAGATCACAACGAAAGGGAAAACCTCACACGGCAGTGTCCCACACAAGGGCATAAATGCTGTGGAAAAGATGGCCGGAGTAATCATGGAGCTAATGAAGCTCAGGGAGAGTTTCAAGGAGAAGGTCTCAGCCATGCCCCTCTTGGACCCCCTCACCAAGCATCCGACGCTTACCATCGGGGGAACTATCCACGGCGGGATCAAGACCAACGTCATCCCCGACAGTTGCGCTATGACTATCGATAGAAGGGTTATCTACGAGGAGACACCAGAAGAGGCTAAGAAGGAAGTCGAGCTAGTCCTCAATCGGATGGCAGAGAAAGATCCCGAGTTCAGATATGAGACGAAGCTGGTGAATAGGATAGAGCCTAGCTATACCCCTGAGGACTCGGAAATAATCAAGGTCCTCAAGAAAAACGTAAAATCCATAGTGGGCAAAGAAGCCAAGATCAGCTACGGTGCAGGATATACTGACATGTGGTTATTCAACAAGATCATGCCCATGGCCCACTATGGAGTCAACACTTTCGGTCAAGCCCACACAGCGAATGAATATCTGAATCTAGATGACCTGATAACAGGTACAAAAGTCATCGCCATGACAGCATACGAGTTGCTGAGTTAATATCTACATCTTTTTTGTGCGTGCGCGCGCTGTGTCTGGTTTGATGGGATCGGTAGATGCTGTTTGGTTGTATGTGTTTGTCAGGGGATTTCTAAACAGGCTATCGCGCGTTCTTAGGGAAAGTAACATAATCAACATGCGATGAGCTATCTTGTACGGAGGCGTGGGATAAAGTTAATGGATGATTTCAAAATAGTGAAAGTTAGAGCAAGAGAACTTATCTCCGATTACTGGTTACCCAACCTAGAGGTGGACATCCTTACCAAGGGGGGTGTTCTAGGTCGGGGAGCATCGCCCTCAGGGACAAGACCACTAGAGAATGAGGCTGTCTATCTGCGGGATGGCGGGAGGAGATATGGTGGCTACGGTGTTTTGAAAGCTATTAGAAACATCAACGAAGTGATAGCCCCTAAGATCATCGGCATGGATGTGACTGAACAGAAGGAGATAGACGAACTCATGATTGAGTTGGATGGGACTATCAATAAGTCGAACCTTGGTGGAAATGCTACCCTAAGCGTTTCCCTCGCAGTCGCTGACGCCGCTGCGAAGTCTCTGAGAATACCGGCGTACCGCTATCTAGGTGGGAGAGAAGCGAGTACCCTTCCAGTTCCTTGGGTTTGGCTCCAAGCGGTTGAGGCTACAGGGAGACGAAGAACCCTGTCATTCCAGGAGCATCATATCGTCCCCCTAGGAGCTGAAAGCTTCACCGAGGCCTTGAGGATGAGTGCCGAGGTTCATTTCGCTGCAACTAGAATCATGGGAGACAAATATGGAAAACCTGTGGTTCTCGGGGAGACCACTTACTATCCTGCAATTATTGACGAGTTCGAGGCTTTAGACAGAGCCATGGAAGCCATCGAGGAGGTGGGATATGATGATGTCTTCGCACTAGCCCTCGACTGCGCTGCCACACATATGTACGTTCCAAAAAGAGAGACCTACCTTATATCTGGAAAGGAGTTGAACAGGGAAGACATGATCTCTTTCTATAAGGAACTTACGGAGTGCTACCCCATTTTCGCTCTTGAAGACCCACTTCACCAAAATGATTTCCAAGGGCACGCGCAGCTCACAAGAGAGATAGACATACAGATAGTGGGGGACGACCTCTTCGTCACTAACATTAAGAGGCTGACAAAAGGCATAGAGATGGGAGCCGCCAACGCCCTCCTCCTAAAACCCAACCAGATCGGAACCCTCACGGAAGCTTTAACGGTGGGGCAATACGCCCAGAAGAAGGGCTACAACGTTGTCGTTTCAGGAAGGCAAGGGATCGACGAGGAAGATCTCATACCAGACATCGCTGTAGCGATAAACGCTGGCCAAACCAAGTTGGGTCCATTGCCCTCAAGAAGAGCGAAGTATAATAGGCTGTTGAGAATAGAGGAGGAGCTGGGGGAGAGGGCAAGATATCTAGGAAGAAATTTACTTCACCCCTCTAAGCACCGATAACTACGATATTTAGATCGCATACATTAGTGTCAGTATAGTCTGTATACACGGCGTCCCTGAGCTGCTTAAAGACGTGCGAGCTATTATGATTCTTCAGACTCTCAAAAACATCTATACCACGTTCTCTGGCCCTCTTCATGGTATAACCGTCGACTAAACCTCCTGCTATATCCGTGGGTCCGTCATTTCCATCAGTGTCGATGGCCAAGCAAGTTATGTTCTTGCTCCCCGAAATTTTAATGGCGAATCCCAAGGCGAGCTCCTGGGAGGGTCCTCCCTCACCGGATCCCATTTCCAAACTGACCGTTGTCTCTCCCCCTGAGATCAGCACGCAGGGCGGCTTGACAGGCCTCCCATGCCCCTCCACCTCTCTTGCGACGCTTGCTAGAGCAATCCCTGCTTCCCTACTCTCCCCTTCGAGCACTGTCGACAGAATCATCGAATTGAAGCCTAGCTCCACCACTCTCTTCTCCGCAGCCATGCAAGCGGTATCGATGCTACCAAGAGTGAATGTATGAACCTCCATCCTAGTGAAATCCTTGGGAGTTTCAGGGATTGTGCCCTCCAACCCTTTTTTGAGATGCTTCCTTATAGAAACGGGTGTCCTTGTCCATAGATCGTAGCGTCTCAAAACGTCCACCGCATCTTGGAAGGTCGTATGGTCTTCCCAACCTCCCTGACGTGGGATAGCGAGACTTGGGGACGGGTTAAATATCCTGGGAGCATCAGGGACTACAAAGTTGATCATCTTTGTCCCTTTAGAGAGGATACGCTGTTGTAGTTTTCCGCCTTTCATAGCCGTGATATGCCTCCTGACCGCGTTCATCTCATAAATTGGAGCTCCGCTCATCAGGAGCAAATGCGTTATCGTTCTCTCGTCTTCAAAACTAATTCCCGAACCCTCAGCGGGATGGCTCATCAACGCAGTGCTCCCTCCACTGTCGCAGAAAAATACTAGGTCTTGTCGTGAGACAGACTGACACGCTTTGAGGATTTTTCCCGCGCTTCTGAAAGATCCTTCATCTGGTACGGGGTGTCCCCCCTCTTCTACATCTATGTTCCTGAGCCTTTGACGCTGACCTTTTTTCACTATAACTATTCCCTTTTTAATTCTGTCTCCTAATATTTCATCTAGTGCTCTCGCCTGTCCCATAGTTGCTTTACCAGCACCAAATACAAATATGTTTTTTATTTCAGATAGATCATAACTTAATATTCCAACTTTCAACTTGTTATTGGCAATGTTTATTATTCTTCTTACCCCATCATAAGTGTTCACCGCCTTAATAGCGTGCATTGCTATGTCTATTGCGATCTCTCTTCCCTTAAAATTTCCGTGAGAAAGTAAAGCATCTTTATTTAAAATACTCATAGTAAATATTCCTCAATACATAGTTAATAGAATATTGATTGAGCGCGTAGCCCTTGAGGCTTTAGGAGGGCTGTTATCCTCGACGCGCGCACCATAGTACTTTATGACCTTCTCATATTCTAATAGGATACACGCCATATTTCTTGCCTGTTTCAACCATCGTCATGCAGTTTTCCAGATTAGCGCCGGCAGCCCACGAGTTGCTCGAGGTTAGGACATGACCCCCACCTGGGGATGTACTCCTAATGCAGGTCTTTGTCTCATCCACGATCTCTAATCTGCTCTTATTCGCCAGATTGTCTACTGAGATATTTCCCATTAGAATGAGTCTCTCGCCGTACTCCGCCTTTACCTTACTAATATCAACTCCAGCCGACGGATCCAGTGAGTGAACGCCGTCGACTATTTCGGCCATGTCGTCGAGAAGGGGTATAATGTTCCCATCTGTATGCTTGATAAACTTCATACCTTTTTTATGCGAAGTCGTAACCTGCCTCTTCAGATTAGGGAAAATGACTTTGTGAAAGAATGTTATCGGAACCATTGGCCCTTTCTTCTCGCAGTAATCGCCCCCGCTAAGGATGAAATCCACATCAGCTTCAGCTATTTGTTTGATGATCTCAACATTGAAGTCCGTCAGCTGGTTGAGAACCCTCTTTATAAATCCAGGCCTCTGATACATCCAGGTGACAAATTTCATGGGAGTGAACATCTCCCAAGCATGGGCGAAAGGATCCCTTATAAAGGCGGCTAGAGCCATGTCTTCTCCGATGATCCTCCTGGAGTACTCGACAGCGAAGGTCCACCCTGTATCATTCGGATTTAGCGGGCGAAATTCATCGTAGTCCTCTGGGACGTTGAATACGGTGGTGTAAGGTACCCATGCTTTCGACTGTTTATCTAGTCTTAGGACCCGGCCCCACAGATCGACAATTGTTCCATCGGGATTTACCAAAGGTTCCCAGTCCTCTGGGGCAGACAGGTCCATCGTGAACACGTCGAAGCCGATTTTGTTATAGCAGTCTGCCTTTATGTCAACCCTTTTCCTCTCCATATCTCGGTTGGCATTAACCGGGGTCTGCAATGATGTCGCCGCTTGGAATTTCCTCCCAGTTATGGCTTCCATCAGGGGGATTTCAATGTCCATCTCCATTATTGGAACCCTATCGGGCTCTTCGATCTCTAAGGTTCTAAGCACTCTCTCCCTCTTGTTCAATCAATAATCCTCCTCTATATCCCAATTAGCCCTTTAACCACCATCACGGCTTTCACCGCGTCCTCGGCGTACCCATCGGCGCCTATCTCCCTAGCGAACTCCAATGTTGTTGGCCTACCACCGACTACGACTTTGACATCGTTCCTAAGACCAGCCTTGTCAAGGGCATCTATCACCAATTTCATTTCATGCATCGTAGATGTAAGCAAAGCCGACAGGCATAGGATGTCGGGACACTCCTCTTTCACAGATTCGATGAACCTCTCTGCCGACACGTCGACGCCGAGATCAACGACCTCGAAGCCGGCTGACTGGAGCACCATGTTGACTATGTTCTTCCCGATATCATGGATGTCTCCGCTCACCGTCCCGACGACGACCTTTCCGCTTGTTTCGATCTCGGCGTCGGCCAGAGAAGGCCTCAACAGCTCCGTGACCTCGCTGGCGAGATAGCCTATAAACATCAGCTCGGAGAGGAAAAGGTCTCCCCTCTCATATCTCACACCCACATCATACAATGTCTCGTTCAGAACATTTACGATGTCGAGGGGATGTATACCCGATTCCAGCTCATCGTTCACAGTCTTCTTTAATTCGTCTACATTTGATAGATTCAACAATAAACTCTTGATGTTCTCCATCATCCCAGTTCAGTATACAAAGATTATTCTATATATATCTGCGCGCGCGAATTAAATTACAAAACTAGGAAATTAACCCAAAAAATATGAGAAGAAATATTTGACTTGTGGATTGCGCGCGGGCAATTAAAAAATTGGAAAATAAGAAATTATTGTGGAATGCCTTGCAGTAGCTTCTCAACGGCTTGCTTAATTAGCATGGATACGTCTCCGTCGGGTGCAATCTTCGCTAGCCTATCGTAGATAGCGGGTTCTATTTGTATGGGCACTAGGCGCCATTTCAACTCCTTTCCGAGAATTCCTCTGACCCTGTTTCTTGTCTTCTGCATCGTCAACCCCTTCTTCCTGACCTCCTCCGCCAATGCGATCTGCGCGCGCTAGGGTGTTTAGAAATTAAAGGCACCGCTCCACTTTATAGATTGAAAAAACAGTGAAGATAAAACAGGTGCTCAACTCCGTCAACACCCCTCACACACCGCCTCCTCAAAGACCTCTACCACCGAAAAGGCCCAGGAAAAAAGCCCATCGACCCCCTGGCAATGCTCAAAGCCTAGCTCCTCAAACACCTCCTCCGAATCCCCAGCGACCGCAGACTATCCCTACGCCTCAAACACGACAGACAAACAGCCAGAGCCTGCGGATTCAGGAAACACACCCCCAGCCACGGCCTCTTCACCCACTTCAGACACAGACTTGGACATGACACCTACAACAGCGCGCGCGCGGTTTACTAGGATTCCAGCGTGAACATGCACGCTTGATAACGATTGGGACCTGCAAATGCGGTTGGATA
>Ga0114921_10000636_pt1 | contig 15115 bp, 8 predicted proteins | sample BentaG_FD_87016 | JGI IMG/M metagenome (GOLD analysis project Ga0114921, IMG submission 87016) | Deep subsurface microbial communities from South Atlantic Ocean to uncover new lineages of life (NeLLi) - Benguela_00093 metaG | ecosystem: Environmental > Aquatic > Marine > Oceanic > Sediment ...
CGGTCGACGCCAATGCGCGCACCGGCGGCCGGCGCGACCGCATGGTGCAGAAGGCTCACCGCACGCTGTCCACCCAACTGTCGGGCGCGCAGGTGGGTATCTCGATCACCACTCTGGCCACCGGTTTCCTCGCCGAACCCGTCGTCGGCCGGCTTATCCAGCCCGGCCTGACCGCCCTGCACGTGCCCGCGCGGTTCACTGGCGGCCTGGCATTGGTGCTGGCCATCCTGATCGCCACCTCCCTCTCGATGATCTTCGGCGAGTTGGTGCCCAAGAACCTCGCCGTGGCCCGTCCGGCGCCGACGGCCCGCTGGTCGGCGGGTCCGCAGCTGTTCTTCTCCTTCGTGTTCACTCCAGTGATCAAGCTGACCAACGGCACCGCGAACCGGATCCTGCGGCGGCTGGGCATCGAACCCGCGGAGGAACTGCGGTCGGCGCGCTCACCGCAGGAGTTGGTGTCGCTGGTACGCACCTCGGCTCGCAGCGGTGCACTGGATCCGGTCACCGCGGTCCTGGTGGACCGTTCTCTGCAGTTCGGCGAGCGCACCGCCGAGGAACTGATGACTCCGCGGTCCAAGATCGACACACTGGACGCCGATCACAGCGTGGCCGACCTCAGTTCAGCGGCCGTCAGGACCGGGCACTCGCGGTTCCCGGTAATCCGGGGCGACCTCGACGAAACCATGGGGGTGGTGCATGTCAAGCAGGTTTTTGCGGTGCCGCATCCGGTGCGTTCGTTGACTCGACTGGCCGATATCGCGCAGCCGGTCGCCAAGGTCCCTTCGACCCTGGACGGCGACACGGTGATGGCCGAAGTGCGCGCCAACGGTATGCAGACGGCGCTGGTCGTCGATGAGTACGGCGGCACCGCCGGCATGGTCACGGTGGAGGACCTGATCGAAGAGATCGTCGGAGACGTGCGCGATGAGCACGACGACGAACCACCCGATGTCGTGCCCGCCGGACGCGGCTGGCAGGTCTCGGGGTTGCTGCGTATCGACGAGGTAGCCGACAACACCGAGTTCCGGGCGCCCGAAGGTGATTACGACACCATCGGCGGGCTGGTGCTGGAGACGCTGGGCCACATCCCCGAAGAGGGCGAATCGGTTGAACTGATGGCCTTCGAGCCGGATAACGCGGCCGAGGATCCGGTGCGCTGGCTGGCGACCGTGCTGCGCATGGACGGCCGCCGGATCGACCTGCTCGAGCTCACCTCGATCGGGCGCAGCGGCGACGAACTCGGGCCGAGCTAGTGGGAGATATCTTCGGCGTGCTGCTGGCGGTGCTGCTGCTCATGGCCAATGCGTTCTTCGTGGCCTCGGAGTTTGCGCTGATCTCTGCGCGCCGCGACCGACTGGAGGCATTGTCCGAGCAGGGCAAGAAGAGTGCGGTCACGGTGATGAGGGCCGGTGAGAATCTGTCGCTGATGCTGGCCGGCGCCCAGTTGGGCATCACGGTGTGCTCGATCCTGCTGGGCAGGGTCGCCGAGCCCGCCGTGGCACACCTGCTGGCGGTGCCCTTCGGCCTCCTCGGCATCCCGGACGCGCTGCTGCATACGGTGTCGTTTCTGGTGGCACTGTCGATCGTGGTGACACTGCACGTGCTGCTCGGGGAAATGGTGCCGAAGAACATCGCTATCGCGGGTCCGGAGTCGACCGCGATGCTGCTGATACCGGTCTATCTGATCTACATCCGCGCAGCCCGGCCGTTTATCGCGTTCTACAACTGGTGCGCCAACATCACCCTGCGCACCTTCGGTGTGGAGCCCAAGGATGAACTCGACGTCACGGTATCGACGGTGGAACTCTCCGAGATGATCGCCGAGTCGCTCTCGGAGGGCTTGCTGGATCCTGAGGAGCACAGCAGGCTGACCAGGGCGTTGCAGATCCGTACCCGCGTGGTCAACGACGTGGCGATACCGCTGCGTCAGATTCGGGCCGTGCCCGTCGCGCGCGAGGGTTCCGGTCCGACGGTCGTGGCTCTCGAGAAGGCATTGACCGAGACCGGATACTCCCGGTTTCCGGTGGCAGCTTCGGACGGCGCATTCATCGGCTATCTGCACATCAAGGACGTGCTGTCTTTGGTCGCCGACCCCTACGACAACACCACGGTGGTGGATTCGGCGATGGTGCGACCGCTGCCGCGGGTGGCTGCCTCGCTGCCGCTGCCCGATGCCCTCTCCCGGCTGCGGCGCACCAACAGTCATCTTGCGCTGGTCACCGCCGCAGACGGAAGAGTCGCCGCGGTGGTAGCACTGGAGGACCTCGTCGAGGATCTGGTGGGAACCGTCCGTGACGGGACACACCGTGTCTGATGCGGTCTGATGTGCCGCTTCGACACCGCCGCCCAGGATCGGGCCAATCAGCGCTGGGTAAGCTAGATCGACGATATGCACACGGCATGGCGTCGGTGAGGGAGGAATCATGACCAAACGCGTGAAGGTGGGGAACCTGCGCGTCGCCCCCGTGTTGTACAACTTCATCACCAAAGAGGCGTTGCCGGGCACCGGTCTCGACCCCGACACGTTCTGGTCCGGCGTCGACAAGGTCGTCGCCGATCTGACCCCCAAGAACGAGGAGCTGCTGGCCCGCCGCGACGATTTGCAGGCCCAAGTCGACAGGTGGCACCGAGCCAGGGTGATCGGCCCCTTCGACCACGACGAATACAAGCAGTTCCTGACCGGTATCGGATATCTGCAGCCCGAACCAGCGGACTTCACCATCACCACCTCAGGTGTCGATGACGAGATCGCGACCACTGCGGGTCCGCAGCTGGTGGTGCCGATCCTCAATGCGCGGTTCGCGCTGAACGCGGCCAACGCGCGCTGGGGCTCGCTCTACGACGCGTTCTACGGCACCGACGTCATCGCTGAGGACGGCGGGGCTGAGAAGGGTAAGGGCTACAACGCAGTCCGCGGCGACAAGGTCATCGCCTACGCTCGACGGTTCCTCGACGGGGCCGTTCCCTTGGCATCGGGCTCATGGGCAGATGTCGGGGCGATCAAGATCGAGGTTGACGACGGAGTCGCTCAGATGGCGGCGGCGCTGGGCGACGGACTGTCAGTAGGACTGGACGACCCCGAGCAGTTCGCCGGTTACACAGGAGAGGCCGACAACCCCGAATCGGTTCTGCTGGTCAACCACGGCCTGCACATCGAGATCCTGGTCGACCCCGACTCCCCGATCGGATCCACCGACCCGGCCGGCATCAAGGATGTGGTGCTGGAATCGGCCCTCACCACGATCATGGACTTCGAGGATTCCGTGGCCGCCGTCGATGCCGGAGACAAGGTGCTCGGCTACCGCAATTGGCTCGGGCTCAACCGCGGGGACCTCAGCGAGGAAGTCGTCAAGGCCTCCCCGGACGGTGACGAGACCTTCACCCGGGTCCTCAACCAAGACCGCACTTACACGCGGCCAGCTGGAGGCGCTGAGGGTGCCGAGCTCACGCTGCCCGGCCGCAGCCTGATGTTCGTGCGCAACGTCGGCCACCTGATGACGAACGACGCGATCGTGGATACCTCCGGGAACGAGATCCCGGAGGGAATCCAGGACGCTTTGTTCACCAGCCTGATCGGCATCCACGGATTGCGCCAGGACAACGATGGCGACGGAGCGAACGGACCCCTGGCCAACAGCCGGACCGGCTCGATCTACATCGTCAAACCCAAGATGCACGGCCCCGACGAGGTGGCATTCACCTGCGAGCTGTTCAGCCGCGTCGAGGACGTACTCGGGCTGCCGCAGAACACCATCAAGGTCGGCATCATGGACGAAGAACGGCGTACCACGCTGAACCTCAAGGCCTGCATCAAGGCCGCCGCCGACCGGGTGATGTTCATCAACACCGGATTCCTGGATCGCACCGGGGATGAGATCCACACGTCGATGCAGGCTGGTCCGATGATCCGCAAGGGCGCGATGAAGTCTCAGCCGTGGATTCAGGCCTACGAGAACCAGAACGTCGATATCGGGCTGGCGACGGGTTTCTCGGGCCGGGCCCAGATCGGCAAGGGAATGTGGGCGATGACCGAGCTGATGGGCGACATGGTCGAGCAGAAGATCGGTCAGCCCAAGGCCGGTGCTACCACCGCGTGGGTGCCGTCACCGACGGCAGCGACCCTGCACGCCATGCACTACCACGAGGTGGACGTTTACGCGGTTCAGCAGGAGCTCGCAGGTGAGCAGCGTTCCACTCTCGACGAGTTGCTGACCATCCCGCTGTCCAAGGAGCTGGCGTGGGCGCCCGAGGAGATTCGCGAGGAGGTCGACAACAACTGCCAGTCGATCCTCGGCTACGTGGTGCGTTGGATCGACGCCGGAGTGGGCTGCTCGAAGGTGCCTGACATTCACGACGTCGCCCTGATGGAGGATCGTGCAACGCTGCGGATCTCCAGCCAGCTCCTGGCCAACTGGTTGCGCCACGGCGTGATCACCGAAGAGGACGTCAGGGCCAGCCTGCGGCGGATGGCCGCGGTCGTGGACGACCAGAATGCCGGTGACCCGGAATTCCGTCTGATGGCAGCCGACCCGGACAACAACATCGCGTTCCAGGCGGCCCAGGAGTTGATCCTGTCCGGCGGAGAGCAGCCCAACGGCTACACCGAGCCGATCCTGCACCGGCGGCGCCGAGAGTTCAAGGCAGCTAATAACGTTGATTGATGCAGTGAAGCCAGGGCTGACTGGCCGGGGAAGCGCGCCCGAGGCTCGATCGGGCGAAACAGGCGAAACGGGCAGACATGGGAAGACATAGCCGTCCCGACCCCCAGGACTCCCCCCGCCCGGATCCCGCAGATAACGTCCCCCGCGAGCAGCGGAACGAGCAGTTCGGGTCTGACTCCGAGAGCCCACCAGCAACGGATTCCGCCTCCGGGTCACCGGGGGCCGCCGGTCGGCAGCACGGCGGCGACTGGCAGGGCGGCGAATGGACCGGCAGCCATCGCGCCGTGACGCCGGGACGGCGTGGAGTCAGCGTCGGCGTCATCGTGGCGCTGGTGAGCGTCGTCGTGGTCGTCGGCGCCGTGATTCTGTGGCGGTTCTTCGGCGCCGCCCTCTCCGACCGATCCAATGTCGCTTCAGCACGTTGCGTCGACGGCGAAGTCGATGTCGCCGTCGTCGCGGATCCGGCGATCAGCGAGCCGGTTGCAGCGCTGGCGGAGCGCTATAACGAGAACGCCGCCCCGGTCGGTGACCTCTGCGTCATAGTGCAGGTCCAGGCTGCCGATTCAGACCAGGTCGTCAACGGATTCGCCGACCAGTGGCCCGAGGACCTCGGCGAGCGGCCGGCACTGTGGATTCCGGGCAGTTCGGTGTCGGAGGCTCGACTGGAAGCTGCGGTGGGCGCCGAAACCGTGAGCGACAGCCGCTCATTGGTGACCTCGCCCGTACTGCTGGCGGTGTCGCCGCAGCTGAAAAGTGTTCTGGGTGAGCAGAACTGGGGAACGCTCCCGCAGCTCCAGTCCGATCCTGGCGCCATCGACGGGCTAGGACTGCCGGGCTGGGGAGGGCTTCGCCTCGCGCTCCCCCTGACCCAGAACAGCGATGCCGCATATCTGGCGGCCGAGGCTGTGGCGGCCGCGGCCACCCCGGCCGGAGATTCCGCCAGCGCGGGGTTGGGAGCTGTCGGCAGGTTGATGGGCGGTGCCCCCGAGCTTGCCGACACCGATGCCGACACGGCCCTGGACGCCTTGGTGGATGCAGCGGATCCGGCCACCGCCCCAGTGCACGCGGTGGTGACCACCGAGCAGCGACTCTTGGGTCGGGCGTCCTCGCTGTCGGATGCGGATTCCAAGCTGGCGGCGTGGCTGCCGCCGGGGCCGGCAGCGATGGCCGACTTCCCCACTGTTCTGCTGGACGGCGATTGGTTGTCCCAAGAACAGGTGACTGCGGTTAGCGAGTTCGCTCGATTCCTGCGCAAGCCCGAGCAACTCGGTGAGTTCGCCGCGGCGGGATTTCGCGTCGACGGGGCCACGCCTCCGGCCACGGGCGTCATCGATTTCGTGCCAGTGGATGCGCCGTTGAGTATCGGTGACAATGCGCTGCGGGCGACGATCGCCGACACGCTGGCCGCGCCGGTCATGAGCCCGACCGTCACAGTCATGCTCGACCAGTCCATGCCGACGGACGAGGGTGGCAGGTCGCGCCTCACCAACGTCGCGGACGCGCTGAAGGTGCGACTCCAGATGCTCCCGGCGGATTCCGCCGTGGGGTTGTGGACGTTCGACGGCGTAGAGGGGCGTTCGGAGATCGTCGCGGGCCCGCTGTCCGAACCGCTCAACGGGCAGACACGATCAGAGGCCCTGACCGCCGTGCTGGACGCCCAGAGGGCCTCCGGCGGCGGCGCGGTGTCGTTCACCACGCTGCGGTTGGTCTACACCGAGGCGTCGGCCGCCTACCGCGAGGGCCAGGATAATTCGGTGCTGGTCATCACCACCGGGCCGCACACGGATCAGTCGCTGAGCGCGGAGGGCTTGGAGCAGTACATCAGGGGTGCCTTCGATCCTGAGCGTCCGGTCGCGGTCAACATCATCGCCTTCGGCGACGATTCCGACCGCGCGACGTGGGAGGCGGTTGCACAAACAACCGGTGGCAGCTACCAGAACGTGGCGAACGCGGCGTCGCCGGAACTAGCCTCGGCGATCGCGGTGCTGTTGTCCTGAACGGGCGCGAACCTGCGTGGGAAGGGACGCCGTAACCGCCGGGTGATCCTTCCCGATCCTTTCCGGGCTCGCCGATGGTTTTGGCTGCCCGGTGCGCCAATGGTATGACAGCATGACAGCTTGGTCGCACCGTCTTGCGGTGATCGGGGAATCAGAGGCCGAAAGGTGTAGCACTGCGCGTGATGCCCAATCAGCATCAGGAACCGACACCTGCCGGCGAGAATCCCGCGATTACTCGCCGCTGGCGTGATCGCAAGCGCTACCTGTGGTTGCTCGGGCTGGTCATACCTACCCTGGTCCCCCTATCGTGGGCAGCGGTAGCGGTGACCGGATGGGGCTTGTTCTGGTGGTCCGGACCGGTGTTGCTACTCCTTATTCTCCCGGCGTTGGACCTTGTGATCGGCTCGGACGCCGAGAACCCGCCGGAGAGCGCGCTGTCCGAGTTGGAGCAGGATCGCTACTACCGGTGCGCAATCTATCTCTACCTGCCCGCCCAATACGTGTCGTTGGTGCTGGCCTGCTGGTTCTGGAGCGGCGGCGGTGGAGTCGTGCTGAGCGAACTCGACAAGGTGGGCCTGATGCTGACCGTCGGTGGAATCGCCGGTGTTGCCATCAACGCCGCCCACGAAATGGGCCACCAGCGAGCGCAGTCGGAGCGGTGGCTCAGCAAGGTGGCGCTTGCGCAGTCGGGCTACGGGCAATTCTACGTCGAGCACAACCGGGGTCATCACGCTCGCGTCGCCACCGCAGAGGATCCGGCCAGCGCCCGGTTGGGCGAGAACGTCTACTTCTTTCACTTCAGATCCATATTCGGCAGCCTGCGCTCCGCATGGAGGCTGGAGCGCCGATGCCTGGCACGCCGGGGAAGGCGCACGTGGACGCTGCGGAACGACATACTCAATGCCTGGCTCATGAGCGTCGCGCTGTTCGCGGCCCTGGTTCTGGGGTTCGGCCTAGAGGTGCTGCCCTGGCTGATCGGGCAGGCCCTCATCGGGATCTGGCTGATGGAGACCATCAACTATCTGGAGCACTACGGGTTGCGTCGCCGGAAGCGGGCTGACGGACGCTACGAGCAGGTGCGTCCCTCGCACAGCTGGAACAGCAATTCGGCGATCTCCAACGTCTTCCTTTTCCACCTGCAGCGACACTCCGACCATCATGCGAATCCGCAGCGCCGGTACCAGGCACTCTGCCACGCCGACGAGGCGCCTCAGCTGCCTGCCGGCTACGCAACCATGGTGGTCGTGGCATTGGTTCCACCGTTGTGGCGGCGCGTGATGGATCGACGGGTGCTCGCCCACTACGGGGGCGACATCGGCCTGGCCGCGCTGAGGCCCCGCGAGGCGCGGCGGCTAACTCGGCGATGCGGCTGACTGCACTTGGCGAGTACGTCGCAGCGCGACAGCGGCCATACGCATCGACAAAGCGGGCGACGCTCGCTCCAGATACCAGAGCGCCTTCCACCACCGGGGCACCACGATAATCGCCCGATTACGCATGACCGCGTCCAGCGCCCGCCCGGCGAAGGCATCGGGTTCCGTCGGGCGCAACGCCTCACCGAGCTTGAGTAGATTCTCGCGGCTGACGCTTCTGTTTCGGCCGTATTCTCCACCAGTGAGGATGGGAGTCCGCACCACCCCGGGACACAGCACCGACACCTTGACGCCGTGTGACGCTGCCTCGACCCGCATGGTCTTGGACAAGGCGACGACCGCGTGCTTGGTCGCGGAGTAGCCGGCCTGGGCTGACGTGGTGAGCAGCCCGGCCATCGAGGCGGTGTTGACGATGTGCCCACTGCCCTGCCCGATCATCACGGGGTAGGCGGCCCGGACGCCGTGGACCACACCGCGCAGGTTCACGTCGATGACGTCGTTCCAGTCGTCGAGAGTCAGGGTGTCGACCTCACCGCCGATGCCGATTCCCGCGTTGTTGAACAGGTAGTCGATCCGCCCGGACAACTGAACGGCGCCGGCAATGGCCTGTTCGAACGCCGAATGGTCACGGACATCGAGTTCGATTGCGTGCACCGCGACGCCAGACTCGCCGAGGTGGCGTGCCAGTCGTTCGGCGACCTCGAACTGACGGTCGGCAATCCAGACCTCCGCGCCTGCTTCGCTTAGTTTCGACGTCAGCGCGGCGCCGATCCCGGACGCTCCCCCGGTGATGAAGGCGACCTTTCCGGACAGATCAGTCGTGTCTTTGGTGGCCACTAGGGAAGGATAGCCGTCGACTTGCCCGGCAGAGAGGTTGCCATGAGCGGCGCGGGCCCGCCCTGATCGCTCGCGCTCCGTGCGCTGCAGTCCCCACCCACAGGCGCGCCTGACTTCGGTTCTGCCTTGCCCCAACAGCGTTGCAGCAAACACATGCCGCCCATAATCCCTGGTGAAGGGCGCCGGAGCGCACCATTTTGCCATTGGTCGTCGGACGGCCTCCGGTCTGCGACCGCTCGTTCCGCCGGCCCGAAAGCGTGATCCGTACCCGGATCTGTTGGGTCACAGAGCATCAGAAGGGTCGCCGGGCGCGAAGGTGGGAGTGGGACTTTGTTGTCGGCGAGCCCTGAAACCGGGCGATTGGGCTACCCCGTGCCGACGAGACCACGATCCATCGCGATAGGAACGCACCGGTCGAAGTGTTTGCTCCGGGCCCAGGTCGACATGCCGGGAACATCAGTTCTGCGCCAGTGCCCGGCGATCACATTGGCAAAAACGGCCACAATTCGATGTCTCCGTTCACCCCCCGGTTCCGTGGCCGTAATGGTGGGCCAGGAGTAGGTGGGAAGAGGATTTCTTATTTTTTTGCAGGAGACCTAACAGCAACGTAGGGCAAGCTCGAGACACAGATTAGTCCCGCCATTAAGTACATCCGTGTGATTGTAGCTGAAAGCATTCTCTACTAGGTGGTAGCTAGCACAGTAATATGCGTTGAAATGTATGTTCACGTGTATATGTGCTAGCTGGGGCCGTTCGATTGATGTTGAAGGGGGTGCGCTGGGCCGGCAAAAACTTGGCGCCATCAGCGGATTTCAGCAATGCGCGATTGATTTGCTAGAAATGCCCTCTGATGCCTTAGTGAGATTTTGTTGCCCGATTGCTTCGTGAAGCAATATGATTCATCTCATGCCGATCACGGCTAACACTCGACCTGCTTCTAAACCTGGAGTAACCATGCGTTCTGCGATTCGCAAAGCGGGTGTTGCCTGCGGCACCCTCTTTGCCTCTTCCGCCCTTGCTGTCACCACTGCGACCGGGGCCTGGGGCAGCAACTCCGCTCTCGTGATCGCGGGATTGGAGATGCCGTCCCTGCACGATTTGGTGATGTCTCAGTTGCTTGGCGGCGCATTGCAGGGCCAGCAGCGTGTCAGCGTTAACTGGCCTGCGGAGGCCGCTCCCTATACCGGTTCCGACGATCTGACCCTGGGTGAGTCGATCGAGGTCGGCATTACCAACCTCGACACCCAGATAGATTTGGCGCTCGATCGCCTGGCCGGGCCGGGTGAGCAAGTCACCGTGGTCGGACTGTCTGCAGGCTCGCTGGTAGTCAACGAAATTCTCTATGATTTGGACGCCGATGCCAACGCGCCCGACGCAGACCAGATCAGCTTCATCGTGGTCGCCGACTCCAGCCGGCAGCAGGTGATCGACACGGACAAGCCGAACTCCCGCTTTGACTACACCTATCGGCCGACACCGGTAACCAAGTACGATGTCTCGGTCGTCATCGCCGAGTTCGACGGGACGCACGATTTCCCGGATCGCTGGTGGCACTTCACGGCGGTGATCAACTCGATCGCCGGTTCGATCGTCGGGCACATACCGGTTATGTTCGAGGATCTGTCCGAGGTACCCGCGACAAACATCGACGTGGAGGTAAACAGCGAGGGCGGCACCACGACTACCTATTTCGTGCAATCCGATACTCTCCCGTTGGTCCAGTTGTTGCCCTTCCTCGCGTCGCAGGAGGCATCACTGAGGAGGTCGGTCGAGAGGGGCTACAGCCGCTACGACAACAGGGCGTTCGCGGTGCAGGCCGCAGCTGTCGCAGCACCTGCGGCGGTCGAGGACGAGGACGTCGACCAGCCGGCTGCGGAGGTCGCAGAACCCGCTGAGGCGGCCACGGAAGTGGCGGTGGTCAGCGACGACAGCACCGCCAAGGACGACGAGGCCGCCGACGTGGACACCGACACGACCTCGGTGCAGGACGACGCTGCTGTTGAGGCCGAGGCTGTTGACCCCGAGGCTGTTGAGCCCGAGGTTGTTGAGGCAGACACTGGTGCGGCAGACGCCGCTGCCGAGGCGGAGGCGGTTGAGGCGGAGGCGGTTGAGGCGGAGGTTGCCGAGGCCGCAGAAGCCGCTGTGGCCGAGGACGCTGCCGCTGCTGAGGCCGCAGAAGCCGCTGAGGCCGAGGCTGCCGAGGCGGACGCTGCGCAGGCGGAAGCTGCTGAGGCCGAGGCTGCTGACGCGGGAGCCGACGACAGCGACAACGACGGTGCCGGCGCTTCGGACTCCTCGGATGATTCCTCGTCCGGTGACTCAGGGTCCTCCGACTCGTCTGACTCGGAGTAACTGCGACTCGCGCCATCGACGACATCTTGGATATTCACCCACCAAGCCCCGGGGTCCGCTCCGGGGCTTCGTGGTGTCAGGGCCTCGTCGGCTAGTCGCGGCGCGAGGTCATTCGTCTGAAGGTTCTGTCGCTAGTGTCCGATTTGCTGTGAGGTAGCGTTGACCCATGGATGTGCCGCAGTTCGACGTAATCGTCGTGGGCGCCGGGTTCGGCGGAATGGGTGCTTCGATCCAGCTCAAGCGGATGGGCTACGAGAACATCCTGATCTTGGATCGCGAGGACGATCTGGGTGGGACGTGGCACGTCAACCATTACCCGGGTTTGGCGGTCGACATTCCGTCGCCCACCTACTCGTACTGGTTCGAACCGAACCCCAACTGGTCCCGGCTCTACGCGCCGGGGTCGGAGCTCAAGGACTACGCCGACCATGTCGCCGACAAGTACGACGTTCGGCGTCATATGAGATTCAACAGCCCGGTCGACGGCGCACGCTGGGACGAAGATGCCCAGCTCTGGCAAGTTACGCTGTCTGACGGTGAAATGCTGTCGTCGAGATTCCTGATCACCGCCACCGGTTACCTCTCCCAGCCGCACACTCCTGACATTCCCGGAATCAACCATTTCGCGGGCCGCATCATTCACAGCACTGACTGGGATGACGACTATTCGCCCGACGGCGAGCGGATTGGGTTGATCGGGACCGGCGCAACAGCTGTGCAACTGATCCCGCAGCTGACCCGGACGGCTGCCGAGCTCACCGTGTACCAGCGCACCCCTATTCACGTCGTGCCCAAGCTGGACTTCGCGATCCCGATGTTCCTGCGCCGGCTGTTTGCCCGGGTGCCCTTCGTGCAGCGCGCGTTCCGCTTCAGCACCGATATCAACCTCGAAGCGATGATGATCCTGTCGGTGCTGAACTTCAAGTATTTCCGTCAGCTCAACGTCTGGGCGTCCTATCTGTCGCAGGCACTTCGATTCGTTTCGATCCGGGACAAGGAACTGCGCGCGAAGCTGACGCCGGACTACGACTTCGGTTGCAAGCGACCGACCTACTCGAATTCCTATTACCGGATGTTCACCAGGCCGAACGTCCATCTTCAGTCAGCGGGTATCGAGCGGATCGAACCCGACGGAATCGTCGCGAGTGACGGCACCAAGTCCGAGATCGACACGTTGGTTCTGGCTACGGGTTTCGATCTGTGGGAGGCAAACATTCCCGCGATCGAGATCATCGGCCGCCATTCGCGGAACCTCGGAAAGTGGTGGCGCGACAACGGGTTCCAGGCTTACCAAGGTCTGTCGATCCCAGCGTTCCCGAATTTCCTCAGCCTGGCAGGGCCATTTGCCTCCAGTGGACTGTCGTTCTTCAACACCGTCGAATACCAGATGCGGCACATGGACCGGCTATTCGGTGAGGTGCAGCGACGCGACGCGTCTACCTTCGAGGTGACCGAGGACGCCAATGCCCGGTTCCGCGAGCGCATGTCGAAGCTCCTCGAAAATACGGTTTTCGGCAGAGGCGACTGCGCCCGCGCGCGGTCCTACTACTTCAGCCCGAGCGGGGAGACGTTGGTGCGTCCCGCCTCGACCAACCAGACCAACCGCGAGAACGACACTTTCCCCTTCAGCGACTATGTGATCCGCTGAACCCGCAGTTCAGAAGTGGTTCCGAGGGCTCAGCGCAGGCGATGTGTCAGCATGAACAGATGCTGGTGAGGCGAATGCTCGGATTGCTGGGTGCAGTGGCCGCGGTACCCATGGCGATGCTGCAGGCTCCCATCGCGATGCCGTCGGCCGCCGCTGCCCCCTGCTCAGACGTCGAGGTGATATTTGCCCGTGGCACGGGTGCTCCGGCCGGCCTTGGCTGGCTCGGGGAGGCGTTCGTCGATTCATTGCGCGCCAAGGTTGCTGGCCAATCGGTCGGTGCCTATGGGGTCAACTACTCGGCGAGTTTCGACTTCGATGTCTCAGCGCCCCAGGGGGCCAGTGACGCCGCTGGGCGGGTGCAGTGGATGGCCGACAATTGTCCCGACACCAAGCTTGTCCTCGGCGGCAATTCCCAGGGGGCCGGAGTAATCGATTTGCTGACAGTAGACCCCCAGCCACTAGGTCGATTTACCCCGACCCCGTTGCCGCCGCAGTTAGCCGACCACATCGCCGCGGTCGCTGTTTTCGGAAATCCGCTGCGCGACATCCGCGGAGCGGGTCCGCTGCCGCAGATGAGCAGCGTGTATGGGCCGAAGACGATCGACCTTTGCGCGGCGGGCGATCCCTTCTGTTCTACAGGTTTCAACTTTCCGGCGCACTTTTCCTATGTCAAGAACGGAATGGTCGAGGAAGCGGCGAATTTCGTGGCAGGCCGGCTCCGTTAACAGCAGGGCAGGGTCATAGGGCGCGGGCGGCGAACCTCAGCTCAGATCGGGCTGCGCTGCCCACCGCAGGGCCGGATCCGCGCCAGGCCAGCGTTGAGAGCGAGTACGGGGAATCCTGGCGGGAAATGCGGCGACTTGGCCTTCTTGGACTGTAGCCTTATACCCAACTGGCAAACCTTGCGGCGGAGCATTGGGGGGGGCAGATGAGGGCGGTCGATAACAAAGCTAGATTCGGCTGGTCCGGACAGGATCGCCGGAGGGCAAAATGCCTTGCGGCGGCAATCGCAGCAGTGCCGCTTTGCGCGCTGCCAACCCTGGGCACCGCCACTGCCGCCGAACCTGAGCTACCAGGCCCCGGCACTGTCACGGATGCTGAGCCTGAGCTACCGGCCCCCGGCACCGTCACGGATGCTGAGCCTCGCCTGTTTGACGCTTTGACGCCTGGGGCGCGGGTCTTCACGCTCAGTCTGCTCGCAGGCGGCAACGACGACGATCTGGGTGGCGTGGTGTGCCAGGATGGACGGACCTGCGTACCCGTGCCCTATCCCTACCTGTTCAGGTCCGCCGGAGTGGACGAACTCGACGACGCGATACGTTCAGATGGCTCGCCTGGTCAACAGATCGTCTACGGATACAGCCAGGGTGCTCGAATAGCCTCCGACTGGCTCGATAAGTATGGCGGTACCGCGGGTGCCCCGACACCCGACGATTTGACTTTCGTGCTGATCGGCAATCCCGGCCGCAAATACGGCGGCGGGCACAACAGCTGGGGTCAGACGACGCCCGCGACCGATTATTCCGTGCTCGACGTATCGCGACAGTACGACTTGGCGACGGACGTCCCCGATGACCCTTCCAATTTACTGGCAATGGCCAACGCGCTCGCGGGGTTCTCGCAGGTGCACACCGAGTACGAAGATATCGACCTTTACGACTCGGCGAATTACGTTTGGACAGAGGGGAACACCACTTACGTCTTCGTGCCGGCGGATCGCCTGCCGATCCTCACTCTCCTGTACGGGCTCGGGCTCACTGAATTTGCCGATTCATTGGACGCGCCCCTCAGGGCGGCCATCGAGAAGGGCTACGACCGCAGCTACCTGCCTGCCGAGCCAGGGCTGCCGCCGGCCGAAGCGGAGCCCGAACCCGAAAGGCTCTCGGCGGAGCCGGACCAGGCGGTAGCGGCTGCGGTCACGTCGCCGAGTTCGCGAAACGCGATTGCGCAAGACAAGAACGACACCGTGAACCAGCTGGCGGACAGCATGGATTCCCAGGCGGAATCCGAGTCGGTCTCCATGGATGTGGACGCGGCGAACGCCGACCTTGTCGATGTGGCCGTTGTGGATGCCGATGTTGTGAGTGTGGACGTTGTAGATGCCGATGCCGATGCCGATGGCATGGCCCGGCACCGGGACCTCGAAGACAGTGCCCTCGAAGACAGTGCCCTCGAAGACAGCGCCATGGACTCCCAGGTGGACGATGATCAGGGCGCCGCGGCCGCGGCCTCCGAAGAAAGCGAGTC
>Ga0114921_10000637_pt1 | contig 15114 bp, 14 predicted proteins | sample BentaG_FD_87016 | JGI IMG/M metagenome (GOLD analysis project Ga0114921, IMG submission 87016) | Deep subsurface microbial communities from South Atlantic Ocean to uncover new lineages of life (NeLLi) - Benguela_00093 metaG | ecosystem: Environmental > Aquatic > Marine > Oceanic > Sediment ...
ATACCGCATTATTTTAAGGTTTTCAAAAAACTTGTCAATGAAAAAATGTGAGGTAATCTACCCTAAATACTAACTACTATCTCTCACCCCCTTTTTAAAGATTTTATAATCCCTTTAAAACATTTGAGTAAATACGGCAAGGCTTTAGCCTTGCCCTATTTATATGGAAGGGGATACTATACAAAAACATCTAAACTTATAAATTCCTTATTATTTTAAAGTTTTCAAGGAAAAAAATGTGAGGTAATCTACCTTTTCCCATCTCTACTTTTTATATATATATATTATAAACTGAGTATAAAGGAAATGTGAATTTTTGGTAAAGAAAAATCGTTGGGGTCACTATCCGTCAAAAAAAACTCGGACCAAATTTTTTTTGGGCAACCACGCAGGGGCAAGTCTTGTGCCTGTCCTTTAGGTTGTCCCTACTTTATCTCAAATTCAATTAGATTTTGCGTTTCTCCATCTTCTATTTTTTTGACAATTCCTATGTTCGGTCCATACCATTCATAAACAATTAATGTATCAGAAAAACTTGGGAAAAATTCTGATGAATCTGCAATTATTATCTCTGTTTTTACTTTATAACATTCCATAAATCTACCTGCAGGGACGACCAAATCTTCTATCTCCTCAACTTCACCTCTACTCTTTACCCTTCGTCTTATCTTTTCGCCAAGAATAGTTTTTTCTATTTCAAAACTACCTTCCCAACAATTTCCGAGGATGAGGGGCAGTTCTAAATGTTTCATCCATCTCTTTGTTAGTAGAAAATCTTCTCCCCCATATTGGATGGTATGGGTAACATATTTTGACAGTTCGCCTGTCGTTTTATACCAGTATTCTGTGCAGTAATTATTTTCTATAATATAACAGTCACGGTCGTCCTTTGTAGTTTTTCCTCCTGTTTCCATAGTTAGTATTCTTCCATCTTCGGTTTCGAATATCCACTTCGAACCTGCGTTTTCAATTGGAAGGTAGTTTGCACCAGTTCTATACACCAGAGGATTTCTACTGCATCCCGAAATGAAACCAATACTAAAGAAGATATATAATACTCTGTTCCAGCGATATTGCATCCGCAGACCCTCCTTTTCCTATTAGTTTGAAGTAATTGATGGAAAGATTGAGTTTAAAATTTTCCTTCTTTAGGATTGAGTATCCCAACCCGAAAACAAATCCACCACTCACCCCTTTCTCCCTGTGGTCAGATATTCCTCTATCAATGTTGAAAACAGATATTCCATATCTTATGAAGTAGGGTTTGTCTAATGGTGAGAGGATTAAATTTGCTTTGCAGGAAGTCAGGGCAAGAGTATAATGTTCATTCTCTCTGCCCCGCAGTTTTGTAGCGCCTATTTTGAGTTCAAAAGACTCGCTGGGAGAAAAACTTTTCATTACACACAGTTCTGGATAGATGCCACCGGTTACATCTCTTCCACAATCACCCACGAATGAGAAGTAGGAGAGCGAACCCCCACCACCCACATTCGAATGTAGATTCAAACTTACAAGCAGGAGCAATAGGATTGTAGGGAACAGGCATGCCTGTTCCCTACTCGCAATGACAATTGTGGAAAAAAACTTTTTCAGCAATCTTTCCCTCATCTCGAGTCGGTATTTCCTTCTGTGCAGTCGCAATCTCCTTCATTCAAATCCTTTCCACACTTTGGACACAATCCCTTGCAATCTACTTTGCACAGAGGTTTCATAGGAATTGAGAGGAAGACCGAATCCACTACTATCCTTTCCAGGTCTATCACATCACCTTCGTAAAACGCTACACCCATACCCTCTTCGGTGGGTTCGGCATTCACCTCGTCTTTGCCCTCCGTGAAAGGTAAAAAGCGTATATCTATATGGTCAGAAAAGTCTTTTTCAAATTTTTTGAGGCATCTTGCACATTCCAGTTCAGTGGTGAAACATACATCTCCTCTGGTATGAATTGATTTGCCTGCCTTTGTCAACAAGAGGTTTACTTTTACCCCGTTAGATAGTGAACATCTAACGGGGTGAACCTCGTCAACTGTTCCATCTATACAGGGTTGCAGAGAAAAATCCAATCTATTTTCGCCATCTAAAAGTTCACTAACAGTTATCTTTTTCATAACCCAAATTTAATGCGGAAAATGGTGAAGTCTGATTTTTTTGATTCAATATTCAGTGAACTCTCTCCTTTTTAGACCTGATAAGTCAAGGGTTCCGTCTTTTGGATTTGAAATTATTTCCCATCCCTCCATTGTTTCTGCACCGATAATAGCATCAATGACTTTTCCATCTATACTTCCCAAATCATCAATGGGGATTACATAAGTATCAAATCCATATCCCTCAATCCTTCCCCAAATGGAACGAACCTGTATCAAATAATGTAATCGCCTTTTTACCTTCAATTTCTATCTCTTTTATAATTCTCATATTAATGATTCTAAGAGACAACCTCGATACTTGCCCTTGCTACCTTTTCATCCTTTTCAATCTGGCGTCTTAAAGATTGTTCATCTTTGAATGTTCGCTCTTCTCTTATTTTTTCAACACATTCAACATCGATCGTCTCTCCATATAATCTCTCTTTGAAATCGAAGATATGAACCTCTACCGAAACCTTACCCAATTTAGAAAAAGTCGGTCTTGTCCCTATATTCATAATACCACCAAATCTTTTCCCTTTCCAAATAACATACACAACATATACACCCATACAGGGTATCAATTTCTTTTCATTCACTTTCAAATTGCAGGTAGGATAGAGAAGTTTTCTTCCCCTCTCTCTGTCTTTGAAGACCCTTCCTCGAAATGAGTAAGGTCTGCCAAGTAGAGAGTTCGCTTCTTCGATCTTCCCTTTGAGGATTGCATCTCTTATTCTTGTGCTCGATATGGGTGAACCATTATGATTTTGTGGTGAAACAGCACTGACACCAAAGTTGTATTTCTTGCCTAACTTTTCAAGAAGTGAAAAGTCTCCTTTTCTTTCTTTACCAAATCTGTGGTCGTAGCCTACTAAAATATCAGATATGGATAACTTGTCAACAAGGATTTCTCTAATAAACTCTTCCGCTGTTTCAGATGCAATTTTTGAATCAAATTTAATGACCAACAGATTGTCCAGTCTCAACTTTTCAAATATCTGTTTTTTTTCCTCAACAAGGGTTAAAATCTTACTCTTTTTCAAGAAAAATTGTGGCGGTGGGTCGAAGGTTAAGATCAGGCTCTGTCGATTTTTCTTTTTAGCTTCAGAGACGAGTTGGGACACGATTTTCCGATGACCTAAATGGCACCCATCAAAAGAACCCATGGTGATAACTGAGTCCTTTGGAAAATTTTTAAAATTTCTTCCAACTCTCATTTTTGGCCAGGACTGGCGAGCGTTTTTTTCTTTTCTTCGATGAATATGATTTTGTTCTCTTCTGTATCCAGTTTTATCTTGTTAGTTTCTGCAAACTTGCCTGAGAGCAGTTCTTCTGACAATGGGTCTTCAATCAACCGCTGAATGGCTCGTTTCAACGGGCGTGCACCAAAGTTTGGGTCGAACCCCTCTTTCAGCAGGAGTTTTTTAGCATCTTTTGTTATAGAGAGTCTTATTCCTTTTTCCTTCATCCTCTCCGCAACTTCACTGAAGATTATGTCTACGATTTTTTCCATTTCAACTTCCCCCAGTGGTTTGAATACTAAGGCTTCGTCAATCCTGTTTAAAAATTCAGGGTTGAAGGTATTCTTTAACTGGTTGAGAAGATTTTCTTTCATCTTCTCATAACTTCCATCTTCTGAAACCTTATGAAACCCTAAATAAACGCCTTTCTTTATGTCACGGGTACCGATATTAGAGGTTATCACAAGCACAGTGTTTTTGAAATTCACTTTCCTTCCAAAGCTATCGGTCAGAAGACCGTCTTCTAAAACCTGAAGGAGTATATTGAAGACATCTGGATGTGCCTTTTCAATCTCGTCGAGTAGAACCACGGAGTATGGTTTCCTTCTTACTTTCTCTGTAAGTTGTCCACCTTCTTCGTAACCTACATATCCAGGAGGTGCACCTACCAGTCGAGAGACAGAAAATTTCTCCATATATTCGGACATATCTATTCTGACAAGAGCATCCTCATCATCAAACAAAAATTTTGCAAGCATCCTTGCCAGATAGGTCTTTCCTACGCCTGTGGGACCTAAGAAGATGAAAGAGCCTATAGGTCTTCTGGGATCCTTCAGTCCTGCTCTTGACCTTCTTATTGCCTTAGAAATCACCTGAATCGCCTCATTCTGTCCTACTACATCCTTCATCAATTCTTCTTCCATCTTCAGGAGTCTTGTCTGTTCTTTCTCTTCTAACTTGATAAGAGGAACCCCTGTCCATCTTGATATCACATATGCGATATCTTCTTCAGTAACCTCGCCAACGATCTTCGCGCTCTTCTCTTCCCATTCTTTTTGAACCTTTTCTATCTCATTTTCTACTTCTTTCTGTCTATCTCTCAATTTTGCTGCCTGCTCGAAATTCTGTTCCTTAACCGCTTTTTCCTTTTGTTCGATTATCTTTTTCAATTCGTTCTCGGCTTTCTTAATATCAGGAGACTCTGGCATCATGGAAAGTTTCACCCTCGCACCCGCTTCATCTATAACATCTATCGCCTTATCAGGTAAGTATCTATCCGATATATATCTATTGGAGAGTTTTGATGCAGCGATAAGTGCATCATTTGTATATTTAACTCTATGATGGAGTTCGTATTTTTCTTTTAACCCTTTCAATATCTTCATAGTTTCTGCGACCGATGGTGGATCTATCATTATCGTCTGAAACCTTCTCTCGAGGGCTCCATCCTTTTCGATATGCTTGCGATGCTCCTCGAGTGTAGTTGCGCCGATGCATTGGAGTTCGCCACTTGCGAGGGCAGGCTTTAACATATTCGATGCATCTATCGCCCCTTCAGCTGCACCAGCCCCAACTATAGTATGGAGTTCGTCCATAAATATGACAACATTTGTACTTTTTCTGATCTCATTTATTACCGATTTCAACCTCTCTTCAAACTGACCTCTATATTTTGTGCCTGCGACTATAGCCGCCATATCTAATGCTAATATTCGTTTATTTCTCAATGCGAAGGGGACCTTTCCTTCCACTACTTTCTGGGCAAGACCTTCAACGATAGCAGTCTTTCCAGTCCCCGGCTCACCTATTAAGACAGGATTGTTCTTCTTCCTTCTGGAAAGGATTTGAATCACTCTCTCCATCTCCTTCTCTCTTCCAATTATCGGGTCGAGTTTCCCCTCCTTTGCAAATTGTGTAAGGTCTCTACAAAAAGTATCGAGTGCAGGGGTCTTCGATTTCTTCTTACCTTTCTTTTTATAGAGTTGGTCCTCTCCACCCAAAAGTCTCAAAATTTCGCGTTCCGCCATCTCTATATCGAGACCAAGACTTGTTAATACCCTCGCTGCTATACCTTTGGATTCTTGAAGGAGTCCTAATAGCAGATGTTCAGTTCCTACATAGTTGTGCCCAAATTTCTTGGCTTGTCGAATCGCAAGTTCGAGGGTATTCTTGGCACTCTGGTTTAGGGGTATCTCGCCAACGGTCATCGTTCCCCCACCCACAATTACGGCATCTTCTACCGCCTGTCGCAAAGTTTCCAAATCCAATCCGAGATTTGTCATTACTATTGCAGCCACCCCCTCACCCTCTCTTATTAAGCCAAGAAGAATATGCTCAGTTCCTATATAATCATGGTGAAGTCTTGCAGACTCCTCTCTCGCGAGGTGAAGGACTTTTCTTACTCTTTCAGTAAATCTGTCATTCATACATACCTCCTAATCAACGATTTATTATATAAATTTTGAAAGAGATTGTCAAGGAAAAACACTGAATACCATCTCTGGATCCGCATGGACGGATGCGGACACCGAGTACCGCGGATAAAGAATAGATGAAGAAGACCTGTAAGCCGGGTTCTGTATCCCGCACATAAATTTATGTGCGGGATGGTGATCATTAATCTTGTCCCACTGTCACCAGTGAGATCGTGCGACCTACCTGAGGACCATTGAGGCGGGCAACCTATGTCCTCTATTTGGTCTTGCTCCGGGTGGGGTTTACCTCTATCCCTGTTACCAGAGATAAAAGTGAGCTCTTACCTCACTGTTTCACCTTGACCCCGAATAGGGACGTCTCGTTTCTGTGGCACTTTCCATTCCGACTGCACATCGAAATCCTTCCGTTAGAAGGCACCCTGCCCTGCGGAGCCCGGACTTTCCTCCCAAAACGCAGATTGTCCACGCTATGGGCGATCACCCGATCTCCTCCATCCTTTTTCTTACCCTACAATTCAGACACTGATACTATTTTTAGGCGCCCATACGGGTCCATACGGACCCGTAGAGATCGTATGACAGATTAACACAGATGTTCACTGGTTTAATATTCTTTTTATAATCTGTGTTCATCAGTGTCTACTTTCTGAATCACATCTTCTCATTGCCAAATTGGCAAGAGAATCCGCAATTTTGTTATCTTTGCGATTTACCGATACCAACTTCCACTCTTTAAAATCTCGCAAAGACCTTCTTGCTTCTATCGCTAACTTTATCAATTTAGAATTCCTGATTCTGAATTTGCCCTCTATCTGATTTATTAAGAGACTTGAGTCTGTTCTTATTTCCACTCTTTCGATTCCCAACTTTTTACATTCTTCCAACCCATAGATCAAAGCCTTATATTCTGCCACATTGTTTGTAGCAATTCCTATATATTTTGAGAATTCTGATAAAACCTTCTCCTCATGGCTCAAAATAACTCCCCCTATGCCAGCATCACCTGGATTTCCTTTCACCGACCCGTCTATGTAAAGGATACTGGCTTTATTCATTTCTTTCATCCCACACGAGGATTCTTCCACAATGCTCACAGGTATAAATCTTATCTCTCTTTTTCAGTTCATGAATTAATTGTGCTGGGAGTGAGGTGAAACATCCCGAACAGAACCCTTTTTTTATCTGAACCACGGCAGAACCATTTCTGCCTTTTCTTATCCGCTCGTAATTCTTGAGCAGTTCTGGTTTCATCCCTACAATGAGTCTCGTTCTTTCGTCTTTCTTTATGAGAAGATCTTGAGCCAGACTTTTCATCTTTTCAGATAGGAATTCTTTCTCTTTCAACAATTTCTGTTTCTCATCTTCCAACTTCTTCCTCAAAACTTCCACTTCTTTCACAAGGTGGTCTGTTTTATCGAACAAGATTAATATCTCCTCCTCGAGTTCCGATATCTTTGCCTTCGCATTTTCTATCTCACTTAACATCGCAGTGTATTCTTTATTCGTTTTGACTTCAAAGAGTTGTTTCTGATACCTTTTCAATTTTTCATTTTCAGTATCGAGGTTTCCTTCTAAACGTCTCCTTTTCTTTATCGTATCGTTGAGTTCCTTTTCTATATTTAAGAAATCTTTTTCTCTCTTTCTAATTTCCGCATCAATATGTACAGATTTTTCAGGTATTTCCTTCTTCAATTTCTCTATGTCAAAGAGCGTATCGTCTATCTTTTGAAGGCAAAAGAGCTGCTTTAACTCCTCTATCACTAAAATAATTATACTAAATGAAATTTTTTTGTCAATATTTTTATTGACTTTTTTTCCTCTTTTTTGTAAAAGAAAATTGTGTCAGAAAAGTTGATATTTGAGTTATCTAAGGAAGGACGGTGTGGTTTTTCTCTGCCAGAAATAGATGTACCAACAAAAGAGTCTTTAATACCTGATAAATACAGAAGGGATAGTGAACCATCTCTACCTGAGGTCAGTGAGGTTGATGTGGTGCGCCATTTTACAAAGCTGTCTTTATTGAATTACCATGTTGACTTTGGGTTCTATCCTCTCGGTTCGTGTACTATGAAATACAATCCTAAAATCAATGAGAAATTATCGAGACTTTCGGGTTTTACCGCAGTCCATCCTCACCAATTAGAAGAGACTGTACAGGGCAGTTTACAACTTATGTATGAACTTGGAGAACTATTATGCGAAATAGCGGGTCTCGATGAGATTACCTTACAGCCAGCAGCAGGGGCGCATGGAGAATTGACCGGAGTTATGATAATACGGGTATACCATGAGAAGAAGGGCCATTCCCGCTCGAAAATTTTAATTCCCGATTCATCCCACGGAACCAATCCAGCGAGTGTCACCCTATCCGAATATAAAACTGTTCAGATAAAATCCGATGAGAATGGTCTCGTCGATTTAGTGGAATTGAAAAAGGCTATGGACGAAGATGTAGCGGGAATGATGTTAACAAACCCGAACACATTAGGGCTATTCGAAACGAATGTTGTTGAGATATGTAATATCGTTCACGAAAAAGGTGGACTTATGTATATGGATGGCGCCAATTTAAATGCGCTATGCGGTATATCGAGACCTGGAGATGTGGGCTTTGATATCGTCCATTTTAACCTGCACAAAACTTTTTCTACGCCTCATGGTGGGGGTGGACCTGGCTCAGGGCCTTTGGGTGTAAAAAAAGAACTCGCCCAGTTTTTGCCCCTACCTCTTGTCAGAAAAGATAACGGGAAGTATTCTCTTGTTTATGATAGGAAGGACTCTATAGGTAAAATTCACTCGTTTTTTGGTAACTTCGGTGTGATGGTGAAAGCTTACGCCTATTTGAGAATGATGGGTGAAGAAGGTTTAAAAGAGATGAGTGAATGTGCAATCCTCAATGCCAACTATATAAAGAAATCACTTGAGAACCTGTATTTTTTGCCCTATACACAGCACTGTATGCACGAATGTGTATTTTCTGGACGAAACCAGAAAGAGAAGGGTATTCGTGCCCTCGACATCGCTAAAAGGCTTTTGGATTTTGGTGTCCATGCACCGACGATATACTTTCCGTTGATAGTTCCCGAAGCGTTGCTGATAGAACCAACCGAGACAGAGAGCAAGGAGTCGTGCGATCAGTTCATCGATGCTATGATAAAGATAGCGAAAGAACCCACTGATGTTGTAAAAGGTGCGCCTCATTCAACTGTTGTAAAGAGGTTGGATGAGGTCAAGGCTGTAAAGGATTTGAAAGTGAGATATTAAGAGGTTAGAATTATGAGAGTAAAAAATTATCTTGAAGATATGGTGAGGGAGGAACTCAACCGTCTACTCGCAGAACGGAATGATGTTTGCAAGTGCAAGAACTGCTATAAAGATATGGTTACCCATACATTGAACAGACTTCCGACGAAATATGCGATAAGTGATTTGGGGACGGTGGTAACGAAGTTTCATCTAACGAAGGACCAACTCCGTGCGCAGGTAACCGTCGAAATCCTCGATGCGATTGAAACCGTTAAGAAGACTCCATACCATAAAAAGAAGAAGAAATAGTCCGAACGATCCTGTGGAAAAGACATTCAGTATGGAGCACATCATCGGAATAACCTGTGGAACGACCGTTGACGGTGAGAAATATTACCTTCCAACCCCCTATGTTCGTGCAATCGAGAAGGCAGGGGGAACGCCGTTTTTGGTTCCACCTTTGGAACTGAAAGACAATTTTACGCGAATATTAAATGCAATAGATGGACTTCTCCTCGCAGGTGGCAAAGACCCCGACCCAATACTCTATGGCGAAGAACCGACAGGGGTGAGGAGAATAGACCCTGGCAGGGATTTTTCAGAGTTGCAAATAACCAAACTTGCACTGCGCAAAGATATTCCGATTCTTGGGATATGCAGGGGATGTCAAGTGCTCAATGTGGCAACAGGTGGGACATTAAATCAGCATATCCAGGGGCTGAAACACTGGCAGAGTGCTCCTGTCGAATACCCAACTCATGAGATTGAAATCAAAAAGGGAACTATACTATTCAATCTATTAAAAAGCAAAAAACTCAGAGTGAACACATTTCATCATCAGTCCGTTCGTGCTCTTGGGACTGGATTCATAGCCTCTGCTAAGGCAAAAGACGGGGTGATAGAGGGGATAGAGAGCAAAAACCATAAATTCGTCGTAGGTGTCCAGTTCCATATCGAACACCTCTGGGAATCCATTCCTCTATTCAAAGAACTCTTTTCCGAGTTCGTAAAAAACACCTGAAATTAAGGAGGCAATATTGGAAGGTTTATATGATTAAAAATAGCCGTGATTGTAATTTTATTAGTACAGATAAACTCATGTTGGCTTGCGAAGAAGGTCAACATCAATTGATGTTATAACTATTGAACTTTTAAAAATGGAGGTAAGCCATGAAAAAGGAAAATACAATTGCAAAAATAGTTATATCTATAGCAATACTTATTTTGACCTCATCACGGTCAAACGCACAAACACCCCCAGTCGCACCTGTTCGTGAAGTGGTTTATGAATATCACGGGATAAAAGTTACTGATCCCTACTGTTATATGGAAGACCTGAAAGATAAAAAAGTACAGGCATGGATTAAAGCGCAGGCCGATTACTCAGCTAAAGTACTTAAAAGTATTCCCGGTCGAGATGTACTTTTCGAACGATTGCAGACTTTGGATAGAGGAAAACCTTTCAGAATCTTTAGAATTCGACCCCAACTTAATGGGGATCTTTTCTATATGAAACTAATGGCTACAGATGAAGTGGCAAAACTTTATTGGCGCGATGGGAAAACGGCACAAGAAAAAATACTGATTGACCCAGGAAAGCGCGAATCGTCAGATGAACAGCATTATTCCATGGATTTCTATAATCCTTCAGCTAATGGCAGGTATGTGGTGTATGGTCTTTCCAAAGGGGGGTCAGAGGAATCGGTTCTTCACATCCTCGATGTATCCACTGGAAAGGATTTGGAAGAAACAATTGACCGCATCGAAACCGCTTATAATACTCCCAATTGGCTTCCTGACGGACATGCATTTGTTTATTGCCGTCGCCAGAAGCTTCCGGTAAACTCACCAGCAACAGAAAGGTACAAAAAGACAAAAGCTTATTTGCATATACTTGGATCTGATCCAGAAAAAGATAAACCAGTATTTGCAATGGATCTATCGCCAGCAGTAAAGATGGAAGACGTCGATTTCCCGAGCGTATACATTCCATATGGGTCAAAATATGCGATTGGTAAGATTAAACATGGTGATAGAGATGAACTCACCTTATACGCTGCACCTGTAAAAAGTATTTGGAAATCAAAAACACCCTGGGAAAAAATTTGCGATGTGGATGACGCGGTCACGCTTTTTGCGGTACATCATGATGATCTCTATTTGATGACCTATAAAGATGCACCTCGATATAAAGTTATTCGTACTTCCTTTGCCAAACCCAACATTTCGAAAGCTAAAATGATCATTCCTGAAAGTGAGGTGGTCATTGATTATATTGCCGTAGCTAAAGACGGTCTGTATGCTGGCGTTATTGATGATGGATTTAAACGTATTCTTCGAATGGGTTTTGATAAAGACAGTGAATTCAAAGTACTTGAACTACCCAATCGCTCGTCGGGATATGTCATATCCGCAAGTCCCAGAGTTGATGGCGTTTTGGTTTACACCAATTCCTGGACGAAAGGGAGCGTGATTTACACTTACAATCCCTACTCAAACAAATTTAAAGATTCCGGATTGCAGCCCAAGGGCGAATTTGACGATCTGCCCGGCCTCGAATCAGTGGAAGTTAAAGTGGAAGGCTATGATGGTGTGATGGTTCCACTTTCCATTATTTACAAGAGTGACATCACTTTGGATGGTAATAATCCCACACTTCTGAATGGCTATGGTGCTTATGGCTCTACTTATTATGTATCTTTTAATCCCTTAAATATCGTCTGGCTAGAACGTGGTGGCGTGCTTGCAATTGCCCATGTGCGCGGAGGAGGTGAATATGGCAAAGAATGGCATTTCGCTGGGCGAATGCTGACGAAACCCAATACCTGGAAAGATTTTATCGCCTGTGCCGAATATCTTATTGAGAATAAATATACATCTAATGAAAGGCTTGCAGGAAGAGGTAGAAGTGCTGGTGGCATCTTAATTGGTAGAGCGATCACAGAGCGGCCCGATCTTTTCGCGGCTGCTATTATAAATGTAGGAACTTTGGATGCGATCCGTATGGAGACTACAGCCAATGGTGTTCCAAACATTCAAGAATTTGGAACGGTTAAAACAAAAGAAGGCTTCAAGGGCCTTTATGTTATGAGTTCGTATCATCATGTAAGAGACGGGGTGAAATATCCTGCTGTACTGCTTACCTGTGGCATGAATGACCCCAGGGTAGATCCCTGGCACTCAGCGAAAATGACAGCACGATTACAGACTGCCACTGAAAGTGGAAACCCGATCCTTTTTCGAGTCGACTATGGTTCCGGCCATGGGATCGGTTCAAAAAAGTCCCAATATCTTGAGAAATTGGCTGATGAATGGTCTTTTTTGTTGTGGCAGTTTGACATCGAGGATTTTCAGATGTAAATTTTGTCTAGAGGCAAATGGGGACGGTTCTCTTTTTGGTTTGCCTTTTCATGAGGCAAATGGGGACTGAGGCAAATGGGGACGGTTCTCTTTTTGGTTTGCCTTTTCATGTCTTTTTGAGTCTGCCTTGTTTGGTATGGAATCTCTTGACTCCATATTTTCTCTCCATCTCATCTATGAATTTATCGGATCCATAGAAGAGTCCTTTCAAGAAAAAAAGAGACCCGTCCCCATTTACTTTTACTATTTTGTATGCTGTCGGCTATATTTTTGTGTATAGTTCACCCTTTTCAGGAGTCATCTCAATTTTAATCCTCCCCTTCTTTTCAAGCAGATTCAATCTATCCTGAAGGATGTTGTGAGGTAACCTTAGAAGGTCGTATAGTTCCTTATAAGGGGTCTCAATTCCTATTTTTGAAAGTATGAATTCCTCGATATTGAGTAATTCCAATGCCTCTAATACTGGAGCCATTTTTAGATATTTTTCAAAGGCAGTGGTATCTTTTAATATATTAGCCATCTGGCGTGAAAAACTGTGGCTGTCTTTGGTCTGTTTAAATATCAGACTCTGCATATCTGCCTGGGTCTGGCGTTTTTCGAGCATCATCGGTATCAGTTTCAGTTCCCTACATCCTATGCGAGCCAGATTTGGTTGGGCTATCTTTAACATATCACCTAATATGTCACAAACTGATTCCCTTCTTCCTTTAAAAATGAATGTAGATTGGAGTCCATCCTTTGCTGCTCGCCATCTGTTTAAATTACTCTCTATATAATCTTCTTTTGTTGGTAATTTCACCTTGGTCTCTGCAAGTCCGAATAAGAAACTGGAGGAGAAAGCGATATACTCGCAGGCGATGGATGGGAATGAACTTCCATCAGCAATCCTCAATTCTATTGTCGGTTTCGACCCTATCTTTACAGAAGTATCATCACCCCAGCTTCCATAAGCAAAATCCGGGTCAGAGATTCTTCTGGGGACAGAACATCTATCAGCGTGTCTCAATATCCTGTAACTTTTATATTCGCCACTAAGACTTGCCCATACAGGACTGTTTGCCATCAGAGCGGCAAGGGCAGGGATATATGGGGTCATAGCGTTTGCAAGGAAAGTAGCATCACTGTAGTTGTGAACACTACCGATATGGGTATGCAGACCAAGAGCACCCCCATATGCAGGATGAGTTCCTCCTGGCAAAAATACCCAGTTTTTTTTCTTGCATATTTTTGTAACCTTTTCTATCAAACTTTCAGTCCTTTCAACTAACTCATCCCATCCCTCCAATATGCCACTTCTCAATTCTAAAAGTGTTACACCAAAATAGGGGATAATATCGAGCCCTGTTCTACACCATGGAAGCCGGTTTCTTAAAAGAGATGCCGTATCCTTCACCTCTTTGTTTTCAAGAGGCATCATATTTGGCTTTAGTAAAAAAGTTTCCCATTCATAACCAAAAGTCAGGGGTTCAAACATCACTCACTCCTTGAAATGATATTTTTTACCATCCAAAACAACATCCACATACATTTCTTCCTTTTCGTCTATATCTGCCTGTGCCGTGTATATTGTTCCTATACCTTTAATATCTTTCGATTTGAGCTCGATCCTTCTCTTTTTTCCTCTACAGGAGAGTTCTACAGAGGATGAACTATATCCCCTCGAAGATTTAATGAATACATATATCCTTCCTCTGGATTTTGCTGTAATTCCTAAAACCCCATTCTGTACAAAGTATCCGCTTCCAAGCACATAGATTAAACTATAGGCAACCCTTTTATCTTTTTTCAATTCTACCCTTTTTCTCTGCGGTTCTATGATAAGGAATCCTGGTTCGAATCTAACTCTCGTAAGAGTTATGGTCTGCGGATTCGTTACATAGGCAAACTGCTCTTTGATATTCTCATTATCAACTAAAAACCATCCCGTTTCAAGCCCATAATACTCTTTGGGGATATCAAAAAAGAATGGTGAACCATAGGGTTCAGTATGTCTGACCGTTTCGAGTTTTTCATTGGTAGGTATATACAGTCTGCTCTTAGATGGACGTTCACCAACCAAGAGGGGTAATTTGTGATAATAGAGTATCTCCTTTTTCTTTTTGACATCGAAAGTCAATCTCTGGTAGACTATCGGCATAGACGAGAAAAGTTTCACCTCTTTTGTTACCTTCATACCCTTTGATTCATAAGTATAGACAAAAGAGGCAGGGGTTTCTTTCTTCTTTTTAAACTCACCGTTCCACATTTCGGGTGATTTATCTCCTATACGGTCATCACTGCCGCCGAACTCAATATACTCATCTCTTTTGTATTCTAAACTTGGTGCAAATTTATTATGTCCTGACGGTTTATAATGTAGTTCTCCTATCCTTGCTCCAAGATGAGGGAGGATGACGACCCTTAGATAATTGTTCTCAATTATACATTCCTCAAAACCATCTCTGTTCACATCCAATCTATACGAGATGACCGCACCTTCAGAACATACAGGAACGATGGCAGAGGAAGAAAAACCAGCCGCTTTTACTCTGACAGGATATGCACCATCTGGCAGATTCGGAATTCGAAGGTCCAAAGAGACGCTCTCATTCCCATTGAAGTTGCCGCTTATTCTCTCTTTTAAGAAATTTATCTCCCAGTTTAAATCTTTTTTTAGAGGGTTATAAAAATTCAGTGTAAATTTTATCTTCTTATCTTCAGGAC
>Ga0114921_10000638_pt1 | contig 15082 bp, 7 predicted proteins | sample BentaG_FD_87016 | JGI IMG/M metagenome (GOLD analysis project Ga0114921, IMG submission 87016) | Deep subsurface microbial communities from South Atlantic Ocean to uncover new lineages of life (NeLLi) - Benguela_00093 metaG | ecosystem: Environmental > Aquatic > Marine > Oceanic > Sediment ...
GCACATACTCTCCCGGTGGCGCATCGGCATCCACTACTAGATCGTATTCATCTGTGATCACCTCCCCTTCTATCCAGCCGGTGGTGGGCAATGATCCATCACCGGGGATGCTGTCTTTCTGTGTACGTACTTTGCTATCAGAGTCCAGTAGATGTGTAAACACAGAATAGGAGAAGTCCATCTCTCCAACCGCCTGCCAGTACAGCGTCAACCGCAATACTTCTCCCGGGCTTACGTCACGGTCTTGCAGATCGTATCCCTGCAACCTTATGTTCTCTCCAACCATCACCTCCAAAGGGCGATCCATCTCCGGTGTGGTGAAGTAGTGGGGTCGCCCTTTAACCTCAATCTCTCCCAGGCCTACCTCTCCCAGCCGCAGACTTCCTTCCATGAGCTTCAAGAAGACTCCATATGCGCCCTGTGGAGTATCGGCCGGCACTCCCACATCGTGCCAGTCGCGCAGAATCTCTCCCTCACCCCACTTCGTGGTGGGATAGGTCCCATCCACGGGACGATCCATCTGCTGAACCTGCACGCCACCAGTCTCGTCCCTCAATTCCAGCGTCAACAGATAGTCGCTCTCTACGTCCTTCAAGGCCTGCCAATAGAGGGCCACTTGAGCTACTCCGCCGGGTTCGACTTCCCTCACGGGAAAATCGTATCCCAGCAATTTGACACCAGGTGCGATGTCTCCCTCGGGTATCTCCACCTGTGGCTCCACGTGTGGCGGCACGAGGGGTTCGACGACCTGTAAGGCCCCAACTGTGAAGCTTTGACCACTTATCTTCCCTTCCTCGTTCAGCACGGGCAATCTGTTCATGGTCTCGGAATCGTACACCGCCGCGTCTATGTAGTATACTCCGGGTGGGGTGGCGGGCGGGCTCGGCAGAGTGTAGTAGTCTACTTCTGGCTGGCCTGGCTGCCAGCTTGAAGTCCCTTGGAGGCCAGCACTTAACATAATCTTGTCCATTTGTCCAAGAAGTCGGCCGCGCCCATCGACGAGGTAGACAGCGGCCTTGTAGTCATTGGCGAGGGGCGTCAAGGCTTCCCACTGTAAGACCACCCAGGCATCCTTGCCCGAAGGGAGGAAGTGTGCCTCCACCTCATCGGGGGTACTCGTTGTGCCCTGTGAAGAGCCTCCGTAAGCCGCGCCTGTGAGGGCAACCTGGTTCTCGAACTTCACGTCAAGAGGCTGGTAGGAGCGGGCGATGGTGAAATCCGGAACTGGAGACAACTGATAGCTGACCACGTCGAAGGCTCGGAACTCTTGTCTGTCCAACTCCTCGCCATACTTCCGCAGTAGGAAAGACAGGATCCCCTTTGGATCGGCATGATACAGGTAGGCTCCGCCCAATACGGACTCATCCCACTCGATCACCCATGCTTCATCGTATCCCTGGGCGATCTCCGTCAACTCCTCGGCTACGGTAGTCTCATCCGTGCGCAGGAAATAGTGAGGAGCATCGCTTCGATACAAGAACTCAACCGTCTCATGCACCGACCCTGGATCGGCCAGGGAGGTGAGAGGGAGTATCCAGACCCCTCCCGTCGTGGTCAGGCTATTCATAGCCTCGGCGGCTTCCACGAAGGCCATGTCAAAGGCCGGGAGTAGCTCCTCTTTCTCCCAGGCGCCGAAGTAGTCTCGAAAGGCAGGCGGGGCCACATGGACGAGGATGAGGATGTAGGTCAATAGGGTGGCGCTCAGGATGCCCCTGGAAGGCATTCGCCTCTTCAGCCACTTGGTCACGTCGTGCAGGCCGATGGCGGGCAGAATGCAGGCCACCGGCAGGAGGCCAATACTTCTGGAAGAGTGGGGCATGCCGGAGACAGTCAGGACGGCAGGCAGGGACATAACGAGCAGCCAGATCAGGATGAGCAAATAGCTTGGCCCTCTCCATCTGAGGAGGGTGATTCCCAGGCCAATGAGAAAGAGAAGCCCGGTGAAAGGGTCCAGCAGAGGCCGCCCGGCAGGGTTGTGCCGCCAGTTCGGATCTGGCAACAGGAAGAAGGAGGCAATCATCTGGGCTGTGCTGCTCGCGAGAGCGCGAAGTGGTGAGCCCTGGTTCAACTCGGGGTTGAAGATGGAGACGTCGCCAGCCCTGGAGAAGTAGATATCGGCATGAGTGAGGGCGAAATACCCCCGGGGGGCGAACACCAGGAGCGCAACCCCGAACAGGATGACCCACCTGACGATTTGACTTCTGTCCGGGCGTCGTATCAGCAGGACGTAGCAGACAACATAGGCCAGAAAGAGCAAGGGAACTATCCTGGCCGCTCTGTACGTGTACAATGTCAGTCCCAGGAAGAGGCCAGCCAGTCCGTAGTCTAGCCTTCGGCCAGCTCTGATTCCTCGCCAGAAGAAGAAGGCGGTGACCGTGATGAAAAGGGGCAGCGTGATGGGCTCTATGCCCAGGCGGCTGTAGTTCAGGTGCCAGTAGGACAGGGCAAGCAACAAGGCAGCCATCAACCCCACTTGAGACAGTCCGCCTGCGTCGTCTTCGCTGCGGGACAGCTCCTTGCCCAGGAGGTAGATCACCGGCACGGTAACCACACCTATCACCGCGGAGGTCATCCTGATGATTAGAGGGCTCTGACCGAGGAGCGAGAAGAGGAGGGCTACCAAATGGATGTGTATCGGCTCTTCGCCCAACTCCTCCTCGAAGAAGATGAAAACGCGCTTCTCTTCCAGGACGCGCCTGGCTTCGTATCTGTTGAAGGCTTCGTCGGAATCGAGGCCAAACGGGATGGCGTCGAGACGGTAGAACCTGAAGAAGATGGCGATGAGTGTGACGAGTACCAGGAGAACCCATTCGTTCCTGGCGACATCTAACGCTCTCCTCATGCGCTTCTCCGGAATAGACAACCGCAAACTGGCAGGCATGGCTTCAGGGCGTAACCTCTATGGTGGTCAAGGGAATGCTGATGCCTTGCGGATTCCCGTCTTCATCGAGGACTGCGAGATTCTGCATAGTCTCCAACAGGTAGGTTCCAGTCGAGAGACGATAGGTTCCAGGGCCTTCGTCGGGGGGTATCTGGATCTCGTGTCTGTCCCAGATTATCTCCCCTGGCTCCCAGCGAGTGGTGGGCGAGAAGTTGTAGACGGGCCATCGATCGCTCTGGGAAACCAGGCGTGTCTCCTGCTCATCCGTGAGATGGACGAACACTTTGTAGTTCCGGTCCATGTCTTGCAGGGCCAGCCAATAGAGCGTCACGGTGATCGTATCGCCGGGCTGATAGGAACTGCCATCCACGTGGTATCCCAGGAGCTTGATCTGGTCACTGAGATTCGCCTCGAGAGGCACGGGCTGCTGGATAGATGGGGAAGAACGAACGTGTAGCACCGTCAAGCTGGTGACCAACAGAAGGAAGGCGACGGAAACCAGAAGAGCCCTCCAGTGGCGGGTGAGAATCAGAACCGCCAAGACGCCTAGCAGACTGAGTAGCGAGATGATTGTCCCTGCACGTTCTGCCTGCGTATCCTCAAAGCGGACCAACACCTCATGCTCGCCTGCGGGAACATCAACGGTGAGCAGACCCAGCTTCCCCGAAGGATAGGCTGTCTCCTGGTGACCATCAACATAGGTCCGCCAGTTGGGGAAGTAGAAACTATGAAACGAGAGCTTCATGGGCTCCGCCGTCTTCACACTGAGTTGCCTGGTGAGCGGCCCTTGAGAACCGAGAGAGATCCGCGGTACGTCTTCAGACCTCAGGTCCTGAGGTGTTACAGGACCCTTGTCAACTGGCAGGAACAGCTCTCCCCGGTCTTCCTCGACCCAGACAGGGAGGTACTCGAGAAGCCATGGCCCACCCCATAACCTGGTCCAAAGGCCGGTCAGATAGTCGTATTCGGCCATGGTGGCGAAGTTCACCGTTCCCTCTGTCAGTGGCTCCTCGTGCTCGGGCAGGTACATCGGTTCGATGGGCAATCCTGGAAGCGCTACGATCATTAGCGCCAAGACAATGATTCCGACTGCAGAGATGGCTCCTGCGATGCGTCCCCGGGACGCCCACGGTATGTCCCTATTCTGTTGAGTTCCATGGACGAAGAGCAGGGGGAGCGAGCCTATGACGAAGGCACTGGTGAAGCTGGTCAGTGTCAGGAAGCGGAAGGGGTACTGCAGATAGCGGAGCAGCGGGACGTGTTCCCATAGGGGTCGAGAGTACACAAAGAGCATGAAGAGCGAGACGAAGGTGGCAACTTGGAAGAAGATAATGTGTCTCCTCGTTGTATTCCGAGAGGGATGGCGCAGACAAAACGGGACCGCCAGAGAGAGGCAGATCAGGCCGAACTGCAGCCAGCTAATGGGATGCTCCAGCGACACCCCGTGTTCCGGGAAGTAGCGATAGAGCAAGAAGGGCGAGAAGAAATCCGACATGGTGATAAGCCTGGGCAGGTAGTCGCTTGCCCCGGGGCCAACCTGGCCCAGCCGTGCCCACTTGGCTTCCGCGAAGCCCGGCAGCCAGTAGAAGGCCGCCAGGCCAAGAGCCAGACAGAAGGCCAGGGCCGCATAACCCAGCACGCTCAGGTCTCGTTCCTGGAACCACACGAAGCCCACGTAGGCAATGAGCAGAGGGGCGAAAATGAGGGCCATCAGGTTGTGAGCCAGTATCAGCCCGGCCAGGGAAAGGGCACACCATGCCACGTACTTCAGCTTCTTTGAGGTGATGAGCCTGTAGAAGCACCACAGAATCAGTGGAAAGAAGGGAAAGGCAAGGAACTCGGCCAAGGCCCCGCGCACGTATCCATCGGCCAGATGATATGGCAGGTAGACGTACACCAGACTTGCCAGAATGGCCGGCAGCCGCCCCATGTACTCCTTGGTGAAGAGATACATGGCCACGCCTGACCCGAGGAACCCCACTGCGTAGGCCAACTTGATAGAGTCTATGTAACCGGCTCCCTGGATGTGGAACAGCTCTGCCACGTAGTAGCTCAATGGGGCGTAGTAGTTGAGCACCGGGTAGCCGTAGCCGAAGCCCAGGTTGGGCAACCAGCGCGGATAGAAAGTGCCCCCGCGGATGCACCAGTCCAGATCCACGAGGCGGTAAAGGTGGTGCAGGCCGTCGTGGGAGGCAAGGTAGCTTGGCCCCACAAGGGGCCACAGCACTGGCAGTGTAAAGCCTAGTACAACTAGATAGCCCCAGTCGAACTTAGGGGCTTTCATGAATCTACTCATTTTGTACCCGGGACAGGGGTGTGGTGCCGATCTGTAGGGCAAGCACCCAGCCTTTTCGCCCGTCAGGCATGGCTGGGGAATTATAACACAGCTATCGGGCGCTCACAAAAGGTGAGAGGGCTACTGTTGAGTAGCCCTCTCATCGTCTGACCACACGATCTCATGCCCCTGACTGGACTCGAACCAGCACGCCCTTGCGGGCACAGGCCCTCAACCTGCCGCGTATTCCAATTCCGCCACAGGGGCTCTGGTTACTATTATATTCTTTGGCTGGCTGTTTGTCAACCCCAGGGAGGCTCCGGTCGAGCTCACTGAGCATGGCGATAAGTCTGGCAGGCGGGCGAAACGCAGTGGACCAGGAATCGCCTGTGTGGCGGCGGCCACCCAGCGCCGCTGCAGGCGCTGCTATCTCACGGTCATTGTGCCAGGTCTCTGAGAGCCTTCTCCAGCAACGTTTGCCAATCTTTGTGCCGCAGGGAGCTGGGCAGGCAAAGCTTGTCGTCCACAGGTTTCAGGCCGGTCGGCAGCCGCCCCTCCGACCGCCGTCGCTTTATCTCTGCCAGGCTGCCGAGTCCGATGGTTATCTGATCTCGCTCCGTGGATACGATCTCCACTCCAGCTTGGGTGGCCAGAACCTTCAGCCGCAATAGATAAATGAGGTTCTCGGCCTCCTCGGGCAGAGCCCCGAACCGGTCCTGCAACTCTTGGCTGATCAGCTCTACTTGCTTCAGGGTGTTGAGCCCGGCCATGCGGCGGTATATCCCCAGGCGCAGGGCGTCCTCGTGCACGTACTCCTCTGGCAGGTGGGCGTCCAGGGGCAGACCGATGGTGGGGCCTGCCGGCTCTGGAGGCAGGGTGAGAGGAGGCAGCGGTTCTTTTTCGCCACTGTCTGCCGCTGGCTCTTGTTCCTTCAGATCCTGAATGGCTTTGGCCAGCAAGCGGCAGAAGAGATCGAAACCTACCGCGCTGATGTGGCCGTGTTGTCTTGTGCCGAGAACATCACCCCCGCCCCTTATCTCCAGGTCTCGCATGGCGATACGAAAACCCGCGCCCAGCTCGCTGGCTTCTCTGATGGTTTGCAGCCGTTTGCGCGCCTCGTCACTCAAAGGAGCGTCCTCGTCATAGAGAAGATAGGCGCGAGCTCGTACTGTGCTCCGTCCTACTCGTCCCCGCAGTTGATACAATTGCGCCAGGCCGAAGCGGTCTGCCCTGTTGATGATAAGCGTATTCGCATTGGGGATGTCTATTCCGCTTTCGATGATGGAGGTGCAGACCAAGATGTCGTGGCCACCAGCGGCGAAGTCGGTCATAACCTGGGCCAGCTTGGTTTCCTCCATCTGTCCATGAGCCACGGCAATGTCCGCCTCTGGCACGAGCTTGCTCAAGCGGTTGGCGATCTGACGGATACCTTGAACCCGATTGTGCACGAAATAGACCTGTCCACCGCGATCCATCTCACGAAGGATGGCTCTATGGATCAGGCCCTCGTCGTAGGCCGCGACTCGAGTGACGACAGGCAAGCGATATTCTGGTGGGGTATCAATCGTGTTCATGTCCCTCGCTCCTGCCAGGGACAGATAGAGAGTGCGGGGTATGGGGGTGGCGGTCAGCGTGAGGACATCGACGTCGCGCCGCATTTGCTTCAACTGCTCTTTGTGAGCCACGCCAAAGCGCTGTTCCTCGTCTATGATCAGGAGCCCGAGATCTTTGAAAGCTACGTCCTTTTGCAGCAGTCGGTGGGTGCCAATCACGATGTCTACCGTCCCCTTCCGCAGACGCTCCAGTATTCTCTCCTGCTCACTGTGCGTGCGGAAACGGGAAAGCATCTCCACCTCGACTGGGAAGGGAGCGAGGCGTTCCTTGAAGGTGCGGTAGTGCTGTTGGGCCAGGACGGTGGTCGGCACTAGCAGGCCCACCTGTTTGTGGTCCATCACAGCCTTGAAGGCCGCTCGTACGGCTACCTCGGTCTTCCCGTAGCCAACGTCGCCACATACGAGTCGATCCATGGGTCTTGGATTCTCCATGTCTCTCTTCACTTCAGCGATCGCCCGCACTTGATCCTCGGTCTCGACGTACGGGAATGAGGCATCCAGTTCACTTTGCCATGGTGTGTCGGGGGCAAAGGCGTAGCCTTGTACCACCTCTCGTAGGGAATACAGTTCCAGCAGTTCTTTGGCTATCTCCTCCACTGCCCGCTTGGTGCTAGTCTTAACCCGGGACCAGTGGGCAGTGCCCAGACGGTCAATTCGGGGTGGTTGCGCCTTCACTCCCACATAGCGGCTGATACGGTCACCTTGGTAAGTGGGTACATACAGCCTGTCTCCAGCCGCATAGTCCACCTGCAGGTATTCCCTTTGGATTTGGTCCAGATCCAGCCGAACGAGCCCCTGAAAGATGCCGATCCCGTGCTCTATGTGCACCACATAGTCGCCTGGCGCTATGTCTGAGAAGTGGGCCTCTGGTGGTAGCGGCTTCGGGCGGCGAGGGCGACGGGGCTCAGGCTTCAACCAGCCGAATATCTCTCCATCAGTCAGGAGGACGGCCCTTCCGCCATCGGTGAGCCGCATCTGCCAACCGGAAGCCAGGCTCCCTTGCAAGAGGGTTAGACTGCCTTCTGGTGGGAGGCTGGCAATCTCGTCGACAGGGCTGGTAACTACTCCCCAGTCTTCATATAGTTCCGCCAGGCGTGGCGTCTGACGTGAAACCACGATCGCACGCCATCCTTTGTCCAGTATCTCGATCGAGTCCGCGATCACGTCTTGCAGTCGGCCCCCGTAGTGAGTGCCGGGGACAAAACCTTCGCTCACCGCAAGGTCTGTGGCTACGTCGTACCGGAATTCCAATCGGCGATGTTCCTCCAATCTTCGCTGCAAGGTGCTCCAGGTGAAGTGGGGGGACAGTACACCCTGAGGTAGTTCCCCTCTTTGTGTCAGCTCATGGCGGAGGCTTACGTTCTGGAGCTCCAGGTTTGCTGCTACGGCCTCCAGACCCAGTGGGTCCTCGAGAACCAACAGGGTGTCAGGAGGCACGTAGTCTGCGAGCATTCCTGGTTTGTCGTGGAGATAGGGGAGATAGAACTCCAGCGTGTCGAACACTTCTCCGTTCCTCAGGGCTTCCAGGTCACGGCGGAACTCTCTTTCCACTTCAGGATGGCAAGATGCAAGGTCGAGGCGCTCGGTTCCATGTTCCCTGTTGGCGCCAAGCGGAAAGCCCTCTCGAGCCGGCGAGATGACGAGAGATTGTGTGGTCTGGACGGAGCGTTGGGTTGTGGGGTCGAAAGGGCGCAGTGACTCTATCTCACTTCCAAAGAACTCAATCCTCACCGGGTGCTCATTCTGTGGGGGGAAGACGTCAACTATGCCTCCTCTGGCGCTGAAACTGCCTGGTTCTTCCACGACTGCCCTACGTTCATAACCTAGGCCATGCAGGGTGTTGAGAAGATCACCCTTGCTTATGAGCTGGCCGACCTCCAGGCGCTGCATATATGCGATCAGCCGCTCGCGAGGGACGGTCTTCTGGAGTAGGGCGCGAACTGAAGCTACCACGAATGTCGGAGGCGAATCAGGCGCTCTCTGGTTCCTCACGAGGGAGGTCAGAGTTGCCAAGCGGTCCTGGGCCATCCCACGGTCCCAGGGGATCCTCTCGTAGCTCAGAACATCTGGTTCTGGAAAGGGAAAGATCCCCACGCTGGATGGCGACCAGATTCTCAGCTGCTCATGGATCTCGCGGGCACGATCGCGCCGGGGAGTGACAACCAGCATTGGCAGGCCAAGGTCCTCTCTCAGGCCAGCCAGAAGGTATGGCCTCGCTTCCTCTAGGACTGCAAGAGGCAGCGGCTTTGGCCTTTCAGTTGACGACGAACGTATCAACTGAACAAGTTCGTCATATCCTCTTAGGTCCCCGACGAGGGGCAGAAATCCGGACAGCTGCAGGTCGCACCTCTAGTTGCATTTGTTCATCGTTTCGGCAATGCCCTCTCTCACAAAGCTCACCACAGCGGCAATGGCCCTTTCGCGGGCTTCTTCCACGATGATGCTTTCATCCAGGGAGAAGTCCCGTAACACGTACTCTTCGGGGGACTCGCCATCTGGCCTTCCAATCCCGACGCGCACACGCGCGATGTTCTGTGTTCCGAGGGAGGCGATGATGGATTCCATGCCTTTGTGTCCCCCGGAACTGCCCCGCTCGCGAACCCGGATGTTGCCCACTGGAAGGTCGAGGTCGTCGTAGATCACCAGCAAATCCTCGGTACGTACGTCGTACCTTCCCTGCACGGGCTTCACAGCTTCGCCACACCGATTCATATAGGTCAGTGGTTTCAGAAGAAGCACCGTCTCTCCTGCCACTTCTCCACGAGCAAGCAAGCCCTGGAATTCGATCTTGTCGAAAGGTAGCTGGTACCGAGCAGCCAGCCTGTCGAGAACCTGGAAGCCAATGTTGTGCCGGTTCTCGGCGTATTGCCTCCCTGGATTTCCGAGGCCCACAATTAGCTTGATCCGGTCCGTCGCTCTGGTGTGGCGTCTTTGCAGAATCCTTCTTATCATCTTGGGTAACGGTGAGCATGCCCGTGGTCAAGCACTAGGGGCTGGTCAGATCACCAGCCCCTAACAGGTTCCGGCATTGGCCCGTGAGAAGCCGGCGCATCAGACGAAACGCTTCAGAAGAAAGACTACACCCACAAAGAGGAAGATGGCTGTGGCTACAAAGGCTCCGAAAACGAATTGCCTCAGGAATGCACCTACGTTCGGAATCGATATAGTGGCGGAGGCATCCGGTGCCGCCGTGGGAGGAGCCTCGACTTCGGACTCACGCGTTGCTGTGGGACCAGCGCGGATCACCGTCGGCTGTTCGACGATGGCTGTGGTGGGTGTGGGTAGAACGATGGTGGGAGTGGGCGTGGGGGTCTCCGCAGGAGTGGGAGTAGGTGCTGGCTGAGCGTTCGCAATCCGAACGGTTACTGGATCGGTCTCTACAAAGTTCCCGTCCTGCTTCACGACCGCCAGGCGCAGGTAGTAGGTCCCATCTGGCAGCGCCGACGTATGCCACGTCTCCAGCCTTGCGTCGGTCCTCTCCTCCCAGTGAAGATCTCCGATCGGGGTCCAGGCATCGGGCTGAGCTGCGGAGGCATACTCAACCTTGTAGAACTGGAACTCCGGCAAGCGCGCAGTGCCAATAATCTCGACGCTACCGCGCACCTGTTGGTTGGGCCGAGGAGAAGTAATCTCGTAGCGCTGTTCCTGTGGTAGGGGGGTCGCCGCTGAGATCCTTGAGGATACGACAAGAAGTAGAGACAGTAGCAGGACTGTACTCAGAGCCTTCCTCATCGTCCCCTCTCTGAGCCGTTTCATCATTACACGACAAGTGTAGCATAGAACGGCTTCTCAGGCAAACGATTCACTGAATCGTCGGAGCACCAGTGCCGCGTTTTGCCCTCCCAGGCCCAACGCATTGACCAGAACGGTGTCCACGCGACGTTGCCGTGCGACTAGGGGAACGTAGTCCAGATCGCATTCGGGGTCAGGGGTATGCAGATTGATGGTGGGGGGAATGATGCCGTGCTCCATGACTTTCAGAGCGGTCACGGCGGAGATAGTGCCTGCCGCCCCTAGCAGGTGACCGATCATAGACTTAATGGAGTTGATTGGGATGCGGTGGGCGATCTCGCCGAAGACGCTCTTGATGGCTTTTGTCTCGGCGACGTCATTCAGTTTGGTGCCAGTCCCATGGCTGCAGATGTGATCAATATCGGCAGGCGATAAGCCGCTGTCCTGGATGGCGAGGCTCATGGCTCGCGCTGCCCCGTCGCCGGTCGGATCGGGAGCAGCCAGGTGATAGGCGTCGGTGGAGACTCCGTAGCCCAACACTTCTCCCCGGATGCCTGCTCCTCGGTTCAAGGCGTGTTCCAGAGTTTCCATCACCACGGCTCCTGCGCCCTCACCCAGAACAAAACCGTCGCGGTTGGCGTCGAAAGGACGGCAGGCCTCTTGCGGGTTCTCGTCGTTGGGCGACAGGGCCCCGAGCCGGGCCAAAGCTGTCACGGCCAGGGGCGAGCCAATTGATTCAGAAGCGCCAGCGACCATCACGTCCACGTCTCCCCGTTGCAGACGCCGCATCGCCTCGCCAATGGCTACGACACCTGTGGCGCAGGCGGACACAGGTGCCGAGACGGGTCCCTTGATCCCCAGCGTGATAGCCATCTGACAGGGCGCCATGCTCAGCAACACGGCCGTCAGTACAGTCGGCTTGATGCGCCGAGGGCCTCGCTCTTTGAGGATACATGCCTGTTCCTCGACGATCCCTACGCCACCAGCGGCGCTTCCGATCTCGAGGCCGACCCTGGTCGGATCTTCCTTGGATAAGCGCAGCCTGGCGTCATCCAGGGCCTTCTGGGCGGAGACAATGGCGAACTGGATGAACCGCGACATCCGCTTGGCCGTTTGACGATCCAGGTGATCCAGGGGGTCGAAATCTTTCACTTCGGCCGCGATCTTGGCGGGACACTCACTGGTGTCAAACAGAGTGATGTAGTCCACGGCTGATTTGCCTGCTACGACTCTCTCCCAGAAGGTATCCACGTCAATACCCAGCGGGGTGACCGCACCCAACCCCGTGATAACCACACGGGGGCTCTCCTGCCCTCTTGCCATCATGGCACGCCTCCTGTGATGACAGACTCTACGTATTATAACACTGAGGATCCGAAAAAGGTACATCCTACACCAGGGGACGTTGAAGAACCCATAGTCCTCACGCTGGGGCGGGCCTGAACTTCAAGCCCAGGTTTGAGGGCGCTTTTTCGCACCTTGGGCTCAGAAGGATTGCTCACACCACCGTCCTATGCTATACTTCTGCAGCGACGGTAACGTGATGCAGCGTGTTCAGAGTATCCGGTTGAGAGGCGCGAGAGTCGCATCTAGTGACCACTCGTCCCTCATCGCCCCTTGCCTGATCGCGGCAGTTGCGTTTGCTCTGCGACTGCACCGCCTCGATGGTCAGAGCCTGTGGTTTGACGAGGGTTTTGCCATTCACCTAGCCACCCAGAGACTGCCCCAGATGATCGAGCAGAACCCGGTGGGATGGCTTCCGCTGCACTCTGTCGCCCTCAGTTTGTGGCTGAGGGTTGTTGGCGACAGCCCCTTCGCGGCGCGCTTCTTCTCTGTGGTCTTCGGTGTTCTGCTTGTGGCTTTGCTTTACTCACTGGCTCGTACTCTGGCGAGCTTACAGACCGGAGCGATGGCCTCATTGGTGGGCGCTCTTTCGCCTTTTCTGGTGTACTATTCCCAAGAGGCTCGTACCTATGCCCTCTGGCTTTTCCTTAGTCTTCTCTCGGCATATCTGTTGCTGCGGGCCCTGGGTCACCCGGAGCGCATAAGGGGGTGGATTGCCTACACGGGGGTCACCAGCCTGGCCCTATACACTCACTATTTCAGCATTTTCCTCCTGCCCTGGGGCGCCGCGGCTCTCTTGTATACTGCGGTCAGAAGCCGACGCTGGAAGACACTCCTCAGTGGAGTGGCTGGTCAAGTCGTCGTCTTGGTGGCCTCTGTACCGCTGGTCGCGTTTGCGCGCTCCTCAATGCTGGATAGATACGGTTTCTGGCGCAGTCCACTCTCCGCATTTCAAGTGGTGCTGGATCTGTGGTACCATTTCACTACCGGTGGGAACCTTCCCTTCGATCGAGCGCTGCCAGTGATGGGCACGTTTGCTGTCGTGGGGATCTTGGGACTCGTCCTGTTTCGCCCTCACTGGAACGGCGCGCTGATGGCGCTTTACCTCCTGATCCCGACCTTGGGAATGTTGGCGCTTTCGAGTTGGCGGGAACTCTACGTTGCTCGCTATCTGGCTATCGCGGCTCCCCCGGCATATCTGCTAGTGGCTCGAGGCTTGGACAGGTTATGGGCAGCGACCACTGCATACCGGGGTTTGCTGGGTAAGTCCGCGCTGGCTGCAGTATTGTGCTCGACTGGCGTAGTGGGCTATTCTTGGTGTCAGGCCCTGCAAAACTACTATTACAATCCCGATTACGCCCGGGATGACTTTCGCTCAGCAGCGCGCTTCATCGAGGCTGGCGAGGGTGAGCAGGATGTGATAGTCATGAGTGGAGGAGGTATTTTCACAGCCCTTCTGCCCTACTACGAGGGCCGTATGCCTTGGATAGACATGCCCTCGTTCGGAGAGTGGTTGGATGAAGATCAAGCCGTGCAAGGGTTGAACGCCTTGCTAGGAGGGCGTTCGGGTGGGCGCGTATGGCTGGTGTTGTCTGGGAATCAGATCACCGATCCTCAGAATCTGATCGTGGCCCATCTGTGGACATATGGGTACGTCGTTGAAGCGAAGAATTTCCCTGGCCGGATCGGAGTCAGGGTTCTCGTCTTCTCCCCGCGGCACGACGCTGATACCTTCAGCTTTGCACCCTTCAAGTACGAGCATTTGAGGGCCAATTTCGACGACAAGGTGGAGTTGCTGGGCTTCGAGATTGACGGAAGCCGGTTCGCGCCTGGGGACGACATACATTTGGCGCTGCAGTGGCAAGCGCGGACGCAATTGGAGCAGGACTACCATGCCTTTGCTCACCTCCTGAATGATCGCAACGTTGTTGTGGCCGGCCATGACAAGCTACCTCTCAACGACTACTTCCGACCCACAGTGTGGCCCGTGGGGGAACCTTTGAGAGATGAGTACGTTCTCTCTCTGCCTCAGGATCTGTCGCCTGGGGCCTACGGACTGGAAGTGGGATTGTACTCGTACCCTGATTTGCGTCGCTTGCCGGTCGCGAGAGACAGTTCCTTGGACCGTGATCGCGTACTGCTCTCCCCGATCATAGTTGACGAATGATCGGGAGTGCCGAAATCCACTATCGTAACTGTTATGGCCGCAGAGTGTTCTAAACCTTGGGACGCTCGGAGGCAAGATGGAGCTGCATCTTGGGCGAGCCTGAAGAAGAGCTTGTGGAGAGGGCTAAGGAGAATCCAGAGGCCTTCAGCGTCTTGTATGAGAGATATGTTGATCAGATATATCAGTATATCTTTTACCGAACTGGCAACCGCTACGATGCCGAGGATCTAACCGCCAAGACCTTCTACAGGGCCTTGGCGAACTTGAAGCGCTATCGGTACAGAGGCCTGCCATTCTCGGCGTGGCTGTATCGGATCGCTCACAACCTGGTAGCCAATTGGCATCGGGACCGGCAACGCCGTAAGACCATTCCTTTGGACAGTCTAGTACTGACCAGCAAAGCTAGGGAGTCTGCTGAGCAGATTCTCGAGTCGAGCGAGCGCGGGGAAGTTCTCAGAGAAGCCATCGCCAGGCTCGCTCCTGACAGGCAAGAGTTGTTGGTTCTAAAATACTCCACCGATTTGAGCAACAAGGAGATAGGGAGAGTAATGGGGCGCAGTGAGGGGGCCATCAAGGCTCTTTACCATCGTACTCTCGTTGCGCTCAGGAAGGATTTGCAGCGAAGAGGGTTCTGACGCCGGAGTAGTGGCATCCTGGCAAGAGGCAAATGCTGAAGGAGGCGACGAAGTGATAAAGATAGTGACCGATACAACGTGCGACTTGCTACCTGCGATGGCGGAGGAACATGACATCACCATAGTGCCCATCAATATCCACTTCGAGACGGAGATGTACAAAGAAGGGGTCGACATGGACTGGGACCTCTTCTACCGCAAGATCGATGAGTTGGGCATCATACCCACTACTTCCCAGCCTTCGGCGGGGGAGCTCGCTGAAGTCTACCGCCGTCTGGCCAGGGAAGAGGGGGCCGACGCCATCATCTCCACCCATGTGACCGGCAAGCTGAGTGGCACCTACCAGTCAGCGGTGTTGGCTAGTCAAGAGGTGGCTGACGAGGTGAAGGTCTATCCTCATGACAGCCTGGCGGGCTCCGCTGCCCTGGGTCTGGC
>Ga0114921_10000639_pt1 | contig 15076 bp, 14 predicted proteins | sample BentaG_FD_87016 | JGI IMG/M metagenome (GOLD analysis project Ga0114921, IMG submission 87016) | Deep subsurface microbial communities from South Atlantic Ocean to uncover new lineages of life (NeLLi) - Benguela_00093 metaG | ecosystem: Environmental > Aquatic > Marine > Oceanic > Sediment ...
AGAAAAGCCAAGCTCCAGGTCAGCCAGGATGTCTTCGATGCCCTCGATACCCACGGCTAGCCGCACCAGACCCGGGGTAACACCGGTGTCCAGCCGCTCCTGTGGGCTCAGCTGAGAGTGCGTCGTCGACGCGGGATGAATCACCAGCGACCGCACGTCACCGATGTTGGCGACGTGGCTGTGCAACTGCAGGGCGTCGACGAACGCCTTACCCGCTTCCATGCCGCCGGCCAACTCGAAAGCCAGCACGGCGCCGGTTCCCTTGGGCGCCAGCTTCTTTGCCCGCTCGTACCACGGCGAGGTGGGCAACCCGGCGTAATTCACCGATAGCACGTCGTCGTGGCCGGCCAGGAACTCGGCGACACGCTGTGCGTTGGCGACATGTCGTTCGACGCGCAGGCTCAGCGTCTCGATGCCCTGTGCCACCAGGAATGCGTTGAAAGGCGAAGCTGCCGAACCGTAGTCGCGCAACAACTGCACGCGGGCCTTGAGCGCGAACGCGGGAGGGCCCAACTCTGCGTACACCACACCGTGGTAGCTGGGGTCCGGTGTGGTGAAACCGGGAAAGCCGCCCTGCGTCCAGTCGAAGGTGCCGCCGTCGACGATCACCCCTGCGATCGCCGCACCGTGCCCGCCCAGGTACTTAGTGGCCGAGTGCACCACGATGTCAGCGCCCTGAGCGATCGGCTGGATCAGGTACGGGGTGGCGATGGTGTTGTCCACGATCAACGGCACACCGTTTTCGTGGGCTACCCCGGACACTCCGGGGGTGTCGAGCACGTCGATCTGCGGGTTGGCAATGGTCTCGGCGAAGAACGCCTTGGTGTTGGGTCGCACCTCGGACCGCCACGAGTCCAGGTCGTCTGGGTCGTCGACGAAGCTGACCTCGATGCCGAGCTTGGGCAGCGAGTGGCGGAACAGGTTGTAGGTGCCGCCGTAGAGCCGCGGACTAGACACGATGTGGTCGCCGGCGGCGGCGAGGTTCAGGATCGCGAAGGTCTCCGCGGCCTGCCCGGACGCGAGGAACAACGCGGCCACCCCACCCTCCAGCGCGGCGATCCGCTGCTCGACCACGTCGGTGGTCGGGTTCATGATCCGGGTGTAGATATTGCCGGGCTCTTCCAGCCCGAACAGGGCGGCGGCGTGCGCGGTGTCGTTGAACGTGTACGACGTGGTCTGGTAGATGGGCAGTGCGCGGGCGTTGGTGGCCGCGTCCGGGGTCTGGCCGGCATGGATCTGTTTGGTCTCGAACGACCAGTGTGCGGACGGGTCTGCGGTGTCTTCCCCGGTGTGGCTGTCTGTGCTCATGGCGATGTGTTTCTCCTGGAAGTAGGACGAATCGGGCGTCGTATCCGCAGTTGAGGCGAAGCCATCGAGGACGATGTCGGCCGGCCGCGGAGTGGATCAGCGCTGACGGCACACGGAGCGTCGACGACATGCATGGGGCCAGCCCGCAATAAGATGCATCAGGTTTCCCTGTCTACTCGGGGGCCCGTCAAGTCGGACCCGCGCTTGTCGTGTAGCCGGCTTCGGCTACTCAACCTGGTCATCACCCGGGGCACCCCACCGCGGTTGGAGGGTTGCCGACCAGCAAGCCGGGGCTAGACGCTGGCGCTCATGACCTACAGGGAGCTTATCGCACCGGGCCGATTTCATGCCAGTGGGAAGCGATGAGGCCAAGTCCGAGGATCGCACAGGTACGGCGAAACCTACTGTTCGGTAGGAACTTGGGCGGTCCGCTGCGCTGCCGGCGTAAGGCCTCGCGCTTGTAGTCTGGCCTCGTGAGTGACTGCTCAGCGATGCTCACACGGCGGCCCACAAGGCCCCGTCACGCGTAGGAGGATGCGGACTCACATGTCCAGGATCAAGGTCCAAGGCACGGTAGTAGAACTCGATGGCGACGAGATGACGCGCATCATCTGGAAGTTCATCAAGGAGATGCTGATCCTCCCGCACCTGGACATCAACCTCGACTATTACGACTTGAGTATCAAGCACCGCGACGCCACCGACGACCAGGTGACGTTCGATTCGGCGTACGCCATCAAGGAGCACGGTGTGGGCGTCAAATGCGCCACCATCACACCGGATGAGGCCCGGGTCGAGGAGTTCAACCTCAAGAAGATGTGGCTCTCGCCCAACGGAACAATCCGAAACATCCTGGGCGGCACTATTTTCCGTGCGCCGATCATCGTCAAGAACGTGCCGAGGCTGGTTCCGGGCTGGACCAAGCCGATCATCATCGGCCGCCACGCTTTCGGCGACCAGTACCGAGCGACGAACTTCAAGGTCGATCGGCCCGGCACTGTCGCGATCACGTTCACGCCGGAGGACGGCAGCGGACCGATCGTCCACGAGATGGTCGCCATCCCCGAGGAAGGCGGAGTCGTGATGGGGATGTACAACTTCAAACAATCTATCGTCGACTTTGCGCGTGCGACGTTTTCCTATGCACTGCAAGCGAACTACCCGGTTTACCTGTCGACGAAGAACACCATCCTCAAGGCTTACGACGGCATGTTCAAGGACGAGTTCCAGCGCATCTTCGGCGAGGAGTTCAAAGACACATTCGACGCTGCCGGGCTTACCTACGAGCATCGGCTGATCGACGACATGGTCGCCCAGGTGATGAAGTGGGAGGGCGGCTTCGTGTGGGCGTGCAAGAACTACGACGGCGACGTTCAATCCGACATCGTCGCCCAGGGCTACGGTTCGCTGGGGATGATGACGTCGGTACTGATGACTGCGGACGGCAAGACGGTGGAGGCCGAGGCTGCGCACGGCACCGTCACCCGGCACTTCCGGCAGCATCAAGCCGGCACGCCCACCTCGACCAACCCGATCGCTTCGATCTTCGCCTGGACCCGTGGGCTGGAGCACCGTGGGAAACTGGACAACACGCCCGAGGTGATCGACTTCGCCTCCACGCTGGAGGAGGTTGTCATCGCCACGGTCGAGGGCGGGCAGATGACAAAGGACCTGGCCTTGCTGGTCGGGCCGGATCAGTCCTGGCAGACCACCGAGGAGTTCCTCGGGTCGATCGCTCACAACCTGAAGAAGCAGCTCGGCTGAACCCGGGGCGACGCCGGTGCCGTCGGAAAATACCTCGTGAAAAGATTGGCAGATCATGAGTACCGCTAGCCGATCCCGCCATGTCGTATTCTCCGGCGTGCAGCCGACCTCTGATTCTCTGCACCTCGGCAACACGCTGGGAGCGGTCGCCCACTGGGCCGCGCTACAGGACGACCATGATGCGTTTTTCTGCGTCGTCGACCTGCACGCCATCACCGTTGCGCAAGATCCCGAGACATTGCGACGCCGCACCCTGGCCACCGCCGCACAGTATCTGGCGCTGGATATCGACCCCGCGCGCAGCGTTATATTCGTGCAGAGTCATGTGCCCGCTCACACCGAACTCGCCTGGGTGCTGGGATGTTTCACCGGATTCGGACAAGCGGCGCGGATGACACAGTTCAAGGACAAGTCGACGCGACAGGGTAGCGAGGCCGCCACGGTGGGTTTGTTCACCTACCCGGTGTTGCAGGCCGCAGACGTGCTGCTCTATGACACCGACCTGGTTCCCGTCGGCGAGGATCAGCGTCAGCACCTGGAGCTGGCCCGAGACGTGGCCCAGCGAGTCAACGGTCGCTTCCCGGACATATTCGTGGTTCCGAATCTGTTGATTCCCAAAGCCACAGCCAAGATCTACGACTTGGCGGATCCATCATCGAAGATGAGTAAATCGGCGACCACCGACGCCGGTGTGATCAACTTGCTCGATGATCCGGCCGTGTCGGCCAAGAAGATTCGGTCGGCGGTGACAGACAGCGAGCGGGAGATCCGCTATGACCCGGACGCCAAACCCGGGGTGTCGAATCTGCTCGCCATCCAATCTGCGGTGACCGGTGCCGATGTGGACGAACTCGCGCGGTCCTACGCCGGGCGAGGTTACGGAGACCTGAAAATGGACACCGCGCAGGCTGTAGTCGAGTTCGTCACGCCGATCAGGGCGCGGGTTTCCGAGCTGCTCGCCGATACCGCGGAGTTGGAGGCCATGTTGGCGGCGGGTGCGGCGCAGGCCACGGACGTGGCGGCGAAGACGATCCAGCGGGTCTATGACCGGCTAGGGTTTCTCCAGCGGCGCTGAGCGCCTGCACGAAGACATCGAACGCGTCCCCTGCGGTTTGGGCGGGTCTGGGAGGTTGGACAGTGGCCGAACCGGACAAGCCAGGCATCCTCGACCGGTTGCGCGCTCGTTTCGGTTGGTTCGATCGCGTGATGCGCGCCCAGGAGCGCTTCAACGACTGCAAGGGCAACTTCTACGCCGCGGGCATCACCTACTACACGATTTTCGCGATGTTTCCGCTGCTGATGGTGGGCTTCGCGGCCGCCGGGTTCGTACTGTCCCGCCAACCCGAACTGCTGGCCGAGATCCACGAGCGCATCAGGGCTTCGGTGTCCGGAGACCTCGGTCAGCAGCTGGTCGACCTGATGGACTCCGCGATCAAATCGCGCACGTCGGTGGGAATCATCGGCCTGGCGGCCGCGGGGTGGGTCGGTCTGGGCTGGATGGCCAATCTACGTGAGGCGCTCAGCCAGATGTGGGAGCAACGGACCGAGAAGCGCGGCTTCGTGCACACCAAACTCTCTGACATCGCGGCGCTGTTGTCCACGTTCCTGGCGATCACGTTCACCATCGGATTGACCGCGCTGGGTGATCCGGCGCTGATGACTAGCGTGCTGGATTGGCTTGGGATACATGATCTTCCCGCGTTGGGCGGTCTGCTGCGGGGGGCGTCACTGCTTGTGTCGCTGCTGGTTTCCTGGCTGCTATTCACCTGGATAATCGCCCGGCTGCCGCGGGAATCGCTCAGCTTCGTCAGTTCGATGCGCGCCGGTCTGCTCGCGGCGGTGGGCTTCGAGGTGTTCAAGCAGGTGGGGTCGATCTATCTCAAGAACATCGTGCATGGGCCGGCCGGGGTGACGTTTGGTCCGGTGCTGGGCCTGATGGTGTTCGCCTACATCACCGCCCGGTTGGTCCTGTTCGCCACCGCGTGGGCGGCAACATCAGCGGAGAACATGGCGATGGCGCCGGTGCCGCCACCAGACCCGGCGCTGATCACAACCCGTGTGCAGGTCGACGAAGGGCTGGGGGTGCGGCAGGCACTAGCCGCCGCCGCGGTGGGAGCAATGGGCGCGCTGAGCCTTTCGTGGCTGCGGCGGCGCTGATAGCTCAGCTGACCAGCTTGAGGCCGACGATACAGCCGACCACACCTGCTATGAGCAGCACCTTGGCCAGTGATGCGGACTCGTCGCCGGTCAGCATGGCGTAGGCGACGGTGAGCACCGCCCCGATTCCCACCCATACCGCGTAGCTTGTTCCGGTCGGCAGGCTGCGCATCACAGCGGCCAGTCCGGCCATCGACAAGATCAACGCGATGACGAACACCACTGACGGGACCAGGCGACGCAAGCCTTCCGATTTGCCCAGGGCGGTCGCCCACACCGCTTCGAGCACTCCGGATAGCACCAGGACGAGCCAGGCCATCGCACACCTCCGTTAGGCGCAGACCGGTCGCGGGCCGCCTCTAGGTCTGTAGCCCGCGATTGACCGAGCGCGCGACCATTATCAGGCCGAACACTATGACCGTGCCGATTACTGCCACACCCACCCGCACCGGTACCGCATCGGCCGCCGGGACCAGGCCGGCCGAAGCTGCGGCAGCATGCATGGACGACTCGTCTCCCGCCACTTGTTGGGCGCCCAGCACAGGATCGGGTTCGACCAGTGTCCCCACCCTGGTGCCAGGAGCGGTGGCGAACCCGTAGTCGAGCAGGCGTGCTGCCTGCTCCCATGGCGCAATCGGCTGACGGGTGCCGCGCAGAAGCACCGCTACCAGGCGGCGGCCGTCGCGGTTGGCGGCGCCGACGAAGGTCTGTTGTGCATCGTCGGTGTAGCCGGTTTTGCCGCCTAGTGCGCCCGGATAGTTGTAGAGCAGCCGGTTGTCGTTCTCTATCAGGTAGGGGGGTGCGTCGCGGCCCGGGAAATCGAACGACCGGGTCGCGACGATGTCACTGAAAACCGGATTCTGCCAGGCGTATCGGTAGAACAATCCGATGTCGTAGGCCGACGTGCTCATGCCGGGGCCGTCCAGGCCCGACGGGGTGGCCGCCCGCGTGTCGCGGCCGCCGAGCTTGCCGGCCAGCGTGTTGATCTTCCCAACGGCCGTCGGCATGCCGCCGAGCTGCACCGCCAACGCGTGGGCGGCGTCGTTGCCCGAGTACATCAACAACCCGTGCAGCAAGTCGTTGACGGTGTACATGCCGCCAACGCCGACACCGACCTCGGTGCCCTCGGTGGCGGCATCCTCTGCGGTGCCGGCGACGGTCTTGTTGAGGTTGAGCTCGTCGATCGCTGTCATCGCCGTCAACACCTTGATGGCGCTGGCCGGACGGTGCCGGCCGTGCGGATCCTTTGCGGCGATCACATCGCCGCTGTCCAGGTCTGCCACCAGCCACGCCTCGGCCGAGATGTCGCCGGGCACCGGTGGGGTACCGGGGGCCGCGACGACGCCGCAGCCGCCCAGCGCATCGCCGCCGACAGGTGTGGCGGGTACTGGCAACGGCGCCGGCGGATCCCCTGCGACCGGGACCTCGGAGGAGTCGACCGCCGGCGGGGTGGTCACCTTGTAGGGGCAGCTGCTGGTATCCGGCGCGGTACTAGGCTCGGCGGCTGCGGCCGGAAGGCCGAGTGCGGTAGCCGCTGCCAGCACGAAAATCGCCGCTGCCAGGCATGATGCAGAACGTAACGAGGGCGGTGACGTCATCGTCTCAGCAGATTAGGCGATCTGCGCCCCGATTCCGGGTAGCCGCGCTGTGACGGGTGTGGCTGAAGTTACAAATTGAGGTAGGCCACGGCGGGAAAGCCGATGGTCGCCATCCACAGCTTGCCCGCCGATTCCACGACGCCGGTAACCATGCCGAAGCTCGGGTGTTTTGTGCGCAGGCCGCCGACCACCTCGCCGGTGTTGGGGTGGAACGCGACCGCCCACACTTCGGCGGCGATCTTGGGCTGTAGCCGCTCCGGCAGCCGCCACACGAGCTTGCGAATCACCGGCGCTCGCGGCGCCAGCCATTCCGCGGTGGCGTTGATCGGGCTCACCATCGCGGTCCAGATCCGTCCGTCCGGGCCGGTCGAGATGTTGTCGGGCATCCCGGGCAGGTTGACCACGAACGGCGTCACCGATCCGGCTTGCGGCCCGGTCAGCCAGTACTTGGACAGCCGGCGCCGCTGCGTTTCGGCGAACACGAGCGCCGACTCGTCGTTGGTCGCCGTGACGCCGTTGGTGAAGTACAGTCCGTCGACCAGCGTGGTGACTTTGCCGCCGGGGTCGAGGCGGAACAGGCTGCCGCTGCCGCGGGCCTCCAGTATCGCGCCCTTGAAGTGCTCGTAGTGGAACTTGCTCGTCGACTCAGTGAAATATATTGTGCCATCGGATGTTTCGGTGACATTCGAGCAGAACCTCAGTGGTCGCCCGTCCACCGAATCGGCCAAGGTTTCCAGCTTGCCGCTGTCTGGGTGCAGCGCCAGCAGCCCGCGGTAGCTGTCGCAGATCAGTATTCGGCCGTCGCGCGCGACGTGCAGGCCGAGCGGACGACCGCCGGTGTCGGCGAACACCCGGTGTGAGCTGCCGTCGGGTGCGATTCGCACGATCCGTCCGCCGATCACACCGGTCCAGATCTGACCGTCGGCGTCGACGACGACGTCCTCGGGCGCGTCACCGGGAACCGGTAGGACGGTGATCGTCCCCGGCGGCGGGTCGGGTAGCCGATCCACTGGCGGCGGCTGCCAGCGGACCGGGTCGATGGGTGGCTTGCTCACCCGGTCGACGCTACCGTCGCAGCTAGGCTTGGGCATGGCTTTTCTCCCCCCGGCGAACTCCGCGCAGCAGGTTGGCGAATTTGAGGCGTTGCGGCCGCATCTGCTATCGGTCGCGTATCGGCTGACCGGCGCGGTCGCCGATGCCGAGGACATCGTTCAAGAGGCGTGGCTGCGCTGGGACGCCACTGGCCGCCGTGCCGAGGATTCGATCGGCGATCTGCGCGCCTGGTTGACGACGGTGGTGAGTCGGCTCGGTCTGGACAGGTTGCGGTCGGCGGCTCACCGGCGTGAAACCTATGTGGGCCAATGGTTACCGGAACCGGTGGTGACGGGGTTCGACCGCGCCGACCCGCTGTCGACGGTGGTGGCCAACGAGGACGCCCGGTTTGCCGCGATGGTGGTCCTGGAGCGACTGACGCCCGATCAGCGGGTGGTGTTTGTGCTGCACGATGGGTTCGCGGTGCCGTTCGCCGAGGTCGCCAATGTGCTGGGCACCAGCGAGGCTGCTGCGCGACAGCTGGCGTCCCGGGCCCGGCGGGATGTCAGCAAGGAGCCGCCGCCCGGGCCCGATCCGACGCACGACGAGGTGGTCGGACGGTTGATGGCTGCGATGGCAGCCGGCGACATGGCTGCCGTAGTGGCCCTGCTGCATCCCGACGTGACGTTCACCGGCGACTCGAATCGCAAGGCACCGACGGCGGCCAGGGTCATCCACGGTTCGGACAAGGTGGTTCGTTTCCTGTTTGGGCTTGCGCGCCGCTACGGACCGGACTTCTTCACGTCGAGCCAGCTGGCACTGATCAACGGCGAGCTGGGTGCCTACACCCCGGGCACGTCGGGCGGCGGCGGCTATCGGGCGGTGCAGCCGCGCATCACCGCGGTGACCGTGCGCGATGGAAAGGTATGCGCGGTATGGGATGTGGCCAACCCGGACAAATTCACCGGCTCTCCATTGCGTGCTTCTGATCCGGTTCCGGCGGTTCAGTCGGTTCTGACGGTTCACTCCATGGCACCCGGCAGGCGTCACCGGAGTTGAACCCCTGCTCGGTGATGCCGAGCGCGGCGTTCATCCGGGCCCGCATATTTTCCAGGCCAATCTGATAGGTCAGCTCGATCACGCCGTCGTTGCCGAAGCGACGCCGCAGGTCGGCGACCTGCTTGTCGGTGACGGTGTGCGGATCGGTGGTTATCGCGTCGGCGTAAGCGATGGCAGCCCGTTCGTCGTCGGTGAATAATGCAGAAGTTGAGTAATCATCAATGGACTTGAGCCGCTCGACGTCCAGGCCGTCCAAGCGCTGCAGCATGGAGCCGAAGTCGACGCACCAGGAGCAGCCGATGGCGCGTGCGGTCCAGTACACGGCCAGCTCACGCACACTGGCGGGCAGCTTGTGCGACGCCCTTTCGGTCAGTGTCTCGTGCACGGCGGTGGCGACCAGCAGACGTCGGTGGTGGGCGGTGATGGTGAACGGCTCGGGCACTTCGCCGAACCTGCGCTTGGCGATTCGGTACATGAGGCGCACCAGCGGATTGGCGCGTTGTGGAGGCAGTGGCTCGATGCGTGTCTGTTGTGTCATACCTACTAGACGAGACAGCTTGGGAGAGTGTGACAGCGTGGCTGCCGCGAGCGTGCGTGTCTGTACGCGGACACGCTGTAAACGCTGGCATTCTGTGCACGCTCGCGGCAATACGAGGGCAATACGAGGGCAATACGAGGGCAGGCAAGGCAGGAGCCTCTAGCGCACGTACATCAGCGCCCGCTTGACCTCCTGGATCGCCTTGGTGACCTCGATGCCCCGTGGACAGGACTCCGTGCAGTTGAACGTGGTGCGACAGCGCCATACTCCGTCGACCTCGTTGAGGATGTCCAGCCGCTCGGCGGCTGCCTCATCACGACTGTCGAAGATGAACCTGTGCGCGTTGACGATGGCCGCTGGGCCGAAATAGCTGCCCTCGCTCCAGAACACCGGGCAGCTCGTCGTGCAGCAGGCGCACAGAATGCATTTGGTGGTGTCGTCGTAGCGGGCCCGATCAGTCTGGCTCTGGATGCGTTCGAGGGTCGGCGGGTTGCCGCTGGTGATCAGGAACGGCTTGACCGCGCGATAGGCGTCGAAGAACGGCTTCATGTCGACCACCAGATCCTTCTCCACGGGAAGGCCGCGGATTGGCTCGATAGTGACGGTTAGCTGTTTGCCCGGCTTCTTCGGCAGCAGGTCGCGCATTAGCACCTTGCAGGCCAGCCGGTTGACCCCATTGATCCGCATGGCATCCGAGCCGCACACGCCGTGGGCACACGACCGCCGGAAGGTGAGCGTGCCGTCGAGGTAGCCCTTGGCATAGTGCAGCAGGTTGAGCATCCGGTCGCTGGGCAGGCACGGTACCCGGAAGCTCTGCCAACCGCCGGAACTGGCATGAGCGTCGGGGTCTTCGGGGTTGAACCGCGCGATTTTCAGCGTCACGATCACCGCGCCGTCCGGAACGGGCGGCAGTGGGGGATCAGCCAGGGGCCCCTGGGAGGCCGGGTTTGCCGAATCTTCGATGGCGGTCATCAGTACTTGCGCTCCATCGGTTCGTAGCGAGTCTGCACCACGGGCTTGTAGTCCAGCCGGATGTCGGACAGCAGATCGGTGGTCGTTGTTGATGCCGCGGGCTCGTCCAGGACCTTGAACGCCATGGTGTGCCGCATGTAGTTGGTGTCGTCCCGGTTCGGGTAGTCCTCGCGGGCGTGGCCGCCGCGAGACTCCTTGCGGTTCAGCGCGCCGACCACCGTGACTTCGGCCAACTCCAGCAAGAAGCCCAACTCGATGGCCTCCAGCAGGTCGCTGTTGAAGCGTTTCCCCTTGTCATGCACCGTGATCCGGGAGTAGCGCTCCTTGAGTGCGTGGATGTCGGTGAGCGCTTGCTTGAGCGTCTCCTCGGTGCGGAACACCGCGGCGTTGTTGTCCATCGACTTTTGCAGCGCGCCGCGGATGTCGGCCAACCGTTCGTTGCCGTGCTCGGAGAGGATGTCGCCGACCCAGCCCGTCACCATCGCCGCAGGCTCCGGCGGCAGGTCGACGAAGTCGTGGCCCAGCGCGTAGCTGGCCGCGGCGATGCCGGCCCGGCGGCCGAAGACGTTGATGTCCAGCAGCGAGTTGGTGCCCAGCCGGTTGGCGCCGTGCACCGACACACACGCGCATTCGCCCGCCGCGTACAGGCCGGGCACGATGGTGGTGTTGTCCCTCAGGACCTGCCCGGTGACAGTGGTGGGGATGCCCCCCATCAGGTAGTGGCAGGTCGGGTAGACCGGCACCAGTTCGTGCACCGGGTCCACGCCCAGATAGGTGCGGGCGAACTCGGTGATGTCGGGCAGCTTGGCTTCGAGTACGGCCTCGCCGAGGTGACGGACGTCGATGTAGACGTAGTCCTTGTCCGGCCCCGCGCCGCGGCCTTCGAGCACCTCCAGCACCATTGAGCGCGCGACGATGTCCCGCGGCGCCAAGTCGACGATGGTGGGGGCGTAGCGTTCCATGAACCGCTCGCCGTCGCCGTTGAGCAGCCGGCCGCCCTCGCCCCGCACCGCTTCGGAGATCAGGATTCCCAGACCGGCCAGCCCGGTCGGATGGAACTGGTGAAACTCCATGTCCTCTAGCGGAAGTCCCCTGCGGAACACGATGCCGAGGCCGTCGCCGGTCAAGGTGTGCGCGTTGGAAGTGGTCTTGTACATCCGGCCCGATCCGCCAGTGGCGAACACGATCGCCTTGGCGTGGAAAACGTGGATGCCACCGGTGGCCAGCTCGTAGGCGATTACACCGGTGGCCACCGGGCCGCTGGGCGTTTGGCTCAGCGCGATGTCCAGCACGTAGAACTCGTTGAAGAACTCGACGTCGTGCTTGACGCAGTTCTGGTAGAGCGTCTGCAGGATCATGTGGCCGGTGCGATCAGCGGCGTAGCACGCCCGGCGCACCGGCGCCTTGCCGTGATCACGAGTGTGGCCGCCGAAGCGGCGTTGGTCGATGCGGCCCTCCGGGGTGCGGTTGAACGGCATCCCCATCTTCTCCAGATCGAGCACCGCGTCGATCGCTTCCTTGGCCATGATCTCGACCGCGTCCTGGTCGGCGAGGTAGTCGCCGCCCTTGACCGTGTCGAAGGTGTGCCACTCCCAGTTGTCGTCTTCGACGTTGGCCAGCGCCGCACACATCCCGCCCTGCGCCGCCCCAGTGTGGCTGCGAGTGGGGTAGAGCTTGGTCAGCACAGCGGTGCGTACCCGCGGCCCCGCCTCGACGGCGGCCCGCATCCCGGCGCCTCCTGCGCCGACGATCACCACGTCGTAGCGATGTTCTTGAATCATCGGTGTTTCATCCCCGCTCATCGCTCCCTTACGAGATGTTCGCGTCGAAGGTCAGCAGCACGTAGGTGCCCAGCACCAAGGTGAAGATCATTGACAACGCCAGCAGCGCGTTCAGCCAGAACTTCGTGGAGTCCTTGCGGGTGTAGTCGGAGATGATGGTGCGCATGCCGTTGCCGCCGTGCAGCTGCGCCAGCCACAACAGCAGCAGATCCCAGATCTGCCAGAACGGCGACGCCCAGCGTTGCGCCACGTAGTTGAAGTCGATTCGGTAGACGCCGTCCTCCCACATCAGCATCACGAACAGGTGGCCGATAGCAAGAAAGACCAGCACGATCCCGGAAAATCGCATGAACAGCCAGGTGTATTTCTCGAAGTTCGGCGTCCCGGATCCCCGCCGGGGAGCACGGGGATTGTCCAAGCTGGCGGGGCGATCGTGGCTGCGCTGAAGTACCGGGGCCAATTCGCCCCGGCCGAGCTGACGATCCGGCGAGGTCATAAGAAGCGCTCCGCCATGTGCATGCCCAGCACTACCAGCGCCGGCACCAGCACCAGCAACCACACGGCGTAGATTGCCCAGAGCATCTGGCGTTGGTAACGCGGACCCTGAGCCCAGAAGTCGATCAGGATGACCCGGATGCCGTTGAGCGCGTGGAAGAGCACGGCGGCCACCAGGCCGGCCTCCATCAGCCCGATAATCGGGGTCTTGTAGGTCTCGACGACCTCGTTGTAGGCCTGTGGGCTCACTCGCACCAGCGCCGTGTCCAGCACATGGACGAAGAGGAAAAAAAAGACCGTGGCGCCGGTGATGCGATGCAGCACCCATGACCACATCGCGGGGTCTCCCCGGTAGAGGGTCCGTCTTGGGGACGCTCGTCGTCGCGGAGCCGGCACTGCCGGACTCGTGGATGTCGCTGTGCTCATCAGCGCCTCCAACGCCATCAGTGTGGGCAACCGTCTGCTGGACTCTAATCCTTTTTTCGCCTCAAGAGTCCGAGTCGGCGGGCACCGGGCGGTCACCGGTTGTCCATGTTCCATCGAAGTTAGGCTGGCCGCTGGCATCGGCTGAGTCGTGAACGAGGCGAAGGAGTGCATGGTGAACGAGCGCGGAGGCGAGAGCATTCCTGCACCGATTGACTGGAATCTACTGCGGAACAACGCGATTGAAGCCGCTAGTCGAGCTTATGCGCCGTACTCGCGGTTCGCGGTCGGGGCGGCAGCGCTGGTCGACGATCACCGCGTGGTGACGGGATGCAATGTTGAGAATGTCTCTTATGGCCTGGGGCTCTGCGCCGAGTGCGCCGTGGTGTGCGCGCTGCATTCGACGGGGGGTGGCAGGCTGGTGGCATTGGCGTGCGTCGATGGTGCGGGTTCGCTGCTGATGCCGTGCGGGCGGTGCCGCCAGGTGCTGTTGGAGCATGGTGGCCCGGACCTACTGATAGATCATCCGGCCGGCCCACGTCCGTTGGGCGAACTACTGCCCGACGCGTTCGGGCCGGCAGATCTGGACCGGCGGGAGCCGGGTCCGGACCGGAATGAGCCGTGACCAAGATCGGGTTCGACGCGCCGACGCTGATCCGGACCAAGCGGGACGGGGGGCGGCTCACCGACGCGGCGATCGACTGGATCGTCGATGCTTACACAGGCGGCCGGGTCGCCGACGAACAAATGTCGGCGTTGTTGATGGCGATCGTCCTGCGCGGCATGGACCGCGGCGAGATCAGCCGGTGGACCGAGGCGATGCTGGCCTCGGGTGAGCAGCTGGACTTCACCGATCTGTGCCGCGCCGGCACGCCGCTGCCGACGGTGGACAAGCACTCCACCGGTGGCGTCGGGGACAAGATCACCCTTCCGCTGGTAGGTGTCATCGCCGCCTGCGGCGGCGCGATGCCGCAGGCGTCCGGGCGCGGGCTGGGCCACACCGGCGGCACCCTGGACAAGCTGGAATCCATCCCGGGGTTCACCGCCGAGCTAACGAACAATCAAGTGCGTCAGCAACTCCACGACGTCGGGGCAGCGATCTTCGCGGCGGGCCGGCTGGCGCCGGCCGACCGCAAGCTGTACGCACTGCGCGATGTGACCGGCACCGTGGAGTCACTGCCGTTGATTGCCAGCTCGATCATGAGCAAGAAGCTGGCCGAGGGCGCCGGTGCGTTGGTGCTGGACGTGAAGGTCGGCTCCGGGGCCTTCTTGAAGACCGAAGCGCAGGCGCGCGAACTGGCTCAGACCATGGTCGACCTGGGCGCCGCGCATCAGGTGCCGACCCGCGCGCTGCTGACAGACATGAGCTGCCCGTTGGGCGCCACCGCGGGCAACGCGCTCGAGGTTGCCGAGTCGTTGGATGTGCTGGCCGGTGGTGGTCCCGCCGACGTTGTGGAGCTGACGCTGCGACTGGCCGCAGAGATGTTGGATGTCGCCGGAATCGACGGCCGCGATCCGGCGCAGACGCTGCGTGACGGCACCGCTATGGACGCATTCCGGGCGCTGGTCGCCGCGCAGGGTGGTGACATGTCCGCTCCGTTGCCGATCGGTTCGCATTTCGAGACCGTGACCGCCGGACGAGGCGGCACAATGGGGCTCATCGACGCGATGGCAGTGGGGCTGGCAGTGTGGCGGCTCGGCGCGGGCCGGGCTCGCCCGGGCGAGCAGGTGCAGTCCGGCGCCGGTATCCGAATCCATCGCCGTCCCGGCGAGCCGGTCGCCGCCGGCGAGACGCTGTTCACGCTGCACACCGACACCCCGCACCGCATCGCCGCGGCGATGGCCGAGCTGGACGGCGCGTTCAGCGTGGATGACACCGCACCCGTGCGCCAGCCCCTGATCATCGACCGGTACACGGAATGACCACACCGCTGAACGCCGAGACGATC
>Ga0114921_10000640_pt1 | contig 15066 bp, 10 predicted proteins | sample BentaG_FD_87016 | JGI IMG/M metagenome (GOLD analysis project Ga0114921, IMG submission 87016) | Deep subsurface microbial communities from South Atlantic Ocean to uncover new lineages of life (NeLLi) - Benguela_00093 metaG | ecosystem: Environmental > Aquatic > Marine > Oceanic > Sediment ...
CGCCGATCCTGGTGGTCAGCCAGTTCACCTTGTACGCCAACACCGAGAAGGGCCGGCGCCCGTCCTGGAATGCGGCTGCCCCGCGGCCCATAGCTGAACCGCTGGTGACCGGGTTCGCCGAGGCGTTGCGGCAGCTGGGTGCGCGCGTGCAGACCGGTGTATTCGGCGCGCACATGGACGTAGAGCTGGTAAACGACGGTCCGGTGACTGTGCTGCTGGGGAAGTAGCTCCCATCCGGTTCGACGGCGTTCACCTTGGGCCGGCCCGGCGAAAATCAGACGACCGTCAGCGGCAGCGCCTTCCGCGGCTGGAACTCGAACGTCGCCCCGCCGCTGACCTTCGCGACCGATACCTCCAGGAACTCCTTCGCCATCGTGCCGGTTTCGATCACGTGCGCAGTCCAGTCGGTCTCGGTACCTGCGATCCGGACATCGAGATGCGGATCGACGGCGGCGACGATGGCCCGCAACGGCCGGGCCTCGCTACTGCCGATCAGTGAGATCCACGCACCATCCTCGTGGGCCGGCGACCGGCCAACCTCGACGACGTCGGATCCGAGCTCCGCGGTCACGTAGGCGGCGGGGTTGAGCACAGGGTGCAGTTCGAGAACCCTCATCGCGCCCTCGATTCCACCAGGCAGGCTCAGCGCGCGATGGATCCGTTCGGCGCCCAGGCCGGCTATTCCAATTAGCTGCTTGGTGCAGATCTCGGTCGCAAGTTCGGTATTTGAGTGTGCGCGCGCACCGACCGCGAGGATGAACGACAGATTCAGCAGGTGCATCTGCAGGCAGACTTCGTCGGCCATGCGCACCAGGGCAGAATGGGAGAAAGCGCCGAAGTCGAGATCCGACAGCAGTTCGCCGGAGTAATCCGCCCGCCCTTCGTCGGACGGATCGATCGGATCGAGTTCGGTACTGGCGGCCCGGGTTCGGCGTACCACATCCAGGGCCGGGTGATCGTCCACGGGCGGATGGGACTCGTCGATGATCACCGTCCACGCACAGTGCGGATGTCGGTCGGCCGGGGTGCGCGGCGGGCGGTGAATCGGCCGGATCTGCGCCTTCCGGTTGGTCGCCACCGCGGTGGCGTCGAACGTCGGATCTTCGATCTCGTGGCACATTCCGCGCACGTAGTCCTCGCCCATCGGTTCTACGTCGAGCAGCGCCCCGCAGTGGTCGAGGTGGAACTCACCGTGCCTCCGGTCGTGCACGGTGTAGCGAAAGTCCATGAACTGCGGTGGAGCACCGATGTCGAGCTGCAGGCCCTTGAAGATGGTGATGACGTCGTCACCCTCGTACTTCAGTGCCTTCTGCATCCGCTTGGCGTAGATCGGGCTTGAACCCATCCACTCCTCGATTGCGATCTGCAGCATCTCCTCGCGACCGAAGCTGCTTATGCACCAAGCCATTCCAGACCGGTCGATCATCTGACCCATCAGCAGCAGCTCTGGCACCAGGGTGGCGAGCTGATCACGGGTGAGGTCGGCGTATCTACTCGTCGACGTCATCAAGGGTCCTTCCGGTGTGCATCATCGTCGCAGCATTGACCTGGACTTCCGAGAAGATCCTCTGCCCGAGTTATCTGGACAACTGTCCGACAATAGTGAGTTAAACGATAACTACGCACCGTCCAGAGCTGCAAGGGCGGGCCCGAGACCAGCCGGTTCGTTGTCCAGAAACATGCTCTTGGACAGCTAGTTCATCAGAGCCACTTGCTCACGTTCGCTGGTGTCCGATAACTTGGACACCTGTCCAGTGATGCAGTGGTTGCGATCACAGAGACACCGCGTGCTCACGCTCGGTGAGGAGGGAATCCAGTCATGACCACCGCAGTGGTCCCCCGCGTTTCCGGTGGGCAAGAAGAGCACGGGCACCTCGAGACGTTCCGCACCGACCCGATCGGGTTGATGCAGCGGGTCCGCGACGAATGCGGGGACGTCGGTAGCTTCCAGCTCGCCGACAAGCAGGTGGTGCTGCTGTCCGGCGCCGAGGCCAACGAATTCTTCTTCCGCAGCTCCGACGACGATCTCAACCAGGCCGAGGCCTACCCGTTCATGACGCCGATCTTCGGCAAAGGCGTGGTATTCGACGCCGACCCCGAGCGGCGCAAGGAGATGCTGCACAACTCGGCGTTGCGAGGCGAGCAGATGAAGGGTCACGCCGCCACCATCGAGCACGAAGTACACCGGATGATCGCCGATTGGCACGACTCCGGAGAGATCGACCTGCTGGACTTCTTCGCGGAGCTGACCATATACACCAGCTCGGCCTGCCTGATCGGGGTGAAGTTCCGCGACCAGCTCGATGGCCGGTTCGCCCGCCTGTATCACCAGTTGGAGCGCGGCACCGATCCGCTGTGCTACGTCGACCCCGACCTGCCGATCGAGAGTTTCCGCCAGCGTGACGAGGCGCGGAAGGGGTTGGTGGAGCTGGTCGGGGAAATCATGGATCAGCGGTTGGCCAATCCGCCGAAGGACAAGAGCGAGCGCGACATGCTCGACGTGCTGGTGATGATCAAGGACGAGGACGGCAATCCGCGGTTCTGCGCCGACGAGATCACCGGCATGTTCATCTCGCTGATGTTCGCCGGCCATCACACCAGCTCGGGCACCTCATCGTGGACGCTCATCGAGTTGCTGCGACACCCCGAGGTCTACGCGGCGGTAACCAAGGACCTCGACGAGCTCTACGCGGACGGCAGAGAAGTGAGTTTTCATGCGCTGCGACAGATTCCAAAGCTGGAGAACGTCCTCAAGGAGACATTGCGGCTTCACCCGCCGTTGATCATCCTGATGCGGGTCGCCCAGGCCGAGTTCGAGGTGGCGGGCTTTCCGATCCACAAGGGCCAGATGGTTGCCGCGTCGCCGGCGATCTCCAACCGTATCGCCCGGGACTTTCCCGACCCGGATCGCTTCGATCCGGACCGGTACGAGAAACCGCGCCAGGAAGACCTCATCAACCGGTGGACCTGGATTCCATTCGGCGCCGGCCGACACCGTTGCGTGGGCGCCGCGTTCGCGACGATGCAGATCAAGGCGATATTCTCGGTGCTGTTGCGCGAGTACGAGTTCGAGATGGCGCAGCCCGCCGACTCCTACCGCAATGACCACTCAAAGATGGTCGTGCAACTCGAGCGGCCAGCCAAGGTGCGCTACCGCCGCCGGCGCTAGGACGGTGATCATGGGATTCGAGATCGAAGTCGACATGGACCTCTGCCAGGGTCACGCCATGTGCGAGGTGGAGGCGCCGGATTACTTTCGGGTGCCCAAACGCGGCCAGGTCGAAATCCTCAATGATGAACCGCCCGACCAGGGCCGGGCCGAGGTCGATCAAGCAGTGTGGGCATGTCCCACACAGGCACTGTCCATCAAGGAAGAGGATAGGTAGGCATGCCGTCATTTCCCCGTGCGGAACTGGAAGATTGGGTCGAGCGGTGGCTGCGGGCCAACCGCGAGGCCGAGCGAAAGGGCGATTGGCAGGGGCTCGCCGACTTCTATGCCGACGACGCCACCTACGGCTGGAACATCGGGCCGAAGGAAGACGTGATGTGCGTCGGCATCGACGAAATCCGTGATATTGCACTGGGTTTGGAGATGGCCGGCCTGGAGAGCTGGCACTACCCTTACCAGAGGGTGATCATCGACGACAAAGTCGGCGAGATCGTGGGATTCTGGAAGCAGGTCGCCACCGACGCCGACGGCGCCGAATCCGAGATCTACGGCATCGGCGGCAGTTGGTTCCGGCTGGCCACCGACGCGAAGATCGAGTGGCAGCGCGACTTCTTCGACTTCGGCCATGTGCAGAAGCTCTATCTGGACCTGATGAAGGCCGGAAAACTATCTGAGGGCATGCAGAAGCGCATCGAGCGGAGTATGGCCGCCGAGAAACCGCCCGGCTACTACCCGCTGGGCGAAGCGCCGGTCCCGATCTGGTAAACACCTGTCCCAAGCAGGAGGTCAAGATCCAGATGGAACCGTCCAGAATGCAGGTTCAGACCCCGAACACCTTGCGCACCACTGCTTTTGCCCGCCGGGTCACGCGCAGGTAGTTGTCCAGGAATTCGCCGCCGTCGTCGTTGTCCCAACCGGCCGCGACGGCGATCGCGTTGAGCTGACGTCCGGGTCCGGGCAGCTGATCGGTGGGCTTACCGCGCACCAGCACCAGCGCATTGCGGGCCCGGGTCGCGGTCAGCCAGGCCTGCCGCAACAGCTCGACATCATCCTCGGCGACGATCTCCGCGGCGCCGATCGCGTCCAGCGTTTCCAGCGTCGACGTGCAATGCAGGTCCGGAATATCGTGCGCATGCTGAAGCTGCAGTAGCTGCACCGTCCATTCGATATCGGCCAGGCCACCCCGGCCCAGCTTGGTATGGGTATTGGGGTCGGCGCCGCGCGGCAGCCGCTCGGCGTCGATGCGGGCCTTGATCCGGCGGATCTCCCGCACCGCCTCGGCCGATACACCGCCGCTCGGATAGCGGATGGTGTCCGCCATCGCCAGGAACCGGTGCCCCAGATCCGGATCGCCGGCTACCCGGTGGGCCCGCAGCAGCGCCTGAATCTCCCACGGCTGCGCCCACTGCTCGTAATAGGCCCTATACGAGTCAAGGGTGCGGACCAGCGGCCCGTTGCGACCCTCGGGCCGCAATCCAGTGTCGACCTCCAGCGGCGGGTCCGCGCTCGGCGTGCCCAGCAGCGCCCGGACCTGTTCGGCGACCGACACCGACCAGCGCACCGCCGCCGAGTCCTCGACCCCGTCGACAGCTTCGCAGACATACATCACGTCGGCGTCGGATCCGTAGCCCAACTCGCCGCCGCCGAGCCGGCCCATGCCGATAACCGCGATCGTGGCCGGTACGTGGCCGTCCTCTCCGGTGTTGGCCCGGACGACGGCATCGAGTGCGGACTGCAGCACCGCCACCCACACGGAGGTCAGCGCACTACACACATCGGTGACTGCAAGCATGCCGAGCAGGTCGGCTGACGCGATCCTGGCCAGCTCACGCCGGCGCAGGGTGCGTGCCGCGGCGATGGCCCGCGGCGGGTCGGCATGCCGACCCGCCGATGCGATGAGTGCGCCGGCGACCGCATCGGGATCGGCGTCGAGCAGCTTCGGGCCGGCTGGCCCATCGCCGTACTGCCGGATAACCTCCGGAGCCCGCATCAACAGCTCCGGCACGTACGCCGAGGTGCCCAACACGTGCATCAGCCGCTTGGCCACCGCACTCTCGTCCCGCAACGTGGCCAGGTACCACCGCTGCTCGGTCATCGCCTCGCTGACCTGCCGGTAGGCGAGCAATCCACGATCGGGGTCGGGAGTGTCTGACAGCCAGTCCAGCAATGTGGGCAGCAGCACCGACTGCACCGGGCCCCGGCGCCCGCTCTGGTTGGCCAGCACGGCCAAATGGGTCAGCGCGCTCTGCGCCCCCTCGTAGCCCAGGGCTGCCAGCTGGCGCTCCGCGGCGGCCGGCGTCATGCCGCGGGCGAAACCGGCCTGCCCCCCAACCGATTCCAGCAGCGGCTGATAGAAGATTTTGGCGTGCAGCCGGGACACCCGCACGCTCTGCCGCTTCAGCTCCTCGCGCAACACCCCGTGTGCGTCGTGCCGACCGTCGGGCCGGACGTGCGCCGCGCGGGCCAGCCAGCGCATCGCCTCGTCATCATCCGGCGCCGGCAACATGTGGGTGCGCTTGAGCCGCTGCAACTGCAGACGGTGCTCAAGCAGCCGCAGAAACTCATACGAGGCGGTCAGATTTGCCGCGTCGTCACGGCCGATGTAGCCGCCGGCACCCAGCGCTGCCAACGCATCCACGGTCGAGGCCACTTGTAGAGACTCGTCATTGCGACCGTGCACCAGCTGTAGCAACTGGACGGCAAACTCGACGTCACGCAGGCCGCCGGTACCGAGTTTGAGCTCACGGCCCCGGACGTCGGCGGGCACCAGCTCCTCCACCCGGCGCCGCATCGCCTGCACTTCGACGACGAAATCCTCGCGCTCGCACGCGGTCCACACCATCGGCATCAGCGCGGCGATGTACTGCTCACCCAGCTCGCTATCGCCGACGGCCGGCCGGGCCTTCAGCAGCGCCTGGAACTCCCATGTCTTCGCCCATCGCTGGTAGTAGGCGACGTGCGAGTCGAGAGTGCGGACCAGTTGGCCGTGCCGGCCCTCGGGCCGCAGCGCGGCGTCCACCTCGAAGAAGGTCTCCGAAGCCAGCCGCATCATCTCCCCGGCCACCCGGGTGGCGACCGCCAGGCCGGCCTGATCTTCCTCGTCGGCAACGAAGATGACGTCGACGTCGCTGACGTAGTTCAGTTCGCGGGCACCGCATTTGCCCATCGCGATGACAGCCAGCCGTGGCGGCGGGGTGTCGTCACCGCAGACCTCGGCCACCGCCACCGCCAGGGCAGCCGCCAGCGCGGCGTCGGCCAGGTCCGACAGGTGAACTCCGATGGTGGCGAACGGCAGGACAGGCTCGTTCTCGACAATCGACGCGAGGTCGAGCCCCGCCAGGATCAGCAGATGATCGCGGTAGAGCAAACGCAACCGCGGAATGATCGAGCCTGGCGCACTTGAGAATTCGGCAGCGCAGTCTGCGAAGGCCTGATGCAGCACGGCGGCCGACGGCAACGCCACCTCGCCCTCCAGCAAATGCCAGGACGACGGGTTGGCGACGAGGTGGTCCCCCAAAGTCAGCGACGAGCCGAGCACCGCGAACAGCCGGCCCCGCAAGCTGCGGTCCTTGTGCAGGGCGGCGTTGAGTTCTTCCCACCCGGAGCCGAGCGTCTCAGACAGCCGCACCACAGCCCGCAACGCGGCATCGGCGTCAGGAGCGCGCGACAGCGACCACAGCACCTCGACCTGGGCCTCGGTATCCCAGCCCAACGTAGTGAGGTCGGCGCCGGCACGTGGACCGACTAGCCCGAGGCGGCCAACGCTGGGCAGCGTAGGGCGCTGTGTCGCGGGCTTGGCCACGACCACGAGGCTACTTCAGGGGTGGCTAAAGCGTGTCGAACAACTGGGTGCGGTTGAGTCCAAGACAAAACCGGGGATGCTTCAAGATTCTCTGCGGCCGATCCCTGTCGGCAGGCGTACCGTGAGTGTGGACACTGACCATGGAAGACACTCTTAGCCTCGACGATCAATTCACGGTGCCGACCAGCCATTGGCACCAGCTCGACGACGGCCGCATCCAGTGCGACGTCTGCCCACGCGCCTGCCGGCTGCGCGAGGGGCAGCGCGGGCTGTGCTTCGTTCGCGCGCGCGTCGACGACCAGGTAGTGCTCACGTCGTATGGGCGTTCGAGCGGCTTCTGCGTCGACCCGGTCGAGAAGAAGCCGCTCAACCACTTCCTGCCAGGCACCGCCGTGCTGTCGTTCGGGACGGCGGGCTGCAATCTGGCCTGCAAGTTCTGCCAGAACTGGGACATCTCAAAATCCCGGGAAGTCCACACCTTGACCGACCGCGCGTCTCCGGAAACGCTGGCCGCCACGGCAGAATCGCTGGGCTGCAACAGCGTTGCGTTCACCTACAACGACCCCGTGATCTTCTGGGAGTACGCCGCCGACATCGCCGACGCGTGCCACCTGCGCGGGATCCGGGCGATTGCGGTGACCGCCGGCTTCATGTGCCCCGAGCCGAGGCGGGAGTTCTACCGACACATCGACGCCGTCAACGTCGATCTCAAGGCATTCACCCAGGACTTCTATCACCGGGTCTGCGCCGCCCGGCTGGACGCCGTCCTCGACACTCTCATCTACCTCCGGCATGAGACGGAGGTGTGGCTGGAGATCACCACGCTGCTCATCCCGGGACGCAACGACTCCGACTCCGAGATCGACGCGGAGACCCGCTGGATAGCCGAGAAGCTCGGCGTCGACGTGCCGCTGCACTTCTCTGCGTTCCACCCCGATTACAAGATGCTCGATGTGCCACGCACCCCGGGCGACGCGCTGCGACGGGCGCGGGAGATCGCCCGCGGCAACGGACTCCGCTTCGTCTACACCGGCAACGTGCACGACAGCGAAGGCGGGACGACCTACTGTCCGGGCTGCGGCCAAGCCGTCGTGGTCCGCGACTGGTACAACATTCGCAGCTACCGACTGGAGCCCGGCGGGAGTTGCCCATCCTGCGGCGTGCGCATCCCCGGTGTCTACCAGGGCGCCGTCGGGACCTGGGGACCGCGGCGACTCCCGGTCCGGATCGGCGCGGCCGGCTCATGACTCGAGGCATGACTCGAGCCGCCGCCGTCGCCGGACCGTTCTACCCTGCACGCCCCGAAGTCTTAGCCGCCATGGTGGACGACCTGCTCGCAGCGGAAACAGCGGCCACGACCGACGATCCGCCCAAAACGCTGCTGGTTCCGCACGCCGGCTACCGGTGCTCGGGCGCAGTCGCTGCCTCGGCGTACCGACTGCTGACCGGCGCCCAGGAGATTTCGACGGTGGCGGTTCTCGGCCCGGCACACTTCGTGAACCCGCGCGGGATAGCGGTGCCCGAGTGCGCGACATGGTCTACCCCGCTTGGGGACGTCCCCATCGACCGCCCCCTGTGCACGCGGCTGGAGGACGCCGAACTCGCGCACTGCGACGACCGCCCGCACGCGGGCGAACATTCGATCGAGGTCCAGCTCCCGTTCCTGCAGCGGGTGCTCGGCGATGGCTGGACTTGCGTGCCCGTAGCGGCACGCTCCGCACCGCCGGAAACGATCGCCGACTGCCTCGACCAACTGACCCAGGCCGGCACGCTGGTCGTCGTCAGCAGCGACCTTTCCCACTACCACGACGAGCCCACCGCCCGGCGGCTCGACGCACGCACGGCTGCTGCCATCGTGGGCCGCGACCCCGCAGGCGTGCGTGATGGCGACGCCTGCGGCGCGGGAGTGGTGCGCGGGCTGCTGGCGTGGGCACTTCGGCACGGCCTGACCGTTGAGCAGCTTGTCCTGGGCACCTCGGCGGATACCTGCGGGGGCCCGGAACGCGTCGTCGGCTACGGCGCCTTCGCGCTCTGGGATTAGCGTGTCGCCGCGGTCACTGCGGCGTTGACATGGCCAGTACCGCGGCCAGGCCGGCGCCGTCTTGCCCACCGCCGCGCTGCCGGCCATCGCCAGCCTGTGGCTGCTGTACCGCTTTAGAGAGAAAGACTTTAGAGAGAAAGATATGCCTTCAGCTCGAACGGGGTGACGTTACTTCGGTAGTTCTCCCACTCCGTCCGCTTGTTGCGCAGAAAGAAGTCGAATACGTGCTCCCCCAGCGCTTCCGCGACGAGTTCGGACTTCTCCATCTCAGCCAGGGCGACGCCCAGGCTGGCCGGCAACTCCTTGTAGCCCATAGCCCGGCGCTCCTCCGGGGTCAGACTCCACACGTTGTCCTCGGCATGCGGCCCCAGCACGTAGCCCTTCTCCACCCCACGCAACCCGGCGGCCAACAGCACGGCGAAGGTGAGGTACGGGTTACACGCCGAGTCGGGACTGCGCACCTCGATGCGCCGCGACGACGCCTTGCGCGGGGTGTACATCGGCACCCGCACCAGCGCCGAGCGGTTGGCCGCGCCCCACGACGCGGCTGTGGGGGCTTCGCCACCGTGCACCAGCCGCTTGTAAGAGTTCACCCATTGGTTTGTGACCGCGCTGATCTCGCAGGCGTGTTCGAGGATGCCGGCGATGAAGGACTTCCCGACATCGGAGAGCTGCAGCGGGTCGTCGGGACTGTGGAAGGCGTTGGCCTCGCCTTCGAACAGGCTCATGTGGGTGTGCATCGCCGAACCCGCGTATTCGCCAAAAGGCTTGGGCATGAACGATGCTCGTACACCATCCTTGAGGGCGACTTCCTTGACCACGTATCGGAAGGTCATCACATTGTCGGCCATCGAAAGCGCATCCGCGTAGCGCAGATCGATCTCCTGCTGGCCGGGTGCGCCCTCGTGATGGCTGAACTCCACCGAAATGCCCATCGATTCCAGCGAGTCGATCGCGTGCCGACGAAAGTTCGGCGCTGCCTCGTGCACCGCCTGGTCGAAGTAACCGCCGTTGTCGGCCGGAACCGGCACCGAACCGTCGTCGGGACCGGGCCGTAGCAGAAAGAACTCGATCTCGGGATGCACGTAGCAGGAGAACCCAAGGTCGCCGGCCTTGGCCAACTGGCGGCGCAACACGTGCCGTGAGTCTGCCCACGACGGGGAGCCGTCCGGCATCGTGATATCGCAGAACATCCGTGCGGAGTGGTGCTGGCCGTCGCTGGAGGTCCACGGCAACACCTGGAACGTCGACGGGTCGGGCCGCGCGACGGTGTCGGATTCCGAGACCCGCGCGAAGCCCTCGATGGAAGACCCGTCGAATCCGATGCCCTCCTCGAACGCGCCCTCAAGTTCGGCCGGGGCGATCGCTACCGACTTGAGGTAGCCGAGGACGTCAGTGAACCACAGCCGGACATAGCGGATATCCCGTTCCTCCAGCGTACGGAGCACGAATTCCTTCTGGCGATCCATGATGCGAAGCGTATGCACCGGGTGTTAATTCTGTGTTACAAAATCCTCTCTCGGCGCCACGGCTAGCACTGCAGGTCGTCCGGTGGCGAAACCTTCTCGACCAAGTAGCGCACGATCGCGGTGTCCACGCACTGATCGCCGTTGAACACCGCGGTGTGCTGGGTGCCGTCGAAGGTGATCAGCGGCGCGCCGAGTTGGCGGGCCAGGCTGATGCCGGCCTGATATGGAGTGGCCGGGTCGTGCGTCGTGGAAACCACGACTACCTTTCCGGGCGGGACGGGGGCGGCGGCGTGGGGTGTAGATGTGGCCGGCACCGGCCACAGGGCGCACAAGTCGCGGGGCGCATATCCGGTGAACCGCCCGTAGCTGAACAACGGAGCCAGCTGGCGCGCCCGCAGGTCGGCGGCCACCCATACCTCGGGGTCCGTCGGCGTCGGTGCGTCGACGCAGCGGATCGCGCTAAAAGCGTCCTGATTGTTCCGGTAATGCCCATGCTCGTCGCGGCCCTCGTAGTCGTCGGCGAGCAGTAGCAGGTCTTCGGCATCGTTGCCTCGCTGCAGCCCGAGCAGCCCGCTGGTCAGAGATTTCCAGTACCGCGGAGTGTAGAGCGCGTTGACGGTCCCGGTGATCGCGTCGGCGTAGCTCAACCCGCGCGGATCCGAGGTGGCGCCGGGCTTGTCGACAAGTGGGTTGACCAGTTGGTGATAGCGGTTGTCCCACTGGGTCGGGTCGGTATCCAATGGACAGCCAGCCGAGCGTGCGCAGTCGGCAGCGTAGTCGTTGAACGCGACCTGGAAGCCGGTCATCTGGCGGATGTTCTCCTCGACCGGGTCAACGCTGGCGTCCACGGCACCGTCGAGCACCATGGCCCGCACATGGTCGGCGTACCGCTCGAGATAGCCGGCGCCCAGCTCGGTTCCGTAGCTGAAGCCCAGGTAGCTGATCTGATCCTCGCCCAGCTCCCGGCGGACCACATCCATGTCTTCGACGGCGGACGACTTGCCGACGTTCGCCAGGAATTCCCGGCCCATCCGGTAGACGCATTTCTGGGCGAACTGCCGATACAGCTCTTCGATAGCCGCCACACCGGCCTGGCTGTAGTCGGTCATGGGTTCGCGCCGGTAGGCGTCGAATTCGGCGTCGGTGCGGCAACGTAGCTGCGGGGTGGAATGACCGACTCCCCTAGGGTCGAAGCCGACCAGGTCGAAGTGGCTGGTGATCTCGGTGTCTGCCAGCGCAGCCGCCATTCCGGCTACGGTGTCGACCGCCGACGCCCCCGGCCCACCAGGATTGACGAACAGCGAGCCAATCCGCTCGCCGGAGGCGGGGACGCGGATCACCGCGAGCTGGGCCGCTGCACCACCGGGAGCCTCATAGTCGACAGGCACCGGCACCTTCGTACACCGCGCGGCGGGAATGTCGGTGACGCCGAAGCGGGCGCAACTGCCCCAATCCTGCGCCGCTGTGGACTCGGCTGTGCCGGATTCAGGCGTGGCGACCGCGGACGGCGACAGCCATGCGGATGCCCCGATGAGCACCCCGATCGACAGCAACGCTGAGCTCATTTGCCCCATGCGCCACATAACTGTCAATGGTTGCACGTGAAGTGAGCACAACTATGGCGCGAAAGGTCACACGTTGGTCTCTTAAGCGATCCAGGTCAGCAGCCGCGAACGTGCATCTAGCAACGCGTTCGCCGGAGTCGTGCCGTTGACGGTTGCATGCTCGGCGCGCGACGCGATCAGCATTTCGCGTCGGGCGGTGGCATGGTCCCATCGATCAGATACCCGATCGCATAGTCGTCCACGCAGTTCTCGCCCTGGAACACCACGGTGTGCTGGGTGCCGTCGAAGGTGATGAGGCCCCCGCCGAGCTGACGAGCCAGGTCGACGCCGGCCTGATACGGCGTCGCTGGATCGCCGCTGGTGGACACCACCACTGTCGGCGGCAGGTCGGTCGCGGAGACGGAATGCGGCTCAGTGGTCGGCGGCACCGGCCAGAACGCGCAGGTGCTCAGCGGAGCGTTTCCGGTGAACTCTCCGTAGCTTATGAACGGCGCGACTTCGCGCATGCGCCGGTCCTTCTCGACCACCTTGGCCCGGTCACTGATCGGCGGTTCGTCGACGCAATTGACGGCGATACGCGCGTCGGTGGCGTTGGTGTAGCGGCCTTGAGCGTCGCGGCGCATGTACATATCGGCCAGGGCCAACATCGTGTCGCCGCGCCCGTCGACCAGCTCGGATAACCCTTTCGTCAAGTGGCGCCACAGGTTCGGCGAGTACAACGCCATGATGGTGCCGACAATCGCGTCGCCGTAGCTGAGTCCCCGCGGATCGGCCGTCATCGCCGGCTTGTCGACAAGCGGGTCAACCAAGCTCTTGTAGACGTCGACGGACTTGGCCGGGTCGGTGCCGAGCGGACAGTTGGGGTCCTTCGCGCAGTCGGCGGCGTAGTCGTCGAAGGCGTCCTGGAATGCCGCAGCCTGGTTGATGTCCGCCTCGATCGGGTCGGCGTTCGGGTCGACTGCACCGTCGAAAATCATCGCGCGCACATTTTGCGGGTAAGCCTCAGCGTATGCGGATCCGATCCGGGTGCCGTAGGAGTACCCCAGGTAGGTCAGTTTGTCGTCGCCGATGGCTGCCCGGATGGCGTCCAGGTCCTTGACGACGTTGGCGGTGCCGACGTTGGCCAGGAAGTCCTTGCCCATCTTGTCGACGCACCGCGCAACGAACGCCTTGGTCTCGTCCTCGATGTGTTCCACCCCCGCGGGGCTGTAATCGACCATCGGGTCGGCGCGCAGCCGGTCGTTGTCGGCGTCAGAATTGCACCACACCGCAGGCGTCGACGACGCCACCCCACGTGGGTCGAATCCGACGAGGTCGAAACGTTCGCGCACCTGCTGCGGCAACGTCTGGTCTATGCCTGCTGCCGCCTCGATCCCGGATTCACCTGGGCCGCCGGGGTTGATCACCAGCGAGCCGATCTTGTTGCCGGTCGCGGGAAAGCGGATCAGCGCCAACTCCGCGACGTCGCCGTCCGGCTTGGCGTAGTCGACGGGGACGGCGATCCTGCCGCATTGCGCCTCCGGCGCTATCTCGACCGCGTCGCCGGGCGCGGCCCGGCATGGGCCCCACTTCATCGGTGCGCCAACCCTGGGAGCAACGAGAACAGCACGTCCGTCGACGACGCGGCTGCAGCCCGCAGTCAGCGCCAGCGCGGCAGTGGCCGTCATGACCGCAACGATCATCCAGATCAGCGTCGGGCGGGCAATCCGACGATGACGAAACAGACTCATGACAGCCCATGCTGCCATGCGACGTCGCGAAGCCTCCTTAACGCGCTTCCCGAGCCGCGGAGAGGAGTTCGGCCATGCCGACGACGAAGTTGTCTGCCATGTCCCAGAGATCCGGCAGCAGTTCCGGGCAGGAGATGATGCCAACGTCTAATTTGCCGTTCAGCGACATCACGGTGATGTTCAAACCGGAGCCGTGGAAGATCGGCCCCAGCGGGTACATTGCCTTTACCTCGGCGCCGAGGAAATACAGCGGGATTTGCGGCCCCGGAACGTTGGAGATCACCAGGTTGTGTACCGGACGAGCTTCGGTCAGCCGGGTCCGGGCGTAGACCCGCATCGCGACACCGAAAACCGCGGGGGCCGCGAACTGCGACCAGTCCTGCAGCAGCGTCGCGCCGATCCCTGAACTATGTTGTTTGGCAACCGAATTCATGTCCGCGATGGCCTTCAGCCGCTCCGCCGGATCGGCGATCAGAGTCTCCAAACTGGAGAACATGCCGGATACCTGGTTGCGGCCGGGCCGGTCGGACTTCCCGTGCACCGAGACCGGAACCATCGCGACCAGCGACGTATCCGGCAATTGGCCGCGCTCAAGCAGGAATTGGCGCAGCACTCCGGACACCAGCGCCATCACCACATCGTTGACCTTGACATCGAAATAGTTCTTGACCGTCTTGATGTCTTCGAGGTCCAGTTGCGCATAGGCGATGTTGCGGTGACCGGTGATGGCGGCGTTAAACGCCGTCTGCGGCGCGGCGAACGGCCGGGCCATCGTCGAACCGCTGACGACCCGTCGCAGGGTGTCGACCACCGTGGACACTGTGTTCGGCAGAACCTTGGTGGCCAGGAGCATCGGGCGGGAGGCGAACTGCAAGAGGCCGCCGGCCGCGATCTCGAGGGAGTTGGCGTCGCCGACGCCGTCCACCGGCTCTGGGGCCGGCGCATCGGGCTCGGTGCTGCACAACTGCGACATCAAGTTCGCGCCGGTCACCCCGTCGACACCGGCATGGTGCACCTTCGTCAGCACCGCCATCCGCCCGCCCGCCTGGGCGTCGGTTCCAGCGACTCCCTCGATGACCCAGGTCTCCCACAGCGGGCGACTTCGGTCCAACGGCAGTGCGGCTATGTGCCCACAGATCTCGGCCAGTTCGGCACGCCCGCCCAGTTCGGGCAGCCCGATCCGATGCAGGTGCCGGTCGACGTCAAAGTCCTTGTCCTCCACCCACACCGGGTGGTCGAGGTTCAACACACTGTCGGCGAGCTTCTCGCGGAAGTTCGGCATCGCCCTGA